>Ga0315533_1002631_pt1 | contig 12328 bp, 12 predicted proteins | sample SalMarSW160130MG_FD_203081 | JGI IMG/M metagenome (GOLD analysis project Ga0315533, IMG submission 203081) | Salt marsh sediment microbial communities from the Plum Island Ecosystem LTER, Massachusetts, United States - Salt Marsh Sediment SW1601-30 ...
CGAGAAACGTTAGGCCAAGCATCAAGGAAAAAAGTATTGCCAGACCCACATTTGTATCCAGCCTGGATTTGTGTGGCCGAATTGCCGCCAGACTCATTGAGGTTATCATTGAAGCTGCTATGGCTCCAACAGTTGGGTTAAGACCAAGAAGAAGAGCAAAAATAGTTCCAGCCATTGCAGCATGCGAAATACAAGTGCCTATGAACGGCATACGCATACCGACAATGTAAACTCCCAACAGCCCTGTGCTGGCTCCCGCAATCGCACCGGCAAATATGACTAAATAAAAAAATGAATCCATATTACTTTAACAGTTTTAGCCCGCACCTTTACTGATAGTATATTTTCGCCCATCAATATCAAGCGTTTCAATTCTGCATTGGTAGGCTTTTTCAATCGCATCGGATTTAAAAACATCTTCACTGGTACCATCAACCAATATTTTTCCTTCATGCAGCAAAATAATTCTATTCGCACTTGAAGGCAGCAGATTTGTTTCGTGAGAAATCATTAAAACGGTAATATTCGTTTGTTGGTACAGTTCATCTATAATATTTGTAATCTGATATTTCCAGTTGAAGTCAAGATTTGAACAGGGCTCATCAAGCATCAAGATTGCCGGCTCCTGCGTCATTGCACGAGCTATAAGAACTTTTTGCTGTTCACCGCCGGAGAGACTTCTGAATGTCTGATTCCGCAGCTCAGCTAAGCCGAGCCTGTCAATCCAGTAATCAACATATTCAAAATCTTCCCTGTTTAGCCGGGAAAATAAAGGTTTTACACTTGTTCTGCCCATAGCGACCACTTCCCGTAGGGTAAAGGGTAGCTCAGCGTTATACTCCGTTGCCTGAGGGATATAGCCGATGCGTTTTCGCAAATTTGTTTTGCTCCAACTGCTAAGGGTGACTAAATCTGCATCGTCAAATTTTATCGTGCCTTGGTTGGGTTTTATCAAACCGCAACAGACTTTTAGAAACGTTGTCTTGCCTGCGCCGTTTGTGCCGATTACGCCAACGAATTGACCGGAAGCTATTTGGAGATTATCGATGTTGAGAATAATACGTCCGGACCGTTTGATTTTAATGTCTGAAAGATGTAAGCAACTACCTGTCATCATTTAGCCGCCTCAAATAGTGCCTGGATGTTCTTCTGTAAAAGTCTGTCGAATCCTTCGTATTCCGCTTGAGCATTGCTGGTATTAGGGAAATTGCTAAATACTACAACTTTAGCTTCTATGTGTTCAGCCAAAGCCTCCGCAAGCGCTGTGCCTTCTTGTTTATTGGCTATTACAAACTTTACTGTACCGCTTTTGGCTTTTTGAAGACATTGATTTATATTGGCGGCTGTTTCAGTGTCACTACCGACAAATGTGGCAACCACGTCTAACCCGAGCCACTTCGCAAATTCAACCTGATGGTTTGATGTGAGGACTTTAGTTTTTTTCAGATTGGATTGTTTTATACTCGTAAGAAACTTATTGCTCAGATCTTCAAGACGCTTTTCTATCTGTTTTAATCTTTTGTTGTATCGAACCTTTTTATCAGGATATTGCGCCGAAAGGATATTACAGACATCCCGGCAAGCGGCAAGATAGGTCTCAGGCACACACAAACCTGGCATAGCCCGCACAGAACCTATTTTTAGACCTTTGTCTTTTATTCGTGATAGGGACTTATCAATGCCATTTTGGAAATCAAAACGCAGCAATATCCTACATTTGCAAAGTTCGTTCACCTGGCCCGGTGAAATATCAAAATGTCCCGGGCACATACCCGGCGGCGTCAAACAGAGAATGTTTATCTGGTCGCCGCAGAGGTCCTTGACTACACATTGCAGATACGAATTGGTAACAGCAATTCCAGATTGATTTTCTCCGGGGTCTTTATTTTTGCACCCAGGTAGATGTCCGCTCAATGCGACTAACAGTATCAGTATGTGTGGAAGACAAAGATTTTTCATTTACCCTTTAGTCTCAAACGAGCCGATATGTTGACCTTTTCTCAACCGCATTCTTACAATAAAGCCCCTGCGCTGCCTTGGGGTGTACCACAACTCCTTTGGGACGGGGTATCTGTTTTCGAAGCCCAATTTTTCCTCAAGCCATTCCTCGCTGAATCTTGGTCCCAGACTAAAAATGGCCCAAGTCACCGGCGACTGTAACATGTGCGGGCGGTTCTTATTCGGATACCACCCGCCTTCGTTGGGGTCAATGCTGCTGCTTGCGGGAAAGTGATTTGGTATCCAGAGTTTTGCTTTTATCCACTTGTCAATGATGTCTCTGTCCTTGATTACTTCGCCTAAGCTTCGGTATTTATAAGTGTGTCCTCGATTGTATCGGTCCTCCATAATCGTTGACATAGGGTTCGTCTTTGGCATCGGGGGTAGATACCCGCCTGTTGCCAGAACCTTTGGGAGTTGATACAAGTGGTCAGTCAACCTGCCGCTGATGCAGTCTTCTTGGGTAGGAGGGAACTTCTGGTTGTCTTCAAAGTAGATTTCCAGAGCGAGACCAATTTGGCGAAGCTCAGCGTTAACCGTGACGATTTTGGCTTGTTCCCTTGCTCGTGACAGCGAGGGTATCAGTATTCCCATCAGAACCCCTATGATGGTGATAACAACCAGTAACTCAATTAATGTGAAGCCCTGCTTCATTCGTCAAAACAAATCACCACAATCGGCGGCAGCAAGGCGGCTATGGGTCGCCTTGCTGCTGCGCTAAGCTGACTCTTTGTTTCCCGTAAGTTCGGTTTCTGATGGCACAAGGACTATTCGCCGCAGCCGCTCAGGCCGGCTCTCTGCTGGAGCCAATTCTCTGCGAACTCAGCGAAGTCAATGAAATCCACCTGGTAGTCCGTATTGATGTCGCCAGGCAGATTTCCTCTCTTGTGTCCGCGGTCTGTTAATACCAGGCCGTTCCCGTCATAATTGGTCACCCAGAGCCGGTATCCACCTTTGAATGGTGGAGAAGAAGAAGGATTCTCCTGGTCGAAAATCGCTATAACGTCGATTTGGCCCACCGGAAAAGCATACCTTGTGAAGCCATCACCGATACCGAGTTTTACCGGGAACGTTCGGCCAGATTTATCCCTGATTGTGATAGTCCCATCAGGAACCCAGTAGTTAGGATCAACTATGTTGACGTCATTAACCCGCACCAATCTCGCTTGGTAGTATTCGCATCCGGTCAGTCTGGTCTGGTCGAAAATATACTGGTCATTGCTGTCCTTTACCATATCGAGGGTGATAAGTTCTGGTTGAGGCAGCCCAGTTGCCGGGTCGAGCAGCTCAACCTCAAAATCAAACATTGGCTCAACCTGGTGCTTCTCATTGACGTTAATCTTGCCCTTGTAGAATTTATACCAGCCGGTCACTTTTACCCTATCACCGGCGGCAAATGTGTAGCCGGTGTTCGGGTCGTGGTTTATACGACACAATTCAGAGAGCAACTGCTCGTCGGTGTAATTTCCTGAACCGCCCACCTTAGCGTAATATTGCCCCATATAGACGGCGGTGCCGGCGTGGTCGTCGGCTTCGCCTTGGATGTAAATCTGCCACTGGCCACCCATAAAACCTGTCCCAGGTGTGGGATTGAGCATTTCTTCGGGATTATTAAGGACAATGCCAGTGATGATGACTTTGTCAGTGGCGCTATAGGTCCCGACGCCATCCGCATCGACCGCCTGAAGCTCCCAGTGGGTAACTTCAGCAACGGTTGGTTCATCACCTCTTACTGCGGCAACAAAAATCAGTAACAGCGTTGTTGCCAAAACCACATTTCTGTTCATAGTTAACTCCTCCAAAATATATATTGATAAATATGTTTAAGCCATTCAGGGCTTAACGTCGGCGCATAAAAATAGCAAAATCGTGCTACCCTGTCAATAAAAAAAATTTGCTACTTTCAAAAAAAATTTTCCTTATGTAGAATATCTGTCGGTTTTAAGTGGTAAGAAGCATTTATGTTAATATCGCTGCTGTCAGGAGAAAACGATGGAGCAGGTTGAGCGAATAGGCGTATCAATGGACAAAAAGCTGCTTTCGGCGTTCGATAAGCTCATCGCCAAGCAGGGTTATCAAAGCCGTTCCGAGGCCGTACGCGACCTTGTTCGTCAGCAGCTAAGTGCCGAACATATAGGCAATCCAAAGGCCGAAGCGGTCGCCGGAGTACTTCTGGTTTACGACCATCATTCGACTAAGCTGATGGAAAAGCTGACCGACCTGCAGCATTCGCATCTTCTGCAGACTATCTGCTCTATGCACATTCATCTTGATGAGCACGATTGTATGGAGGTAATTGTGCTGCGGGGGCAAGTTGGCGAAATAAACAAGACAGCGGAAAACATAGTCAGCCAGAAGGGTGTTAAGCTCGGACGGATTAACATCTTATCGGCAAAGTCGCCTTAATCGCAAGCGCTGTTGAAGCCGCAGTTAAAGCTTGACAAATTATACTGCCGATAGTTTTATGTAAGCTGATGCCGGGCGATTAGCTCAGCTGGTTAGAGCGCACGGATCACACCCGTGAGGTCACTGGTTCGAATCCAGTATCGCCCAATCCCCCCCCACCGGCGGCTAATATGCCCTCCAGAAAGTCCCTTGCAAAATTATTTGGAAAGGCGTCAAAAAATAAACGTGAAAACGGCAATTTGCGCAATACCAACATTCCTGGCAATCTTTATTTTGTGTGCTTTTATTGAGTATGCACCGCAACCTCATATTTGCGAAGAGATTAGATAAGTAGATTTTATTGGCTAAATAGCCATTTTTTCTTGACAGATATACAGCCGTTTTATAAGCTGCGGTTTTAATTTGTGAATGTGAACACAAGCACCAAGTATCCGTAGTAGAATTTATGAGATACCATAAGATTCCGGACGAGACTATTCGACGGCTGCCGATTTACCTGCGGGGCCTGCTATTTTTGTCGGAACAAGGACAACAAAGCGTATCCAGCCGGCGATTAGCCGATTTCCTCGGGGTCAATCCCTGGCAGATAAGGAAGGATTTTTCGTATTTTGGCGGCTTCGGGACTCGCGGCGTGGGCTATGACACCACAAAGCTTATCAAGCAAATTAACAAAATTCTCAAACTCAATGTTGTTCGCAAGGCGGCTCTGGTCGGGGTTGGTAATCTGGGCTCGGCGGTTCTGGCATACACCGGCTTTGAGATATATGGCTTTAACATCGTTGCCACATTCGATAGCGACCCTAAAAAAATCGGCAGAAAAGTAAAGGACATTACGATTGAGGATGTTTCAAATGTTCGGACGTTGAAGAAGCGAAAAATCGACATCGGGATTATAGCTGTTCCACGAGATGCGGCTCAGCAGGTGGCCGATTCGCTGGTTGAAGCGGGTGTAAAGGGCATATTGAATTTTTCGCCCTGTTATGTAACGGTCCCCAAGAAGGTTAAGGTAATAACTATTGACATTGCAATGGACCTTGCTCGCCTGCCGTATTATATGCCGGCGGGCTAAATCGCCGGATTTTAGGTGAGAAAGATGAAGACGGTTTTTGTAGGTGAATTAAAAACGCTTTTAGACGCTGTTGCCGGCGAGACGGACCTTTACGTCCCGAAGAGAAGCGGGGATTACTATATATATAGTAAATATGACCCTTCTGCCGGGGCTGCGGTGGAATTTAACAACATACGCACCTGTACACCGATAAAAGATTTCTTGTTTCCGGTATGTGAGCTGGCTGCAACTTCACCACAGCCGCTTGAGCCAAAAGAGATAAAACCGTTTGCCGTGTTTGGGCTTAAGGATTGCGATTTGCGCTCCATCGAAATTCTGGACAAGGTTTTTGCAGAGGAGGAATTTCAGGACCCCTTTTACGTGAAGCGACGTGAAAGTATGTTTATAATCTCGTCTGACTGTTCCCAGCCCGGCGAGAGCTGTTTTTGTAATCTTTTTGATGGGCAGGTCTTTGCTCAAAAGGGGTTCGATTTAAATGTTTCGCAGGCGAGAGATGGCTTTATCATCGAGGCCGGCTCGGAAAAGGGCGAAGATTTTATAGAGAAACATTCCCGGCTTTTTACAGATGTCCCTGAGATGCTTTTGGCTGAGCGGGATAAAAACAGGGCCGAGGCACAAAAACAGCTTGAGCAAAACAACGCTGAATACCAGTTCGATACACCAATCAAGGAAGTTATGGAAAACAGCACGGATTCCGAGGTTTTTGATGTCGAAGCGAAAAACTGCGTCGAGTGTCAGGCCTGCACGAGAATCTGTCCTACCTGTCATTGTTTTTACCTTTACGATACCAGGCAGAAGGATTACTTTGCCAAGATGAAGATGTGGGACAGTTGTATGAGGCAGGCCTATGCCGCCGTGGCCGGCGGTGCAAACCCTAACAAAGTGCTCGGCGATAGAATCAAGCACCGTCTTATGCACAAGTTTGTTTATTTTCTTGATAGATACGGCCTCGATATGTGTGTGGGCTGCGGCAGATGTGTTGACGCCGGTGTCGGCGGGATGGATATCCGGCAGGTTCTAAAGAAACTGAGCGAAGAGCTCAAAGATAAGGATAAGAAGCAAGCGAAAGTTGCAAAATGAGTCAAAATCCTTACCAGCCAATAAATGGTGAAATTGTTGATATTATAGATGAGTCTCCGACGATTAAGACCTTTGTCGTTGTGCCGGAGGGGGCTTTCAGGTTTGAAACAGGCCAGTTCGTGGAGCTGACTTTGCCCGGTGTCGGCGAGGCGCCGTTTACGCCTTCCTCGTCGCCGGCGGATACCGAGAAGATGGAGATTACCATTATGAAGGCCGGCTTGGTTACGGACTTGTTGCACAACTGTGATAAGGGACAGAAGGTCGGCATTCGCGGGCCTTACGGTAACGGTTACCCGCTTGCCGATTTTGTCGGCAAAGAGGTGTATATCGTCGGCGGTGGCGTGGGTCTGGCGCCGATAAGGTCTTTGTTTTTGACGTTGGTCGATAGAATAAAGGATTTCAAGTCGGTCGTCTGCCGATTCGGGGCCAAAACGCCGGATGATTTTATTTACAAAAACACGCTTTTCGGTTCCTGGCAGAAAATCGACGGCGTGAAGATAAAACTTACTGTTGATGGAGCAGACGGCGACTGGAGCGGCAATGTCGGCGTGGTAACTACGATACTGAAGAAAGACGATGTGGATATTAAAAACGCCGTGGTGGTGGTCTGCGGCCCGCCGATTATGATGAAATACGCAACGATGAAGCTGCTGGAATTTGGATTCCAGGCCGAAAACATTTATCTTTCGATGGAAAAGAATATGAGTTGTGGAGTAGGTAAATGCGGGCACTGTATGATTGGCAAATACTATGTCTGCAAGGACGGCCCCGTTTTTGCCTACGGCCAGATAAAAGAATATCCGGATATCTGGGACTGATACGAAATACGAGATATTAAAATTATGTCTGCAAAGTTAGTAATCGATTTGGCTAAATGCACCACTCAGGGACAGTCCGAGGTGCAGTGCTCATACAAGCATCATCCCCAGAACAAGGGAATCGACTCTTTGCTGGAGATGATTCGTTTTGCTTTGATTTGCCGCAGGTGCGAAGCGGCGCCGTGCGTCAAGGCCTGCCCGCAGGAGGCATTGGAAAAAGTGCCGAGCGACAGCGATGATTCCGGCGTCCTTAAGCGTGCGAATATGCTGTGCACCGGCTGTGGCAGCTGTGCTATTGCGTGTCCCTTTGGGACTATATACACCGATTTAATACCTTTTCCAAGCAGCGTTTGCGATGTATGCAAAGATAGATTAGGAGAAGGTGAAAAGCCGTTGTGTGTTAATACTTGCGGAGATGGAAGTATAGATTACAGAGAAGTTGATATAGCCAAAGAAGGCGATTTGGTAGAGGTATTTGAAGATATCGTTGTCAAGGTCACCGGCGGCGTTCTCTGGGAACCGTTTTTAAGGGAAAAGGCAGAGAAATGACTGAGGCGTTGCAGGGTTTGTTCTGGATTATTATCTTTCCGGGCTTTTTATTTACTGCCTGTTTAGGGCTGTTTGCTTCATGGATAGTTCGCAAGGTCAGCGCCCTTGTGCAGTGGCGAGTTGGCCCGCCGGTTCTTCAGCCATTTTACGATGTTGTGAAACTTCTGGGCAAGGAGGTCCTTGTGCCACAGGACGCCCAGAGGGCGGTGTTTATTGCGGCGCCGGTCGTCGGTCTGGCGGGGGTGCTGCTGCTTTCGACGATGCTGTGGCGGACGGCCCTGACTCAAACGGCCTTTATAGGTGATATTATCGTGGCGATTTACCTGATGGTGCTGCCGTCTCTGGCGTTGATTCTCGGCAGCAGCGCCAGCGCCAGTCCTCACGCAGCGGTCGGCACAAGCAGGGAAATGAAATTGGTTATGGGTTATGAGCTGTCATTAGTGATGGCCTTTGTAGTGGTGGTTATAAAGACCGGCGGCCAGCTCAATTTAGCTGCAATCGCTCAGCAGGCGTCGGCTCTTAGCATCTCCGGGATGGTGGCGTTTCTGGTTGCGCTTTTGTGTGTTCAGGCCAAGCTCGGCTTTGTGCCGTTTGATATGGCCGAGGCGGAAACCGAGCTCGGCAGCGGTGTTTTGATGGAGTATTCGGCTGCGCCTCTTGCAATCTGGAAACTTACACAGGCAATGATGCTCGTGGCGCTGCCGTTGTTTTTGGTAATGGTGTTTTTAGGCGGGTTTGGCAATGCGCCAATGCCGTTGGTCTGGGGTATCGGCAAGTATGTGCTGATATTAGTCCTGCTGATTTTGATAAAGAATACCAATCCGCGTATGCGAATTGACCAGGCAATGAAGTTTTTCTGGGTTTATTGCGGGATTGCTCTGGCCGTTGCTATTATTCTGGCGACGATAGGTAATAACTATGGTATCAATTGGCTGTAAGATGAACCACGAGACACGAGATACGAGATACGAGTTATGAGCTGGAAGATATGGTCATTAAAGAAGTCGCCGTGGGTGTTTCACGTTAATACCGGTGCGTGCAACAATTGCGACATCGAGATTGTCGATTTGTTAACGCCAAAGTTTGATGTCGAGAGGTTTGGCATCAAATTAGTTGGCTCACCGCGACACGCTGATGCCTTGCTTGTGACCGGCGGAGTTACCGCCCAGGCGGCGCCTCGGCTGCGGGAGGTCTATCGCCAGACCCCTAAGCCGTGCGTTGTCTTTTGTATAGGCGCCTGTGCTTGTGATAAAGGGATATTCACCACCGGCTATCATATGGTTGGGCCGGTAGATAAGATAATCAAAGAAATCGACCCCAACGCAATTATCGCCTATGTGCCGGGCTGTCCGCCGAAGCCGGAGGCGATGATATCCGGCATAGTGAAGGCACTGTCGGCCTTATAGCGGGACGCATATATGAACCAGGAACAACTGAACAACAAATTATCAGAAATAAAAGATAAGCTCACAGCGACAGAGCAGCCGATGGCCAACAGGATATGCCTTACCTGCGAGGCCGAAAACAGCCACGCCATCAATAAGTTCCTGTTTGAAGATGTGCCTTTAAGGTTCGTAATTGCCACGGGTATCGATTCTGATAACTGGTTCGAGGTCCTCTATCATTATTCGTATGACCAGACCGGCTGTATGGTTACCTTAAAAGCCATCATCCGGGACCGGGAGAATCCGGCCATCGAATCTATTGCACCGTTTTTGCCGGCTGCCGAGTGGGTAGAAAGAGAAATCCACGACATATTGGGAATCGATTTCAAAAATCATCCCGATATGAGACGTTTAATCCTGTCCGATGACTGGCCCGAAGGTGTTTATCCGTTGAGAAAAGATGCGAAGATGCCGGCAAAACGTCCGGATGGCGAACCATCTAACCGCCCACCCGTTAAGTCCCCTGCCTGTCGAACCATCCAACTTTCGAAGCCGGTTCTTGCGGTTGGCCCATTTCATCCGCTGCAGGAAGAGATGGAATTTTTCCAGCTGACCGTCGATGGTGAAATCGTAACAGACATCGATATGCGAATATCTTACAACCATCGCGGCATAGAAAAAATCAGCGAATCGCTGCAGTTCGACCAGGTGCCGTTTTTGGTCTCCCGAATCTGTGGAATTTGCTCAGCTTCGCATCCTCTGGCTTATGTGCAGGCCGTCGAGGACCTTGCCGGCGTAACACCACCCGACCGTGCTTTGTATGTGCGAACGATTATTAACGAGCTTGAACGCATCCACAGCCATATCCTATGGGCGGGGCTGGCGGGGCATTTCATCGGCTATGACACCGTCTTTATGTGGGCCTGGAAGTATCGTGAGCCGGTGCTCGATTTGCTGGAGGAGATAACCGGCAATAGAAACAACTACGGAAACGTCAAGGTCGGCGGCTGCAGGGAAGACATCCCCGACGAGCTAAAGCCCAAGATTGTGGGCGAGATGGACAAAATCGAAAAGAAGATGGATATGCTCGTCAAGGCGGTAACCGATGACCCTGTTCTGCACGCTCGCCTGAAGGGTGTGGGCGTATTGAGCAAGGAAGATGCCATCAAATTTGCAGTAACAGGGCCTACGGCAAGGGCCAGTGGCGTCGCCATTGACGTAAGGCGTGACGAACCATATGCGGCCTATGCTGATTTGGACTGGGACGTAATCAGCCGACCCGAAGGGGATGTCTTTGCGAAGATGGTTGTGCGTTTACTGGAGGTTATAGAGTCGGCCAAGATAATAAAGCAGGCGGTAGGAAAGCTCCCGGCCGGCCCTGTCGCCGTGGAGGTCAAGGAGATTCCGCCGGGCGAGGTGGTCGGACGCGTTGAGGCACCGAGAGGAGAGACGTTCCATTACGTCCGCAGCGACGGCGGCAACAGACCCGTCCGACACAAGGTTAGAGCACCAAGTTTCGTCAACGTGCCCTCGTTTAAGGCCTCGTGCATCGGCGAGCATATTGCTGACGTTACAATTACACTTGCAGCGGTTGACCCCTGCTATAGCTGTACCGAAAGATTGGCCGTGGTTGACCAAAACAACAGTGTATTACACGACTACGAGGCGCTGCTGCGGCTGAGTCGTGAGAGAACAACGCAAATTAAGAAAGAACTTGGTGTGAGCGGATTGAAGATAGGGGATTTACAAATTGGCTGAAATTTTGCGAAATATAGTTTTTCTACCGCTGATAGCAGGTTTTGTGCTGCTGTTTTTGCCGAACAGGGTAAAGCAGCTATCGAGGGCATTAACACTGATTATTTCTGTCATCACTTTCATATTAGCGGTCCGTATATTTACTCTTGGCCGGCTTGACTATGCGGTTTCTATCCTCCAGATAGGCAATCTGGACCTGAGTTTGCTTTTAAGCGCCAGGCCGCTCGGGGCATTCATACTGATGTTTGCTATGGGCTTCGGTGTGTTGATAACCCTGTATTCGTTAAAATCACCAGCAACGAACATTTATTATGGCGCCATCCTGCTTACGATAGGCAGCTCAGCAGGGATACTGCTTTCCAATCATTTGTTATTCCTGTTGATATTCTGGGAGATTGTAACCGCCTCGTTATACCTTTTGATAACAACGGGCGGGAAAAATTCCAATTTCGCAGCGACGAAGAGTTTTGCAATGATAGGGGCGTCCGACGGGGCCTTTTTACTGGGAGTGTTATTGGTATGGGCGATGTCGGGCACACTTGTCATTTCCGATATTAGTTTAGCAACTACTTCAGCCGTTCCGATTATCGGCTTTTTGCTGCTTATGACAGCCGCCATTACCAAGGCAGGTGCATTGCCTTTGCATACGTGGCTTCCCACCGCCGGTGCTTATGCCCCGGCTTCTGTAATGGCGCTATTGCCTGCTGCGATTGATAAGCTTTTGGGCATTTATCTTCTGGTTATAACTGTGCGGGAGATTTTTATACTCGAACAGGGCGTTTTAAGCGTTATCCTGGCAATTATAGGCGCAGCCACCATTATTATTGCCGTGATGATTGCAATGGTTCAACACAATCTAAAGAAACTATTGTCTTATCACGCTATCAGCCAGGTCGGCTATATGGTCCTCGGCATAGCAACGGGTACACCCGTGGGTATTGCCGGCGGAGTATTTCATATGCTAAACAACGCAATATATAAATGCTGCCTGTTCCTCTGCGGCGGCGCCGTTGAGCAGGCGGCAGGGACACCTGAGCTGGATAAGCTCGGCGGCTTGGGCAAGAAAATGCCGATTACCTTTATCACTTGCCTGATTGCCGCCTTAAGTATTTCCGGCATCCCGCCGTTCAACGGTTTTGTCTCCAAGTGGATGGTTTATCAAGGCGTAATTCAGATGGGGACGGTACAAACCGGCGGGGCGGCTGCACTATGGCCCATCTGGCTTATCGCTGCTATGTTCGGAAGCGCCCTTACCCTCGCCTCTTTTG
>Ga0315533_1002637_pt1 | contig 12309 bp, 14 predicted proteins | sample SalMarSW160130MG_FD_203081 | JGI IMG/M metagenome (GOLD analysis project Ga0315533, IMG submission 203081) | Salt marsh sediment microbial communities from the Plum Island Ecosystem LTER, Massachusetts, United States - Salt Marsh Sediment SW1601-30 ...
GTCCGATTTTGGCGGTCAAGGAGCGGCAATACACTACAAGGCGTGGGTTTGCACAAACCCAGATTGTGGCTTCAACTTAAAGATTAGAAACGGCGACATATATGTGAACGAGCCGATTCTTAATGGTGAGGGGCACAACCCCAGACAGCGCTAATAAAAATACTTTCGTTCAAGACCTCTAGGCGATAGGCTTATTAGCCCAACAGTTTCATTGAAACAACTCAAAGAGGTGGCTGTTGACCTCCTCTTTCCTTCTAGTTGTGTCGGTTGTGGGGTAAGGGGGAGTTTCATTTGTGCTTCTTGTCAAGCAGCGCTTACCCCTCTGAAATTGCCGCTATGTAATAAATGTGGCAAGTCTATTTCCTCTGGCATCCTCTGCTCAGACTGCGCAAGTCGTCCTCTGGAGATCGATGGCATCCGCTCGGTTTTCCGCTTTGAGGGAACAATGCGCCAATCTATCCTCCAATTCAAATACAAAAATGTGAAGGCAATAGCTACTCCGTTAGCTCAATTAATGGCGAAATACTTGCGTGCCCACCCTTTGCCCGCCGACGCCCTGGTTCCTGTTCCGCTTCACCCCCGTCGGCTGCGGGAGCGTGGCTATAACCAGTCTTTTCTCCTAGCCAGGGAACTAAGCAAGATTACTTCATTGCCTGTAGTCGAGAAGTCGCTCGTTCGCCTTAAAAATACCCCTCCTCAAACAAGAACGAAAAGTGCCGAGGAGCGGCAAAGAAATATTGCCCGCGCCTTTGCCTGCCGAGACCGACGCCTGCGTGGAAAACGCATTCTCCTTATCGATGACGTATGCACCTCCAGCGCTACTCTCAATGCTTGTGCCATAGCATTGAAAGCGAAAGGCGCTGCCTCGGTATGGGGCTTAACGCTAGCAAGGGAGGTATGGTGAGCACTTGAGCTGCTCGCCTGCTGGGGGCCTTATATAGGTTGTTGACTGAGAAAGGGGTGGTGAAGTAAACTAACCGTCTAAACAAGATGTGAAACTATCGAATCGGGCTTGGTAGAGTTTATTATGAGGGAGAGTTAGTAGATTCAGAGAGCCACGCCAGAGAATTGCGTGGTTTTGTTTTTGAAGGAGCGATATGGATGCCTTAAGCAAGAGTGACCCAGAAATTGGTGAGGCGATCCGCCGGGAGCAAGAGCGCCAGAAACGGAATATAGAGCTTATCGCCGCAGAGAACTACGCATCGAGGGCAGTTCTGGAGGCTCAAGGCTCGGTGCTCACTGATAAGTACGCCGAAGGCTACCCAAAGCGCCGCTACTATGGTGGATGTCAAGAGGTTGACGTGGTGGAGGAGCTGGCTAAGGAGCGGGCGGAGAGGCTATTCGGAGCCGAGCATGCCAATGTCCAGCCTCATAGCGGAGCCCAAGCGAACATGGCAGCATACTTCACCTTGATTAATTATGGCGATAGTGTCATGGCGTCGAGGTTAGATCATGGTGGGCATCTAACTCATGGCAGCGCAGTCAATTTCTCCGGCAGGCTTTATCACTTTATTCCCTACGGGGTTAGTCGTGAGACAGAGCGCCTGGACTATGATGAAATAGAGCGGCTTGCTTTAGAGCATAGGCCCAAGCTCATTGTTGCTGGAGCCAGTGCCTATTCCAGGATCATCGACTTCAAGCGGTTTGGTGAAATCGCCGACCTTGTCGGGGCTCACATCATGGTGGACATGGCCCACATAGCAGGGTTGGTGGCTGTCGGGTTGCATCCATCCCCTGTTCCTTTCGCTGACATCGTCACCTCCACCACGCATAAGACGCTAAGGGGACCTAGAGGCGGCTTCGCCTTGTCGAAGGCGGAACTTGCTTCTCGCCTGGATCAGGCAGTTTTTCCCGAGACACAGGGCGGGCCCTTGATGCACGCCATCGCAGCCAAGGCGGTAGCCTTTGGCGAGGCAATGAAGCCAGAGTTCGTAAGCTATCAGCGCGCTGTAGTAGAGAATGCCCAGATACTGGCCAGTGAGCTTCAGAAAGGGGGGCTTCGTATCGTCTCCGGGGGTACAGATAACCATCTTCTTCTCGTCGACCTATCCAATACGGGCATCACCGGAAAGCAAGCTGAGGATGTCCTGGACTCTGTGGGGATCACGGTCAATAAAAACGCCATCCCGTTCGACACTAGCCCTCCTCAAGTTGCCGGTGGCATCAGGTTAGGAACACCAGCGGTAACCACTCGTGGCTTTGGGCCCGATGAGATGAGGCGTATTGCTAGTCTAATTTTGAAGATGCTGGCAAATATAGGTTGTGAGCAAATCTATAATGAGGTACGCCAAGAGGTGGCGGAGATTTCCAGTTGTTTCCCCGTGCCTGGCCTGGACTAGTTGTTGCTACGTTCTTTTCATGATATAATAGCCGACATGGAATTGGTAAATCGGGAGGTAATCGATTGCGAGACTACGAATTAGTAGTCATCATCAGCCCGGATGTAACCGATGAGGATACTCCTGCTATGTTGGAGAAAATGAATCAATTCATCACCGACAGGGGTGGTTCAATCACTGAAGTGAACCAATGGGGTAGAAGGAAGCTCGCCTATCCAATAGAGAACTTTATGGAAGGCAATTATGTGTTGACGCAGTTCAAAATGGAGCCAAAGCAGACTGCAGAGCTTGAAGCAAACTTGAGGCTCACAGAGGAGATACTGCGTCACCTTCTGGTCAGATTGAATGATTAGAGAAAAGGAGTCAAGAGAGATGGCAAGCTTGAATAAGGTGATGGTTATTGGCAATCTTGGCACCGACCCTGAGATGCGTTTCACCGCCGACGGCAACCCTGTAACTACATTCCGCATCGCTTCCTCCTGGACATACACCAGTCCTGAGGGGGAAAGAAGGCAAGAGACAGAGTGGTTCACCGTGGTTACATGGCGAAAGCTGGCGGAGACTTGCAATCAGTTCCTCGCCAAGGGAAGGCGGGCATACGTTGAGGGAAGAATAAAGACCCACACCTGGGAAGGACAGGATGGACAGAGACGCTTCCGCAATGAGATTGTGGCCAATAGGGTAATCTTCCTCGACCGTCCCGGGGCTGCTCCTCTACCAGAGGATGGCGGCGAAGAGGAACTTCAGCCAGACGAGCTTCCCTTCTAAGTAAAAATTGTTAACTAGGACAGGTGGCCAATTAAATGCGAAGAAAGCCCCCTAATAAGGGAAAATATGGTGCTAAAGGTCGCAGGAAGTTTATCCCGAAGCGCAAGGTCTGTGCCTTCTGCGTTGCTCATGTTGATACTATCGATTACAAGGATCCAACGAAGCTCCGTCGCTACATCTCGGATCGAGGGAAGATTGAGCCTCGGCGCAGAACCGGTACCTGTGCCAAGCACCAGAGAGCGTTAGCGATGGCAATAAAGCGAGCTCGGCACCTTGCTTTGCTCCCTTTTACCCCAGCCCATATCCGTAAGACCGGTGGCGTTGGCATACGAGACTAGGCAATCTCGTCAGCTCAATGCCCCATATGGATAGGTTCTGAAACCCGCACGGTTGCTTGCGCTCAGTACAAGAAAATGGCGAGAAAAACGAAGTCGCCCCTGCCTCGAGAGGTCACCAAGCGTCGTCTCGCCCGCTGGCAAAAGGAAAGGCGCAGGCGGCGGATCACCATCGGCATCGGCGCTCTGGTTATGGTAGCCATTCTGGCGATTATCGGCTATGGAGTCTATGCCACCAGCATCGCGCCGGGAAGGGAGCGAGTCGCCACGGTTGGCAGTAAGACTCTGACCGTGGCGGACTATAAGACAACTCTTCTCCTATTGAGTAGTAACCAGACATCTGCTGAAGATGCTTTTACAGCATTGGTGAGCTATGAACTCATTAGGCAGGGGGCTGAAAAGCTTGGTATGAATGTCACCGATGATGAGATCATGCAGGAATTGAGAGCAAGCTTCACCGGTGAAGGCGAGGAGGAACTTACTGACGAGGAGTTACAGCGGCGCTACAACGAGACCCTGAAGTATCTACACGTTTCATCGGAGCAGTTTGATGAGGCATTGGCCACCCAGGTTCTGGCGAAGAAGCTTGAGGAACACATTAAAGGGGATGTACCTGAAGTTGGGGAGCTTGTCCCCCACGTTCACTTGCGGGCCATCCAAGCGACTACAGAGGAAGAGGCGGCAAACGTAACTGAGAGGCTGGACAGTGGCGAGGATTTCGCCTCGCTCGCCGCGGAATATGAGGGTGGCGACATGGGCTGGGTACCTCAGGGGCTGATGAGCCTGGAGATTGAAAAGTTCGCCCTCAACCCAGCAAGCGGCAATGTGAGCAAATACTTCGCCACGGTTGAGGGCTACTCCGTAATTCAGGTCGTGGAGACGGTCGAAGATAGGGAGCTTGAAGAGGGGATGCGGGATCAACTTCAAGATGGCGCATATGGTTATTGGCTTGAGGAACAGCGAGACGCGAAGGTGACCTGGGAGGTCTCGCAGGAGCGACTCAAAGAAATATATGATGAGGCCATGAAAGACATAACGAGGGGTTAAATGGGGGGAAGGGAGAGCATCGGGATTGGATTGATGGGGCTGGGGGTAATCGGCAGCGCTGTTGCCAATATCATCACTGAGAAGGCAGATGCCCTTGCTCTAGAGGCGGGCTGCCCGCTGCACCTAAAGAAGGTGCTGGAGAAAGACCTCGCCAAGACACGTACTTCGAAGATAGACCCCGACCTATTTACCACCGATGCGGCAGAGATCCTAGACAACCCGGAGATAGATATTGTAATCGAGGCTCTCGGTGGCGAACGCCCCGCATTTGATTTCATTAAGGAGGCCATCACAAAGGGGAAGTGCGTCGTTACCTCCAACAAGGAGGTCATGGCAAAACACGGCCCCGAGTTCCTCTCTCTGGCAAAAGAGAAGGGTGTGGACATCTTGTACGAGGCAAGTGTCGGTGGGGGTATCCCCTTAATCGCCCCCTTTAAGCAGGACCTTTTGGCCAACGATATCTCGGCTATCCATGCCATAATCAATGGCACCACAAACTATATCCTCACCAGAATGGCGGCAGAGGGGCTGGATTTCTCCATAGCCCTGGAAGAGGCGCAAAAGCTTGGTTATGCCGAAGCCGACCCCACCAACGATATAGAGGGCATCGACTCCTCCTACAAACTCACCATACTTGCTATGCTGGCCTTTCATGTTTTAGTTCGCCCCGAGGATGTCTATCACGAGGGTATCTCCCGCCTCTCATCCCGTGACTTCCGCTATGCTAGGGAGCTGGGCTATGAGATAAAGCTCCTCGCTATCGCCAAGGAGCAGGCTGACTCCGTTGAGGTTCGCGTTCACCCGGTGTTCCTTCCTCAGGAGCTGCTTCTGGCAAAGGTGGATGGTGTCTATAATGCGGTTCAAGTGGAGGGCGATCTGGTGGGACGGGTGCTTTTCTACGGGCAAGGAGCTGGTCCCTCGGCCACCTCAAGCGCGGTGATTGCCGACATCATCAATCTGGCACAGAGGATCAATCTGGGAGTAAGTATCACCCATCAATTAACGCTTAACCCCTCAAAAAGGCTCAAACCTATCTCAGAGATCGAGACCCGGTATTATCTCCGCATGAGCACCGTCGACCGCCCTGGGGTGCTGGCCAATATCTCTCGCATCCTCGGTGATCTGGGTATTAGCATCTCATCGGTGATCCAGAAGGAAAGCGATGTCTCAGCGGATGTGGCTGAGATCGTGCTCATGACCTACCCCGCTCAGGAGAGAGCGATGCAAAAGGCGATGGCTGAGATCAAGCGCCTCGATGTAGTCAGGGAGATATCAAACTTCGTCCGCGTCGAGGATTGAAGGAAGGTACAAAGGATGTGCTACCTTTCCCCTACATTGGCTGTAAAGGACATGAAGAAGACCATTGAATTCTATGAGAATTCCCTCGGCTTTAACGTGGGGATGGATTTCCCCGATGCAGACAACACGGAGTATGCCGACCTCTCTAGCGACGGAATGGTCCCGACGTTCAATCGGCCCTCCAAGACAGTGTAAATGACATTGATGAAACAAGGCGTTTTAGAAAGATACCGTGATTACCTCCCCATCACCCCCCAGACCCCCATCATCACCCTGGGAGAGGGGGACACACCCCTGGTGCGCTCGCGGCGTATCGAGAAGGAGTTCGGCTGTGAGCTTTACTTCAAGCTGGAGGGATGCAACCCCACCGGCTCCTTCAAGGACCGGGGGATGGTGGTTGCTGTGGCCAAGGCAGTGGAGGAGGGGAGCAAGGCCATTATGTGCGCCTCCACCGGGAATACCAGCGCCTCGGCTGCTGCCTTTGGGGCGCGCTTCGGGCTGCAGACCATCGTCATCATCCCCGAAGGCAAAATCGCCCAGGGGAAGCTGGCCCAGGCGCTTATCTACGGGGCAAAGATCATCGCCATAGACGGCAACTTCGACCAGGCGTTGAGTATCGTCCTCACCCTGACCAAGAAGCACCCCATTACCCTGGTCAATTCAATAAACCCCTACCGTATCGAGGGGCAGAAGACCGCCGCCTTCGAGATCATCGATGCTTTGGGCGATGCCCCGGACTATCTCTTCATTCCGGTGGGCAATGCCGGCAACATCACCGCCTACTGGAAGGGTTTTGTCGAGTATCATCAAGCGGGCCGCTCCTCCAAAAGGCCACGGATGATGGGATTTCAGGCTGAGGGGTCATCCCCCATTGTTCAGGAGAGGGTCTTTGAGCACCCCGAGACGGTAGCCACAGCGATCAGGATCGGCAATCCGGCAAGCTGGAAGGGAGCCACCGCCGCCAGAGATGAGTCCAGGGGAGTCATCGACTCGGTTACCGACGAGGAGATTCTCGCTGCCTATCGCCTGCTGGCCCAAGAGGAGGGCATATTCGGCGAGCCGGCATCGCCAGCATCGTTGGCCGGCCTGTTGAAGGTAGCCAAGGGCGGTCTCAGCCTGAAGGGCAAAATCGTGGTCTGCATTATCACCGGGACTGGATTGAAGGATCCCGACACTGCTATCGATTATGCCCAGCCTCCGGTGGCGCTTCCGGCAGAACTCGCCGCCATTGAGCGTGAATTAGGCTTGGGTTAATTTAAGGAGGTTGCCATGGCTAAAGCAAGTATAGAGGGCGCAGCGGGGTTTTCCCATCACTACCCGAAGCTAGCTACCATTGTTACCGCTAGTGCCAAGGGAAAGGACAACGCTATGGCGGTAGCGTGGCACTCGTCCATTTCGGCAAACCCTCCCCTGTACGGGGTTTCCATTGCCTCGGGCAGGTTCACCTATGAGCTACTTTTACAGGCTGGAGAATTTGGCATCAACTTCATGCCTATTGAGAAAGCAGAGCTTATTGCCGCGGTGGGCGGCAGCTCGGGGAGGTTGGTGGACAAGTTCGAGAAGTTCGGGCTGGAGAAGGAAACGCCGCTAAAGACGTCGGTGCCTATACTCAAAGATGCGTACGCTTCCTACGAATGCAGGTTGGTTGACAATAAGATGTACGGCGACCATGTATGGGTCGTCGGCGAGATATTAGCCACTCACTTTTACGAAGAGCTATTTACTGAAAAGCAGGGGCTCGCTCTAGAGCGATTCGCTCCTGCCCTTTATCTCGGGGCAGATCAATACACAACCGTGTCAAGAGATATTCTTAAACAACTAGACCGAAAGGTCTATGAGAAAGTATGAGAAAGGCTGAAAGGAAGGACGTTGGTTGACAAGAAGAAGATCGAGCAGGCAGTACTGACAATAATCGAAGCCATTGGGGAAGACCCAAATAGAGAGGGCCTGAAGGGGACCCCAAGACGCATCGCCGAGATGTATGACGAACTCTTCACGGGCCTCGGCGTCGACCCTAAGAAGGAGCTAGTGATCAGCTTTGATGAAGGCCACCATGAGATGGTGATTCTCAAGGACATACCATTCTACTCGATGTGTGAGCACCACTTTCTTCCCTTCTTCGGACTTGCCCACGTAGGGTATATCCCCAAGGGGCGCGTTGTAGGTGCTTCAAAGCTGGCCCGCGCCGTCGAAATCTTAGCGAAGCGTCCCCAGCTTCAGGAGCGGCTCACCAGCCAAGTCGCTGAGGCAGTTGTTGAAGCCCTGGCTCCCATCGGCGTGGGGGTGGTGATTGAGGCGGAACATATGTGCATGACCCTGCGTGGTGTGAAGAAGCCCGGATCGAAAATTGTAACCTCAGCTATGAGGGGGCTGTTTCGATCTAATCACGCCACCCGTGCCGAGTTCATATCTTTGGTACAGGGAAGATAGTTCATTCCTGTACGCGGAAGGATCTTATCGCCAGCGTTCCCATGATGAGGCCAAACAGGATAACCACCACTACATCCAAGATGATAGGCATGCGAAATCCGAAGAGGTGTATGCCGAACATAGCTGATTGCTGTGACCCCAGAACCGCCTGGCGCATGGCATCGATTCCGTAGGATACGGGATTGAACTTCACCGTGATGCCCAGCCAGGCAGGCAAGTACTGTGTGGGAAACATTGCCGGGGAGAGAAAGAATAAGGGAAACAACATCAGCGGCGCTACCATTCCGAATGCCTCTATCGTCTTTATGCGCGATGCAATCAGTATCCCCATAGAGGTCAGGGATAAGGCGACAACAAACATCACCGCTATCAGAGTGATAATGCCTCCTATCGACGGACTCACATGAGCAAATGGGATGAATACGAGCATTATCAAGCCCTGAATGGTGGCGATGGTAGCGCCCCCCAGGGCCTTGCCAATGGCGACAGCGGTGCGGCTTATGGGGGCGATCAGCACCTCCTTGAGGAAGCCGAACTCACGGTCCCACACGAGGGATACCCCTGTCATCATGGAGGTGAACAGGACAACCATTCCGATGATTCCAGGGTACATGAACTGGATGTAATCGAAGCCACTATCTCCCGTACCCCGCATCATGCTCGAGGCAATCCCCGTGCCGAATACAACCAAGAAGAGGAAGGGCATAACAAAGGTGGTGATCAGCCTTGCTTTGTCCCGCCAGAAGCGTAGCAGATCGCGATACCAGATAATGTATATGCCCCTCAGGTTATTCAACGAAACCTACCACCCCCTCCCCTGGTCTGCCGCATCGACCACTGCTTCTTCATGACCTCAAATCCTCCCGCCTCCTCACGGATCTCCCGACCGGTGAGCTTCATAAAAACGTCATCGAGCGTTGGACGTCGCACGCTGATGCTCTGCAGCCCACTTCTGAAATTGTTTACCAAGGTGGGGATGAACTCCTCTCCGTTCTGAATCTCGAAATTGACCTCATGTCCATCATGCTGGGCCTCGATGTTGTATTTATCGCGTATCTCCGCCACTGCTGCCTCGGTGTTCGCCGACTTCAGGGTAACGATGTCGCCCCCCACCATGCTCTTAAGTGCATCCGGGGTATCCAGGGCGATTATCTTACCGTAGTCGATAATGGCAATACGGTCGGCAACCGTCGCCTCGTCCATGTAGTGGGTGGTAAGGAAGACGGTGATATTCTCTTGCTTCCTCAGTTTAATAATGTACTCCCATATTCGGTATCTGGTCTGTGGGTCAAGTCCAAGAGTGGGTTCATCAAGGAATAGAACTTTCGGATAGTGCAGAAGTCCTCTGGCTATCTCCAGGCGGCGCCTCATTCCACCGGAATAATTCCGCACTTCGTCTTTGCGACGATCCCACAACTCAACCATCCTCAACACCTCCTCCATCCTCTTCTTTCTCAGGCTTCCCGGAACATTGTAAACAAAGGCATGGAAGTTTAGGTTCTGAAGCGCCGTTAACCTGACATCCAGAGCCTGATCTTGAAACACCAATCCAAGCGATTGGCGCACCTCGGTCTGCTGGCGGACCACATCGAATCCATTGAGCCTGGCGATGCCTGAAGTTGGTTTCATGAGGGTGCATAGGATGTTTATGGTAGTGGTCTTCCCCGCTCCATTGGGGCCGAGGAAGCCGAATATCTCTGCCTCCTCCACATCAAGGCTTATATCATCCACGGCAACTAGGTCGCCGAACCTCTTAACTAGGTGTTCCACTTCGATGATTTTAGTCATGGAGCCATCTTCCTATGATAACATTAGGATAGCTAATCTTACCACTTTCTCAGGCATCAGCAAATCCAACATTCAATTATGAATACGTATAAAATCATCTAGAGTTCCTTATGCAACAATAGGTGCAAACATGGTGCTTTCACTTTCTCTAATATGCTACCATCTTAAAGCTGCTTTTCGATTGTAAAAATGCCTATTTACCCTTCTTGCATTCAATAATAAATAATATCCACCAACTATCATGTATCAATGATCGGTGTGCATAGGGCCTCTTTCGTTATCAGGAAGGTCTCATTTTAACTATGCTTTTTTAGCTCCCCAACTATTCACACCCTTTGCACTCCATTTTCACTTATTCTGCACTATTTATTTAGTCAGCGCTCTAATACCAAAGACACAGTTTTCTAACATAATATTATTATGATTAAATTAATAATCTAATACATATAGTATAATAATTCTAATAATTTCGAGTATATCAGTTGAATAGAGGCTATATAAACAGTGATTGATCGAATAGAAATATATGTCAAGGCTGGAGATGGCGGAGATGGTGTAGTAAGCTTTCGCCGAGAGAAGTATGTTCCATTTGGTGGTCCAGATGGGGGTAATGGTGGAAAAGGAGGGGACATTTTGGTTGTTGCCGATAGGCAGCTAAGCACGTTGCACTCTCTGTCGAGAAGGAGATACTGGAAGGCAGATAAAGGTGGGAGCGGCGCTGGCAAGAAGATGCAGGGTAAGAATGGCAAAGACTTAGTAATCAAGGTTCCTCCAGGCACGCTCATATATAAGAAAAGCGATGATGCAAAGGTACAAATTGCTGATTTATTGGAGGATGGTCAGGTTGAATTGGTGGTAAGGGGTGGTAGGGGTGGTTTCGGAAATGCTCACTTTGCAACTGCAACTAGTCAGGCGCCACATATTGCTCAGAAGGGGGAGGTTGGCGAAGAGGTATGGATAGTCCTCGACCTGAAACTGATCGCCGATGTTGGCATAATTGGGTATCCAAACGTTGGTAAGTCAACGCTCCTTGCATCAGCGTCGGCAGCTAGACCTAAGGTTGCCGACTATCCATTCACAACGCAGGAGCCAGCTTTAGGGGTTGTAGAGGTGGGGAATAGTACATTCGTACTCGCTGAGATACCCGGCCTAATTAAGGGGGCTCATCGGGGCTCAGGTTTGGGACAATACTTCCTGCGCCACGCAGAACGCACCAAGCTCTTTATTCACCTCCTTGATGGCAGCTCAAAAATTCCCCTTGACGACCTGAATAGTGTGAATAAAGAGCTTGGCCTTTTCAATCCCCTTTTAGGTGAGAGGCCGCAGATTGTGGTAGTGAACAAGATTGATCTCCCCGATGTGGAGTCTCGAATACCTAAAATGAAGAAGGAGCTTGGCCTTATTGGCGTACCCATCTTCTTCATCTCGGCTGCAACAAGGAAGGGAGTGCCTCAGTTGATGGCGAAGGCTATGGAGATGCTTGATAGTCTGGTGCTTGAAAGACCACAAGAGGCCCCGGCATTGTTTCAGCCAAAGCCGCGGAAACACACAGTCACTGTTTCCAGGGATGGAGACACCTTTGTGGTCTCATCTCCAGAGGCGGAGAGGCTCATCGCAAGAATGGACCTCACCAGTTCGGAGGCACGCTCATATTTGCAAAGGCAGTTCGCCAGAATGGGGGTGGCTAGCGCCTTGAAGAGAGCTGGGGCAAAGCCTGGAGATACGGTGCGCTTTGGTAAAGTGGCGATGGAGTGGGAATAATGGACATAGGAGTGTTAGGGGGAACCTTCGACCCGATTCACAACGGGCACCTCATTATTGCAGAGGACGCTAGGGTTAAGCTAGGTCTAGAGCGGGTGTTCTTTGTGCCTGCAGGAGAACCTTGGCTCAAAGGGCATATTAGCATCGCCTCTGGAGCGCACCGACTAGAAATGGTCAGGCTCGCTATAGCCGCCAACCCACACTTTATTGTATCGACAGTAGACCTAGATAGATCAGGCCCATCGTATACAGAGGACACACTTACTGACCTGAGGCGCGACCTTGGAGAGGGCGTCAATCTTTACTTTATCGTTGGTATAGATGTACTGGCTGAGTTTCCAACGTGGAGGCACCCGGAGCGGATTGTCCAGATGTGTCACATGGTTGCGGCGAAGCGGCCTGGGTCACTGGCTATGGATACTGAGCCGATGGAGCGGCGTATGCCGGGGATTGAGAACAGAATAATATCTCTTAACAACCCATTGATAGACATCAGTTCCACTGATATCAGGCAGCGCATCGCCGCTGGTCTGCCCATCACA
>Ga0315533_1002640_pt1 | contig 12303 bp, 8 predicted proteins | sample SalMarSW160130MG_FD_203081 | JGI IMG/M metagenome (GOLD analysis project Ga0315533, IMG submission 203081) | Salt marsh sediment microbial communities from the Plum Island Ecosystem LTER, Massachusetts, United States - Salt Marsh Sediment SW1601-30 ...
TGCCTCCTTTTTTGGTCGATTTCCAAATCCTACTGTAAGAAGTAGGGGGAGGCAAGCCACTTTCACTAAAACACTTAATAATAAAGGATTTAGGAGAAAATTACTAAAAAACTTTTGACATTACTAGGAAGAGGGGAGGGGTGAGAAAATGATCCCGGCCCCATTTTCGCTTTATCTTTTTTACCCTCATATAAAAGTCAGCAGGGTATGAAGAGGGTTTGTCAACAAAGAAGTGTAAAATAATTATGAAAAAGAATTGCGAAATGTCAGGACAAACTATGCGATCTCTTAAGGAAAATCAAGGATTTTTTGATTAGAAAATAGAAGAATAGACAAGAACTTATCCTGTGTTGGGTATATGGAAGAGGGCGGTGAGAAAAAACAATGCTTCTTCCTCGGTAGAAAGAAGACTTAAGCGGTAAGAATAAAATGGAGGCAAGAGAACTCTAACAACACTCGCTTTCCCAATTCTTCAAAGCAATTTTTTCTTCTTTCTCAAATCTTTTTTGCCGGAGCATAAGCTCATCAAAGTCTACCAGATGCCCGTCGAAACCTGGTCCGTCCACGCAGGTAAATTTTACCTCACCTCCTACTGTCACCCGGCAGCAGCCGCACATTCCGGTAGCATCCACCATAATTGAGTTTAGACTAACCCTAGTCTTGAGATTATATCTCCTGGTTATCTCAGAGGCTGCTTTCATCATGGGGAGGGGTCCAATCACTACTGCCTCATCGACACCTACCCCACTTTCCAGGATTGGCCCTACTAAATCGGTAACAAAACCATGATGACCAAAGCTTCCATCATCGGTGCTGTAGCGAATCTCATCACTTAGAGCTTCCATCTTATCCATAAAAAAGAATAGATTTTTACTTCTAGCTCCAATTAATGAGATGACCTTATTGCCGACCTCCTTGTATCTTTTTGCCTCTGGATAAAGAGGAGCTACTCCTACTCCTCCACCAACACAGAGTACGGTGCCTATTCTTTCGATAGGACTGGGGATCCCGAGGGGCCCCAGAAGATCCTCTATTGTCTCTCCCTCCTTCATTCTGGCTAGCTTTAAGGTGGTTTTTCCCACTTCCTGAACCACTATAGTTATGGTTCCTTCCTTTGGATTGGACTCAGCAACGGTAAGGGGGATACGTTCTCCCTTTTCATTAATTCGGATGACCACAAACTGGCCAGGCTGGAATTTAGAGGAAATTAAGGGAGCCTTGATGCGAAAAAGTTTAATCTGGGGTGCTAAATCCTGTTTTTCCACGATCTTAAACCACTTGGTCTTCATTATTGCTCCTTTTTACTCGGTTCCACATCTTTTACCTATCCAATTTCTAAAATCTTTATGGGAAGTGGGTTTATGATTTTGGAGGGCTTTTTTATGACTGTCTGAATTCCACAGGGAGAGACTAATTCTGAAAATCTACATAACTGTAGCCTTCCAGTCTTTCTTACTTATTGTGACTTAATTTGCACCCATCGATATAGAGGTTTGACAACAGGTTTGAAAACTTCGAGAATGCCCGGTGAGTAAAAATCATGGCAAGCTGCTACTACCTTAGGAACGTCCTCCTGCTAGCCTGACCATTTTTACTTTTCTTGCTAAATCTCTTAAATTGTACTCCTTCTCTGCTTTTCTAACCCTAATTTCATGGAGTCCTGCCATCATATCATCTACTTCACCCTGAGAATTTGTAAATTCCTTGACAATACTGTCCCGAACCTCCACTCCATAGAATTGGCTAAAATATGACATTTAATTTACCTTTTAGTGTCAAAGTATCCATTTGGAACTAACGTATCTAAATATGGTTTAAGTGGTTTTGGCACTATCTTTTCTTAGCACTGCTTTTCATTCAAAACAGCACTTTACATTGTATAATAAAGTTGAGGGCTGTCAAAAAACTCTTTAGAAAAGAACTTTTCCGTAAGGAGCGTATCCAAAGAGTAGCCTTTTTAAGATTGGATGGAGCAGCTTATGGGCATCTTTTGGCTTTGCTACTGAAAAAGTATTACCGCCAAGCGGGGAAGGGGGAGACCAAAATACCCTGGTAACGATTTTACTTTTGTCTATAATTCCTAGGTGGCTTTCATAGAACTTTAGCTAATTAAAATGGGGATGGCTGGGGAAAAATAATCCTGTCCCCATTTTCTTTTTACCAATGGGGAGGGGTCCAATCACTACTGCCTCATCAACACCCACCCCTTTTTCCAGGATTTGTCTTAATAAATCAGTAACAAAGCCATGATGACCAAAGAAGATATCGTCCAAGAGGCCTTTCTTCAAGCCTGGCAAAACATTAAAAAATTCCAGAGAAACTCTACTTTTTTCTTGTGGCTATGCAGGATAGCCTTAAACTTAATCTATGAAAAGAGGAGAAAAAGAAGTTTAACACTACATCCTTAAATAGTTACTTTTAATTTAAAATTTTCTTATCTATGTAACTGTAACCCCTTTACGTAATTGTAACTCTATAAGACCCTCTATGTTTGTCTCTTCTTTCTTAACATCGGCTACTTTTTCTCCCCGTGAGAGGACTACAAATCTGTCTGCGACAGAGTACACATGATGAAGATTATGAGTCACAAAGATACTTGCTATTCCTTCGCTTTTTAGTCGGGTTATAAAGCTTAATACTTTTTGAACACCACTCACTGCCAATGCGGTGGTAGGTTCATCCAGAATAACAAGGGAAGCCTTGAAGTACATAGCCCTCGATATCGCTACTCCCTGTATCTCTCCACCCGAACAAAACCGAACCTCCTGATTGGGCGAGGGTATATGCAATTTTAAATCCCTTGCTAACTTCTCAGCCTCTCTTCTCATCTTACCTTTATCAAGGACTTTAGCTGGACCCCAGGATTTTACCGGTTGTCTTCCCATAAAGATATTTTGTGCTACGCTCAGACATCCTATTACTGCCTGGTCCTGATATACTGTTTCAATTCCCAACTTCCTAGCTTCCTTAACAGAGGAGACATTGACTTCCTCTCCTTTCCAATATATTTTCCCTCTGTTTTTAGAAAGAACCCCTGATAATATTTTTATCAGTGTTGACTTACCAGCACCGTTATCTCCTATCAATCCTACTATTTCACCAGGACAAACCTCAAAACTCATCTCCTTAAGAGCATGGATTTTCCCATACCACTTGTGAATATCCTCCATCTTTACCAAAGGTGCCCCCTTGCTTTCCTTAACTTTTTTTAATTTCATAGCATAAACCCCTTATGGCTATTTAGGCATTAAAATCCTATCCCTTAAGTTTGCTCTTGTCTTATTAATTAATATTGCTGTAAGCAAAATAAACCCATTTAATACCCCCCTTAATGCTGGTTCCATAGCCGTCATTGTGCAACCTGCATTAATTACACCCATCAAGAGAACTCCACCTAATGCCCCAATTGCTGAGCCTCTTCCACCTCGCAAGCTAACTCCGCCAATGATAGCACCAGCAAAGGCTAAAAAGATATCGCCTTCTGCTATTGTACTGGGAATGCACTTTAAATAACCAGTATAAAGCAATCCTGCAACCCCGGCAAGGGCTCCAGCAATTGTAAATATCCAGAAATGTGTATTACCTACATTGATCCCAAGCATGTTTGCGGCATCAGAATTTCCACCGATAGCCCGAATATGACTACCAAAACGTGTATGATCCAAAATGAAATAGAGAAAAATAGCCATCCCTATGAGAATAGGAATTGCGATAAATACCCCTCCTATTCTTCCTCCGCCAGGAATTAAAAGAGCCCCGGGCATTTTAATAATTGCCCCTCTCCGAAGATAATAAGTCATCCAGTTATATATCAAGAAAGTTGACAACGTAACAAGAAAAGGATTTATTTTAACTTTACCAACAAAAAAACCGTTAACAGCACCTAACCCTGCTCCAACTAAGGCCATCAATATAATACCTGTCCAGCCAGGGAGCCAAGGGGCCCAATCGACTAACATCACCCCTACTATCATAGCTGTAAAGCCAGCATTTTCCGATAGTGAGAGATCCATATTCCCACCTAAAAGACATACTGCCTCGCCAAAGACAAGAAGACCAAGCGGAGCGGCAACATACAAAATAAAAAGGACATTTTTAAAGGTTAAAAACCTAGGTATGGTACAAGAGAAAAAAATGAATGCGCCGGCGATAATTAGCCATATCATATAATCTACCAGCGCAAGTTTAATCCTTTCTACACCAACCATCATGTCATCTCACTATATTTTTCAATTTTTCATAAGTTATCTATTTTACCTTATAGGGAGGCAGGTTTTTTGTAAATAAACATCTGCCCCCCTATCTCACTTAACCTCTACATTCTTTTACAAAAAATGTTAATTCTTGAAGAGGTCTTTCCCTCTAGCACTACCAGCCGGGCACTTCGATATTGGCCCAGAGGTATCCAGCGTCACAGTTTTCCTTAGTAACCACTATCGCATTTGTCTTGAACCAGAGATGACCTGCTACACCCACACCAACCTCTGCAGGAGACCATGCTGTCTTTGCTGCCCATATATCTGTACCCAGATGCTCCTTACCTGAAATATCGACATCTTCTGCGGTAATTACCTCACCCGGTTTTGGCAGGCCAGCATCACCTTCCTCTAAATACTTAACCATATAGTAGACTGCAAGTGGATTATAGAAGGGACAAGGTTGATCAACACATACATCAATTTCATCTGCTCTAATTCTATTCAGCACCCCAGGATTTGCATCCATAGTGGCAACGAATATCTTCTTTGGGTCCAAGCCAAGGTCCTTCATAGCCTCTACGGCCCCACAGGCCATAGGACCATTAGCTGAGTATATAGCATCTATATCGGGATATCTTCTGAGTAGACCCTCAGCTTCCCTTTTCGCAGGAGTCTCCTGGAACTCACCCAGTGCTTGCATTACATCTACACCAGAATATTGATCGATAACGCTATGGAATCCTCTACTTCGGTCTATTGCAGATGCACCTCCCAGTGGACCACGCATTTCAAGAACTAAACCTTTAACCTCACCTATTGGTTCAACTTCATTTTTCAAATACTCTGCAGTCATTTCCCCGAGCTTTTGACCAGCTAAATAACCAGAGAAACCAATATACATCTTAACATCCGGATGATTAATATCGGCATCTGTAGTAAATACGGGGATATTCGCCTCGGTAGCCCAATCAACTATTGGAGCTGCAGCATCTTTATCCTGTGCGCATATTATAAGACCATCTATTCCCGCTTCAATCATTTGTTTTGACTGAGTAAGCTGTTTAGCAGGGTCTCCCGCTGCCTCATTAGCGATCCAGTCATAACCATTATCCTCGCAGTACCACTGAAAACTTTGTCCGAAGAGCCATTCCCAGGTATTACTTATTATTTTAGTATCCAATCCAAATTTGTACTTAGCTGCATTTACTGATGCTGCGCCCAATGTTACTAAAAACAACGCTGCTATAAGCATACCTATTACAACAAATCTAACTTTCATTTTTCTCATTTTTAAAAACCTCCTTTTAACATTCTTTATTAATTTTCCCTGGTCTTACTTACTTTTTCACCTCCTTCTGGCTTTATTTCAAGCTTTACCTTCCAATTAGCCCCTCTAATACCCCTCGCTTCCCTCGGAGAACGTCTTCTCTGCCTTAAATTTTTCTGAAACTCTCCCTCCAGAGGATTCCCTTATAACTAGCTTTGGTTTCAGGATTATATGCTCAAGTGGCATCTTGGTACGATCAACCCCCCTTATCTCCTTTAATAAAGTCTGACAGGCTAAAGTGCCCATAGAATAGCTGGGTTGACTTACAGTGGTTAAGGCAGGCTCAGTTAAGGGAGCCCATACAGGGTCATCGAATCCAATTATGGTCATCTCCTCGGGAATCTTTATCTTATTTTCCCTTAAGGTCAAGAGAGCTCCGCTAGTCATAGGTTCATTGCAGACAAAAAGGGCGATGGGAGGATTCTTCATCCTTAAAAACTCCTGAGTTACTTTCCGGGTTTTTTTCCTTTGGTAATCCCCCTCTTTTATGAGCTCCTCTTTTAGGGGAAGGCCATTTTCCTCAAGGGCTCTTTTATACCCGGCCAACCTTTCCTCGCTGGTCATAACTCCTTTTAGGCCGGTGATGATTCCTATGCGGTGATGCCCTAAGCTGATAAGGTAGTTTACCGCCTCGTAGGAGCCGGCCTCATTATCAACTATAACTGTTGGTACCTTAAGACCTCTCACTCCTCTGTCCACTAATACCAGGGGCATTCCACCTCTGGATAATTTCTTAAGATAGCTGTGATTTCCCGTTGAGGGAGAGACAATTAAGCCATCCACATTTCGCTCGTATAAGGCTAATAGATAGTCTCGCTCCTTTATCGGATCCTCATCACTATTGCATAAGATTACACTATAGCCACTTTGACTGGCCACATCCTCAATCCCTCGAACAAGAGTGGTGAAGAAGAAGCTGAGTATATCAGATACAATTACCCCTATGGCCTTAGTTTGTCGAGTCTTGAGCCCCCGGGCAATAACATCTGGCTTATAATTTAGCTTCTTAGCGGCCTTAAGTACTTTAGATTTAGTTTCTTCACTGAAGTAGCCATAATTACCCAAGATCCTGCTGGCCAAACTCACGGAAATCCCTGCTTCTCTGGCTACATCTTTTAATGTCTTTCTCTGTCTCATTTATCTTTATACCGTCAATATTGGTATATCGTTTTACGATATTATAATACATCTTTGAAATTTGTCAACCTCTACACTTGGTTGGTTTTTAGATGAAGACCAGAAAAGACGAGGACATAAGCATTTTTAAGGCAAAAATTTCACTAAGAATAAAGGAGAAAAAGGGGGATGCGGGATAATTGATTAGGTTATCACACTTTTTTCTTATCTACATAAACAGCTTTTATCTTTCAGTCATTTTTCTCTTCCTCTATTAGTATATTAACTACAAGAAGAAATTTGCAAAACAAAACTAGGCTAAATTTTAGAGAGAAAAAGGCTGGTTAAAGGTAGGCCCAAAGCGAAATTTCAAAAACTGGGGGATGGCAAGCCAAATTCCTTGCCTGAAAAACTGAAAGTAAACCTTGATTTTAAGCTCTTTCGGCGGAAATAAAGGAGGTATTATCCATCTTTACTGTGAATACGTTCCTAAAAACTTATAATTATTTTACGCTATGAGGGCCTGTTTTCATCTAAAAATTTCTTTGGTGGAGGCCCCAGATTTTTTCATTGGAAAGTGGGAAAGGTGGACAAGGATTTATCCTGTACTGGTGTATGGATAAGAGCGATGACAAAAAAAAGTAGTCCTTCCCCTTCTCTCGAAAGGCGATTTAAGTGTCAAGATGAACGGACGTAATAGAAGTCTAAGAGCACTGACTTTCCCAATTCTTCAAAGCAATTTTTTCTTCTTTCTCAAATCTTTTTTGCCTTAGCATAAGCTCATCAAAGTCTACCAGATGTCCGTCGAAACCTGGTCCATCCACGCAGGTAAATTTTACCTTGTCTCCTACTGTCACCCGGCAGCAGCCGCACATTCCGGTAGCATCCACCATAATTGAGTTTAGACTAACTCTTGTCTTTAGATTATATCTTTTGGTTATCTCAGAAGCTGCTTTCATCATGGGGAGAGGTCCAATCACTACTGCCTCATTGACACCTACCACACTTTCCAGGATTGGCCCTACTAAATCGGTGACAAAACCATGATGACCAAAGCTTCCATCATCGGTGCTGTAGAGGATCTCATCACTTACAGCTTCCATCTTATCCGTAAAGAAGAAAAGATCTTTACTTCTAGCTCCAATTAAGGAAATGACCTTATTACCGACCTCCTTGTATCTTTTTGCCTCTGGATAAAGAGAAGCTACTCCTACTCCTCCACCCACACAGAGCACGGTGCCTATTTTTTCGATAGGGCTGGGGATCCCGAGGGGCCCCAGAAGATCCTCTATTGTCTCTCCCTCCTTCATTCTGGCTAGCTTTAAGGTGGTTTTTCCCACTTCCTGAACCACTATAGTTATGGTTCCTTCCTTTGGATTGGACTCAGCAACGGTAAGGGGGATACGTTCTCCCTTTTCATTAATTCGGATGACCACAAACTGGCCAGGCTGGAATTTAGAGGAAATTAAGGGAGCCTTGATACGGAAGAGTTTGATCTGGGGTGCTACGTCTTGTTTTTCCACGATCTTAAAATGTTTGGTCTTCATTCTTTCCTTCCTACATCTATAATAGCACAGCCATTTATCTTGACAACAGGGTTCAAAGGGAATAAAATAAAATGGGGTAGTCTAATGAGTCAAGATAAGATCATCATAAGAGGAGCCAAGGAGCATAATCTAAAGGACATTGATCTTGAGATTCCTCGCAACAAGTTAGTGGTGATTACCGGCTTAAGTGGCTCAGGAAAATCTTCTCTTGCCTTTGATACCCTATATGCGGAGGGTCAACGTCGATATGTGGAATCGCTTTCCAGTTACGCTCGCCAGTTCTTGGAACAGATGTCCAAACCCAAAGTGGACTACATTGAGGGTCTATCTCCCGCCATTAGTATCGAACAACGTAAGGCCTCGTCAAACCCTAGATCCACAGTAGCCACCTTAACTGAGATCTATGATTACTTAAGACTCCTATTTGCTCACATTGGTGAGCCTCATTGCTATAAGTGTGGAAGAAGAATTCGCCCTCAAACCATAGAGGATATGACCAATCATGTTATGAGGCTTGAAGAAGGCTGTTCAATTCTCATCCTTTCCCCTCTGGTGAGAGGAAGGAAGGGGGAGTATCGAGATCTTCTGGAAGATATACAAAGAGAAGGTTACCTGAGGGTCAGGGTAGACGGGGAAATCCATCTTCTGGAGGAAGATATTTTCCTGGATAAAAACAAAAAACATGCTGTCGAGGTGGTGGTGGACAGACTGAAAGTAAAAAAAGGAATAGAGACTCGCCTGGCTGATTCTTTAGAGGCAGCCTCTAACCGTAGTGGAGGATTGGTTCTCGTCATTCAAAAGATAGACGGAGCTGAAAAACAACATGTATTTAGCCGGTACTTTGCCTGTCCAGAGTGCGGTATCAGTTATGAGGAGATTTCCTCCCGCATGTTCTCATTTAACAGCCCCTATGGTGCTTGTCCTGCCTGTAATGGACTGGGAACCAAGCAGACTATAGATCCTGAGCTGGTAGTACCAGACAAAACCAGATCCTTGAGAGAAGGGGCCATAGTCCCCTGGGAAGAAGGAGTTGGATTTTACCGGTGGGCGAGAACCGCTTCCCGATATTATTTTAGAAAAATTGCCTCCCTGGCAAGACATTATAACTTTTCTCTGGATACACCTTTTCGGAATCTACCAGATAAGGTGCAAAAGATTCTTCTTTATGGCTCAAATTCTGAGGAAATTAAATTTACCGAACGAAGAGGGGGTGAGTTCTATGATTACTGGACTCCCTTTGAAGGAGTGATTCCTAACCTGGAAAGAAGATACAAGGAGAGTGACTCCGATTACGTTCAAGAGGAGATCTCTAAATACGTCAGAGAAACACCCTGCCCTGAATGTAGAGGAGCTCGTTTGCGCAAGGAAAGTCTGGCGGTTACTCTGAGAGGTAAATCAATTTATGAGGTTGTTAAACTAAGTATCAAGGAAAATGAGAGGTTCTTTTCTCAGTTGAAGCTCACCCCCCGAGAAAAGCTTATAGCGGGGGAGATTCTGAAGGAGATAAGGAAAAGATTAGGTTTTATGGTAAGTGTGGGGCTCGATTATCTTACTCTGGATAGAAGGGTGGGAACCTTATCGGGAGGTGAAGCAGAGCGCATTCGACTGGCTACCCAGATAGGATCGGGTCTGGTTGGGGTAATCTACATCCTGGATGAGCCTACCATCGGACTGCATCAAAGAGACAACCAGAGGCTCCTTCGCACCTTAAAGGGTCTGAGAGATCTGGGGAACACCATAATTGTGGTGGAGCATGATAGATCTACTATCGAGGCAGCCGACCACATAATAGATTTAGGACCCGGGGCAGGGGAGCAGGGAGGGGAGGTAGTGGTATCCGGGCCTCTGAAAGAGGTTCTTTCCTGCGGGCGTAGTCTGACCGGTAAATACCTAAAGGGGGAGCTAAAGATACCCCTTCCTTTAATCCGTCGGCATCCTAAAGATAGTCAATACCTGGAGGTTATTGGAGCAAGAGAGCACAATTTAAAGAAAATAGATGTCAAGATTCCTCTGGGAACATTTGTCTGCGTTACCGGTGTCTCAGGCTCAGGAAAAAGCACCCTGGTGGAGGAGATATTATACCGAGCCCTGGCCCGACATTTTTACAATAGTCGGATAAGGCCGGGCAAACACGAAAAAATAGAGGGTCTTCAATACATTGATAAGGTGGTAGTGATTGATCAATCCCCTATTGGGAGGACTCCCCGATCTAATCCAGCTACCTACACCGGCCTTTTTACCCCTATCCGGCAGCTTCTCTCTCGGGTAGAAGAGGCCAGAATGAGAGGCTACAATCAGGGTAGATTTAGCTTTAACGTGAGACGGGGTAGATGCCAGCAATGTAAAGGAGAAGGGATGATCAAGATTGAGATGCAATTTCTACCTGATGTTTATGTCCCCTGTGATGTCTGCAAAGGAAAGCGTTATAGCAAAGAGACCCTTCAGATAAAGTACAAGGGGAAAAATATTGCCGATGTCCTGGAGCTAACGGTAGAGGAGGCTCTTAGTTTCTTCCGCAATATCCCCCAGATAAAGCGAAAACTCAAGACCTTACACGATGTGGGATTAGGATATGTCCGTCTGGGACAGCCGGCAACCACTCTTTCCGGAGGCGAAGCCCAGAGGGTAAAGCTTTCTAAAGAGCTAAGCAAGATAGGAACAGGAAAAACGCTCTACATACTGGATGAGCCTACCACGGGGCTGCATTTTGCCGACATAGAAAAACTTCTTGATGTACTTAATCGGCTGGTGGATAAGGGAAATACTGTTCTTGTCATCGAGCACAATCCTGATGTAATTAAAGTGGCCGATTATATTATCGACCTGGGTCCCGAAGGAGGAGATGAGGGAGGGGAGCTGGTTGCTTGTGGCTGCCCAGAAGAGATTAGCCGAAATCGGCGTTCCTATACAGGAGAGATCCTGAAAAAAGCCCTTTCTGGATAGGTGCAAGGGTCTTTGGTGAGGGAATTATTTAATCTTTCGAGGTGGAGACTAGAATGTCTAATGAGTTGGGTAAGGCTGAAGTTAAGCTAAACAAGGTTGAAGTCGATAAAATTCTAGAAAAATATGAAAACGAGGCCGGTTCGTTAATCCCTATCCTGCAGGAGGTGCAAAAGATTCATGGTTATCTACCTGAAGAGATACTGACTTATATAAGCGAGCACTCAAAGGTTCCTTTGAGTAAAATCTACGGCATAGTTACCTTTTATGCTCAGTTTTCTTTAGTTCCTCGAGGAAGAAATACCATCAAGATCTGTCAGGGGACAGCCTGCCATGTGAAAGGAGGAAAGCGGGTACTCTCGAAGCTGGAAAGAGTATTAGGAATCAAAGCTGGCCAGACTTCCTCTGATTTGAAATTTACTCTGGAAATAGTTAGATGTCTGGGAACCTGTTTTTTGGCTCCGGTGATGATGATTAACCGCGACTACTTCGGTAAACTTACTCCGGAGAGAGTAAGTAGTATATTGGGACAGTATTAGACGGAAGGGAACTCGATGAAGAAACTGTCTAGCACTCAAGAACTAGAGTCTTATCGAACATTGATTTTGACGCAAGAGGATCCTGAAAAGATTAGAGTACGAATTTGTATGACCGGATGTCGAGCCTATGGAGCAAAGGAGATTAAGACCTCCTTAGAAGATGAAATTAATACGAGAGGCCTGGGGGATAGAGTAGAGATTATTTCTACTGGCTGTCATGGTTTTTGTGCCCGGGCTCCAGTTATGACTATTGATCCCAGGGATATATTTTATCAACAGGTATCTCCTCAGGATGTTCCTGAGATCGTCTCCGAGACTTTAAAAAAAGGAAAGATACTCGAACGTCTTCTCTATGAGGATCCCACCACCGGCAAAAAAATAGTTCATTCCCGCGATGTTCCCTTTTATAGAAAGCAGACAAGGAATATTCTTCGCAACTGCGGCAGGGTTGATCCTACCAATATTTCCCACTATATTGCTCGGGATGGTTATGCAGCTTTAGGCAAGGTACTTGGCCTGGGTGATCCAGCAGGCATAATCGAAATCATGAAAAAATCTGGCTTAAGAGGACGAGGAGGGGCAGGATTTCCTACTGGTCTAAAATGGAGTTTTGCCAGAGCTGCTAAAGGCAGTCC
>Ga0315533_1002641_pt1 | contig 12298 bp, 11 predicted proteins | sample SalMarSW160130MG_FD_203081 | JGI IMG/M metagenome (GOLD analysis project Ga0315533, IMG submission 203081) | Salt marsh sediment microbial communities from the Plum Island Ecosystem LTER, Massachusetts, United States - Salt Marsh Sediment SW1601-30 ...
CCTCCAGAATAATCCGCAACTGGCTTTTCTATAAGGTGAAGGAAGTAGATATTATCAGAGCCAAAATGCGCATTTACAACGTCAACGAATATAAAGTACACGACCCGGCAAATATAGGTACTTATTCCTTCAACACAGTGAAATTAGAAGAGAATGCTTCTACTCTGATTGTTCAGTGTAATGAAGACCTTGAACTCAGGATGAAGATTTCCAGTCTTATGATTGAAAGTAAGGATTTAGAAATACGCGGAAAGTCGAGGATTTCATATCTTTTCGGAGCCATAGAATATTACTCCGGAAAAGTTTACGAATAGATAAAGGCAAATAACAACTCCCTTCGACTGAAGTCAATATCATTACGAACCAAACCCGCTATAGTGATGGTCGAATACACTACCCCTTGCGATGCAAAGGGCTAACAATACCCCCAACGTAAAGTTGGGGGCTAAACATTTTTTGGATTCCCGAACAGGTCGGGAATGACAGTGCCCCTCGCCGCGAGCGGCGAGGCTAAACAAAAAAGAAAATATCACCCTACATAGGAGGTGTAATTGACTAAGGCTGGGTGGTGGATAAGAATTGGCGCAGGCCTGTAGCGAACATCTCGACGGCGACGGCACTAAGTAACATACCCATAAGCCGTTCACAGGCGGACAGGCCCTTGCGGCCAAGCAGTTTGCCAAGACTGATTGAGAAAAAAAGTATTATGCTCGTTAGAAACCAGGCACAAAAGAGGACGAAAAGCCATTTGTACCACTGGCCCGGCTGACTGGCGGTTATGAGGATTAAAGTCGCCATAGCCGAAGGGCCAGCGACGGCAGGTACTGCGAGGGGGACAATAAAAGGCTCGGCGACCTCGCTGAGCTCAAAGATTTTTTCCGAGCCGGAAAAAATCATTCGAATGGCAATAAATAATAAGATGACACCGCCGGCCATTCCGAGAGAGGCCTGCGAAATGCAGAGCAGATTCAGAATAAAGCGGCCTGCAAAAAGGAAAAAAGTTAGTACGAGCAAGGCGATAACACATTCGCGAATGATAATTTTCCTTGTTTTTGCTGGGTCAAAGCTTTTCAAGATGCCCAGAAAGACAGGGATGTTGCCCAAGGGGTCCATAACGAGGAAAAGAATGGCTATCGCGGAAGCGGTTTTCATATCAACCTTTCAGAAAATTTTTAGCATATAATTATTGTAACAATGTTTTGAAAAGAAGCCAGTATTTTGCAGAAGAGAATTTAGAATGTAGAATTGAGAATATAGAATTAAAAAGTCGGTGATTAAGAGTCGCCGTGCCGGCGACTGCTAAACCCTTCGACTTCTTCGATGGTTCGACTGGTTCGACTTCGCTCACCACTTGTGCGCTCCCTTCGACTCTGCTCAGGGCAGGCAGTACAAGTTTGGGGGCTAAATGTAAATCAATTAAGCGACGAAGGGGGAGAGTTCGCGGAGTCTGGCGATGATGGGCGGGAGTTTTTCGATAACGAAATCGATTTCCTGCTGGGTGGTGTACCTGCTCAGGCTGAATCTTATCGAGCCGTGAGCGGCGGTGAAGGGGACACCCATAGCACGCAAGACGTGTGAAGGCTCAAGCGAGCCTGAAGTGCAGGCGGAGCCGCTGGAGGCACAGATGCCGAATTTGTCGAGCATAAGCAGGATTGATTCGCCTTCGATATATTCGAAACTGATGTTCGTCGTGTTCGGCAGACGATTCTCTTTATCACCATTGAGCATCGAGGCGGGACATTTTTCGAGGATTGCGGTTTCGAGCCTGTCGCGCAGGGATTTTACTTTTGTGTTTTCCTTTTCGATGTTTTCGGCGGCGAGCTCGCAGGCTTTTCCGAGGCCGACAATGGCTGGCGTGTTTTCGGTGCCGGCCCTTTTTCCGGCTTCCTGATGGCCGCCCAGAATGAAAGGCGATATTCGAGTGCCCTTTTTGATATATAAAGCGCCTATGCCCTTGGGGCCGTGAAGCTTGTGGCCTGAAAGGCTGAGCAGGTCGATTTTGCTTTTCGAGAGATTAAGAGGGATTTTCCCGACGGCCTGCACGGCGTCGGTGTGAAAGACAGAGCCTTTGGAGGTTACCATTTCGGCGATTTGCTCGATTGGGAAAATGACGCCGGTCTCATTATTCGCGTACATTATAGAGACGAGCGCGGTGTTATCGTCGAGCTGCTCTTCTAATTGTTTTAAGTCGAGACTGCCTGAGCGGTCGACGCCAAGCTCAACGACGGTATAGCCCTGATTTTTGAGCTCTCGACAGAAGGTAAGTACGGCGGGATGCTCGACGCGAGAGTTGATGACTTTGCGTTTATTGGGAGAGGCGGCGAGTGTGCCGGCGATTGCGGCGTTGTCGGATTCTGTGCCGCCGGAAGTAAACACTATTTCAGAAGGGCTGCAATGAAGCAGGTCTGCGAGCTGCTGCCGAGCTTTAGTGATTTTTTTAGCTATTCGACCGCCAAAGGTGTGCATACTCGAAGGATTTCCGTAAAGCTCGCAAAACAGCGGGGCCATTTCCTCGAGCACCTCCGGAGCGGCCATTGTAGTTGCGTTATTATCAAGATAAACGGTTTTCATTTTTTATTGCCTCTGAGAAGGTTGGCTGGATTCCTGAACAAAGATTTCAGGCGAGACAAATTCCTTCAGTTTTGCTTCGACGACGTCTTTCATTGTGAACTCTGCGGTCTTGCACTGAGCACACATACCCCTGAAGGCTATGATGACCTTGTCGCCTTCGACATCGATGAGCTCTATGTCACCACCATCGGCGCGAAGTGCGGGTCTAATCTGTTCGTTTATTGTCTGCTGAATCAATTGAATTTTCTGAATGTTTTTAAGCTTCGCCGCTTTTTGAGGTTTTGGCTGGGCAGGGATTTTAAGCGTTTCAGCCTGAACTTTTTCGATGATCTTTTCGATTTCGCCTTTACAGCCTCCGCAGCCGCCGCCGGCCTTTGTATAGTTTGTTACCTGCTCAACAGTTGTGAGGTTATTTTCGCGAATGACCCTTTCAATCTCCCTGTCGGTGACGCCGAAACAGGTGCAGACGAGATTTCCTTCGAGCTCGCGGGTTTTTGTGCCGCCGGTACGGTAATTTTCGATGGCAGCTTCGAGTGCTTCTCTACCCATAACGGAGCAGTGCATTTTCTGCTCCGGCAGGCCGCCCAGATAATCGGCAATGTCCCTGTTGGTTACTTTCTCGGCCTCTTCGATGGTTTTGCCCTTTATAAGCTCAGTAAGTACGGATGAAGAAGCGATGGCAGATGCACAGCCGAAAGTCTTGAACTTTACATCCGCAATTCTGCCGTTTTCGTCGAGCTTGAATGTGAGCCTCAAGGCGTCGCCGCAGGCGAGGGAGCCCACCTCACCGACGCCGTCGGGATTTTCTATCTCGCCGACATTGCGGGGATGCAAAAAATGGTCCATAACTTTTTCCGAGTAATCCCACACTTTGTTAGTCCTTAGTTTTGAGTTTTTAGTTATTAATTATTTACATGCAATAGCAAGAGCTTGTTCGAAGTCGGCGATTATGTCATCGATGTGCTCTGTTCCGACGGAGACGCGGATAAAATCGGGCGTTACGCCGGCGGCAAGCTGCTCGTCTTCGGTAAGCTGCTGATGAGTGGTGCTCGCAGGGTGAATTACCAGTGTTTTGCTGTCAAGGATGTTGGCGAGGTGGCTTGCGAGTTTTACATTTTCGATAAACTTTACGGCAGCCTCTTTGCCGCCCATGATACCGAAACCGAGAATAGCACCCTGACCTGCGGGCAGATATTTTTTAGCCAGCTTATAATCAGGGTGCGCGTTCAGGCCGGGATAGTTGACCCAGGTGACAGCGGGATGTTTTTCGAGCCATTGAGCAAGCTTCAACGCGTTTTCACAGTGACGCTGAACTCTGAGATGCAACGTTTCCAGGCCCTGCAAAAATAAAAAGGCATTGAAGGGTGACATACAGGCGCCCATATCACGCAGGAAGGTTACACGCAACTTTACAATGAAGGCAAGCTCTTTAAAAGATTCGAGATATTTTACGCCGTGATAGGCGGGGTCGGGGGCGGTAAGCTCGGGGAATTTGCCGTTAGACCAATCGAATTTGCCGGAATCGACAACGATGCCGCCGATACTTGTGCCGTGTCCGCCAATGACCTTGGTGCAGCTGTGAACGACGATATCGATGCCGTGCTCTATGGGTCTGAATAAAATCGGTGAAGTAACAGTGTTGTCGCAAACGACAGGTATGCCGTGAACGTGAGCGATTTTTGCGATTGCTTCAAAGTCAATCACATCATTTTTAGGATTGCCGATAGTCTCGATATAGAGCAGCCTTGTGTTATTTTTGACAGCCTTTGCGAAATTTTTCGGCTCTTTCGGGTCAACGAAAGTCACGTCGATACCGAGTTTGGGCAGCGTATGGCTGAATAATGTTACAGTGCCGCCGTAAAGAGAGCTCGATGAGACGATGTGCTGTCCGGCGCCGGTGATATTTAAGACGGCGCTGGTTATTGCGGCCATACCGGAGCTGAATGCGAGTGCTCCGACGCCGCCTTCGAGTGCAGCGATTCTTTTTTCCAGACAATCCGTCGTAGGATTCATCAGGCGAGTGTAGATATTGCCGAATTTTTTCAGTGCAAAGAGGTCGGCGGCGTGCTGAGTGTCCCTGAATAAAAAACTTGATGTCTGGTAGATTGGTACGGCCCGGCTGAGTGTATCAGACTCTACGTTCTGGCCGGCGTGTAAGGCCAGGGTTTCGAGATGATATTTTTTTTCTTCGGTCATAAAAAAATCCTTAATTATTTAGAAGGTAAAACCTCAACCATTCTGTCAAGGGCTTTTCGTGCTTTCGCTGCTATATCTTGTGGTATTTCTATTCGATACTGCATATCCTGCAAAGACCAGAGGAGCTTTTCGAGAGTAATTTTTTTCATATTGTGGCAGAGCGCTTTTTCGGAAGCTGGTACGAAAAGGGCATCGGGCCTTTGCTTCGAGAGCGGATGAATCATACCGACTTCGGTGGCGACAATGAATTCCTTTGCGGGACTGTCCTTGGCGAACCTGAGCATCTGAGAAGTGCTTAGGACCTGGTCTGAGAGAGCTTTGACGAGCTCGGAACATTCGGGATGAGCCATCACGACGGCATTTGGATATTTTTTCTTTGCGTTTTTTATATCATCGTCGGTTATTACGATATGCGAGGCGCAATAACCCGGCCAGAGGATAAGTTGTCTTCGGGTTTTTTCAGAAACGAACCTTCCGAGATGCTGGTCGGGGACAAAAATAATCTTTCTGTCTTCGGGTAGTGAGCCGACAATTTCGGCGGCGTTAGCACTTGTGCAGCAATAGTCACTTTCGGCTTTGACTTCGGCAGAGCTGTTGACGTATGTTACGACAAGTGCATCCGGGTGTTGGGCTTTGAGCTGTCGCAGCTGCTCGGCGGTAATCATATCTGCCATTGGGCAGCCTGCGTTTTTATCCGGCAATAGTACGATTTTCTGCGGTGACAATACGGCTGCGGTTTCAGCCATAAACAAGACGCCGCAAAAGACTATTACGACAGAATCGGTTTTCGAGGCTTTTATACTGAGTCCGAGCGAGTCGCCGGTAAAATCAGCGATGTCCTGAATCTCGGGCGGCTGATAATTGTGGGCGAGGATGACGGCATTTCGCTCAGCCTTTAATTTACTTATTTTTTCAATCAATGCATCGCTCATAACACATCCGGAAAACTATTTTTGCACTTTTTTATTATCAGGGTCTCTGTAAATAAGGTCGGCGTGCGGTGTTGAAACAGTGACGCCGGGCGGGACAGATTCTTTTATCCAGACATTACCGCCGACGACCGCGCCTTTTCCAATAGTAACATCGCCTAAAATAGTCGCCTCTGCATAGATTGTCACGTTATCCTCAATAGTCGGGTGTCTTTTTATTCCCTTGATTATTCTGCCTCGTTCGTCCTTTGTGAAGCTGAGCGCGCCGAGAGTAGCACCCTGATAAATCTTTACATTATCACCGATTACGGTTGTCTCACCAATTACGACCCCGGTGCCGTGGTCGATGAAGAAATTTTTGCCTATTTTTGCACCCGGGTGAATATCGATTCCTGTTTTGGAATGAGCACACTCGCTCATTATACGGGGAATGAGGGGGACATCTTTGAGATAAAGCTCGTGAGCAACACGGTAAGTTGCAATAGCGGTTATGCAGGGATAGCTTATAACGATTTCTTCGAAGGACTTTGCGGCGGGGTCGCCGTCGAAGGCAGCGGCGACGTCACCTTTGAGAAGCTCTCTTATTTCCGGCAGACGGTTTAATAAATGCAGAGCTGCGTCCTCGGCTAATTTTCTGCAATCACCGGTGTCGCAGTTTTGCATTCTGCAGCGATATTTAAGAGCTCGCTCGATCTGCTCGGCGAGCTCGGTATAGATATGATAGAGAATATCAATGACGATAAAATTTATGTTAGAGCTGGTAACCGTTCTTTTGCCGGTATAACCCGGGAAGAGCACCTCGGTAAGCAAATCGAGTATTTCGAGGATTTTTTCTCTGACAGGCAAATTAGAGATATCGATAAAATTCGTGCCGGAATCATCCGCATAAGTTTTGGCAATTTCATTAACCATATCTACAATTTTTTTGTTTGGCGATTTTTTATTCAACATTTTCATATCCTTTTAATCAAAGAGTCCGGCAAAATAAACTTCTGTTTTTTAGAGCTGCTCGAACATTTTAGTGGAAATATACCTTTCGCCGGTATCGGGCAAAATAACCACAATGGTTTTTCCCTCGTTTTTCTGCCTGAAAGAAAGCTTGATAGCAGCCCACATAGCAGCACCGGAGCTGATTCCGGCTAAAATACCTTCCTTCGCTGCGAGCTGTCTTGCAGTTTCCACTGCATCTTCGTTCGAGACAGGTATAATCTCATCGATTATATCAACGTTTAAGACTTCGGGGACAAAGCCTGCGCCGATACCCTGAATAGCGTGCGGGCCCGGCTTGCCGCCTGAAAGAACGGGCGAATCCTTCGGTTCGACGGCCACTACCTTCAGGTTAGTGTTTTTCTTCTTTAAGACCTCAGCGCAACCTGTAATTGTACCGCCTGTACCGACCCCGGCAACAAATATATCCACATTACCGTCGGTATCGTTCCATATCTCCAGAGCAGTTGTTTCTCTGTGTATCTGTGGATTTGCCGGATTATTAAACTGCTGGGGCATAAAGGCGGCGTCTATTTCGCGTACAAGCTGATTTGCCTTTTCTATAGCACCGGGCATACCATTTTGTGCGGGCGTGAGGACAATTTCGGCGCCGAATAATTTAAGCAGCTTTCTTCTTTCAATACTCATTGACTCAGGCATAGTTAATATTAATTTATATCCTTTTGCCGCACAGACGCAGGCAAGACCAATACCGGTATTTCCGCTTGTCGGCTCGACAATAACCGTGTCTTTATTGAGCTGTCCTTTTTGCTCGGCGGCTTCTATCATTGACAAGGCGATTCTGTCTTTGACGGAGCCGCAGGGATTAAAAGCTTCGAGCTTTGCGAGGACGGTTGTTTTTTTGCAAGCGAGCCTGTTTATACAAACCAGAGGTGTACAGCCTACAGCGGCAGTTATATTTTCAAAAACAGCACTCATAAAAGAATCTCCTAAATCTGGTAATCAGGCGTTTTTTGATTTTCAGCTCTGTCAACCAAATCCTGTAAAGTTATGGACTGCAAGATATTTTCCACGGCTTGGGTTATCTTTACCCATACCTGTTTTACAATACAATCGTCCGACCTTTGACAATAGTCGTTATTCTCAACACATTCGACAGCGGCTAATCGGCCCTCGAGGCATCTTACGCAATCACTAAGTTTAATCTCAGACGGCTTCTTTGCAAGGATATAGCCGCCTTTAGAGCCCCTAATACTTTTAACAAAACCACCTCTTTTAAGGATAGCGATTAATTGCTCTAAATATTTAATAGAGATATCCTGCTTTTCAGCGATACGTTTGAGCTGAACCGGGCCCTTTCCATAATGAACGGCAAGCTCAAAAATTGCTCTTATACCGTATCTTGTTCTTGTTGATAGCTTCATCACAAGATCTCCTATTATTCCTACTATATTAATAGTATATTTGATTTTGTCAATTTTTGTTTGGTAAAAAGCGAAAAATTTAAGAAAAAAAGGGTAAATTCGCAAAATCTGCTGTTTTATAAACCTCAGAGGCCCTATATGAATTAAAAGGTGAGCAGGTATAAACGATGTTAAAAGTCAATTTACTTGACAGGAATTCTGGAGTAGCTTAAAATGTTAAAGTAGCATCAGAAGATTTTCTTTTAAGGGGATGTTAAGGATGGCGAAGTCTTCCAAAAAGAAAGTTGCATTTATTTCCTCCTACCCGCCAAGAAAATGTGGGATAGCCACTTTTACCTCAGACCTTATCGAAAACATCCGTTCGTCATCCAAGGGCAGCTTCGAGGCCCTGGTTGTCGCAATGCGGTCAGAAAAGTATAAGTACCAGGACCCGGTGAAGTTTGAAATTCGCCAGGAAGTTAAAAATGATTACCTCTGCGCAGCGGATTATATTAACTTCAGTCATGTCGACCTTGTCAGCGTACAACACGAATACGGTCTTTTTGGCGGTGAGGCAGGCTCATACCTGAGCCTTCTTCTGAACCAATTAAACGCCCCTGTAATAACAACCCTTCATACGCTTCTCGATAAGCCTGCGCCTGTGTATCACAAATCACTGGTAGATGTATGCGATGTCTCATATAAAGTAATAACGATGAACAAACGAGGCGTCGATATGCTTCGTGACATTTACGGCATAGATACAAAGAAGATTGAGCTGATTGCCCACGGAATACCTGATTTACCTTTTTTGGACAACAACTACTACAAGCATAAATTCGGTATTGAAGGCAGGAAGACGATTCTGACATTCGGTCTTCTGAGTAAAAATAAAGGCATAGAGGTAATGCTGAAGGCGATGCCAACGATAATTGAGGCTGAGGCATCAGTTCTTTACATAATCCTGGGTATGACACACCCGCTGGTACTAAAGGACGAAGGCGAATCGTACAGATTCAGTCTTCAGAGACTGACCCAGCAATTAGAGTGCAACGAATATGTAATGTTTCATAACAGATTTGTAAGCGATTTAGAGCTACATAATTTTTTATGTGCGGCTGACATATATGTGACTCCATACCAGAACGCGGAACAATTGACAAGCGGCACTTTGTCTTACGCGGTCGGGACGGGCAAAGCAGTTGTCTCAACGCCCTACTGGGCAGCCGAGGAACTTTTAGCGGGCGGTCGCGGCAAACTTGTCAGGTTCGGCGACTCGAGACAACTTGCAGAAACGATAATCGAGATACTTAAAGATGAATCACTATATTATTCGCTTCGGAGAAAGGCATACGATTACGGTCGGTCTCGAACGTGGCCTAAAATAGGTCACACATACTGGAAACTATTCAGCTCAATTAAGCTTCCAATCCACATTACAACAAAGAAACCGGCGGCAGGAGCCAAAGGCAAACTGAGCATTGAAATACCCGAGCCGTCGTTAGTACACTTTAAAAGACTTACCGACGATACGGGGATGTTTCAACATGCGAAATTTATCGTTCCGAACCGTAAATACGGATACTGTACAGACGACAATGCACGAGCGGTAATCGCAATGAGCCGTTATTATGCGCAGTACCCGGAGCCGGAGGCGATGCGGCTTTTCGACATTTATCTATCTTTTATTATGCATTCGCAGAATAAAAACGGTCTCGTGAGAAACTTTATGAATTTTGACAGGAGCTGGATGGAAAACGAACCGCTTCACGACGCTCTCGGGCGGGCGTTGTGGGCGTTCGGCACGGTTATGGCCAATTCGCCATCACCGGCATATTTGCCGATAATTAAAGACTGCTTTGACAGGTCTGTAAAACATATCCGAAAACTACTTCCAAAGGGAATGGCATACTCGATACTGGGAATGAGCGATTATTTAAGACAGTTTCCCGGCGCGAGTGACATCAAGCGAGAGATGGAGCTTGCGGCAGACGAGCTTTTATTGCAATACGAAGAAAACAGCTATCCGGACTGGCAGTGGTTTGAAGACATTTTAACTTACGATAATGCGATACTGCCTTATGCCATGTTTGTAGCTGGGCAAACTCTTTCAGATAAATACTTTGATGTTGCAGAGAAGACCTTTCGGTTTTTGCTTTCCAAGACTTACAACGGCAGTCATTTCAGCTTTGTGGGAAGCAACGGCTGGTACGAGCGAGGAAAGACAAAGGCCGAGTTCGACCAGCAACCGGTAGAGGCTGCAAGCACGGTGATGATGCTAAAGGCGGCCTATGACGTTATAGGTGATAGTAGACTTCTGAAACTTCAGAAAAAAGCCTTCGACTGGTTTTTGGGTGAAAACGACCTTCACATACCGGTTTACAACTTCAAGACCAAAGGCTGTCACGACGGTCTTATGCAGGGAGGCGTTAACGCCAACCAGGGTGCCGAAAGCATACTGAGCTTTTTGTTGAGTCTATTGACAATCGTCGAAAACTATACAGCTCTTGAAAAAATCGACTCTGGCAGCGAGGCTGGTGGAAAAGCAGTGATCGGACAACAAAATCAAAAGATACAAAAGGCAAAAGGTCAAATACCTATAGAGGATTCGACCTCAAGCGCCAAACCGGATAAAGGGAAGGTAACAGAATCTACATAAGAGCCAGAGGCGTTGTTTAGAAGATCGTCTTTGAAATCCGCCGGATATAACTATTCGCCTTCCAGCAATTCAGCGGTTTTTTCACCGGTCCACTGAATATCGCCGCCCAATCCCTGAACCGTCTGACAATTGACCAAAACAAGGCTTAAAACAATTAAAACAATTATTAAAAGAACCTTTTTCATCATTTTCTAAAATCCTTTTTCCGGCAAACAATTTTTTCCAAGCAACAATCTTGTGCAAATGCGAGAAATCTTATAAGCCCGTCGATGTTAGAGCTATACAAAATTTTAGTAAAGACGTATAATATTATCGGTCAGAAGAAGCAATTTACATAAGAAAAGTTACAATGAAGATATCCAGCTTCAATGTTAACGGTTTGCGAGCGCGTATGCCGGTCGTGTTAGAATGGCTCAAAAAACAGAGGCCTGACGTTCTCTGCCTGCAGGAAACCAAGGTCCAGGATGAAGAATTTCCAATAGAGGCCTTTGAAAAAAGCGGCTATGAGTATATCTATTCGGGGCAAAAAAGCTATAACGGGGTGGCGATTTTCAATAAAGGACCGATAAAAAGCGCCGATTACGGCTTTGAGAAGGAGCCTAAAGATAAAAGCCGCTTTATAAAAGCAGAAATAAACGGTGTCATAATCGTGAATACATATGTTCCGCAGGGTTATTTGCCCGAATCAGACAAGTTCCAATATAAATTAAACTGGTTCAACCGGCTTCGGAGATATTTTGAAGACAATTTCGATCCAGCCGAGCCAATAGTGTGGACAGGTGATTTCAATGTAGCTCCGGAAGCAATAGATGTTTATGACCCGGAGGGTTTGCTGGGACATGTATGTTTTAATCCTGAAGTTACCGAAGCTTTACGGTCGGTCACCAAATGGGGTTTTGAGGATTTGTTCAGGAAGCACTGTAAGGATGCAGGCCAATATACGTTCTGGGACTACAGGGAAAGAAATTCGTTCAAGCGGAACTTAGGCTGGCGTTTAGACCATATTATGGCAACAAAGCCTATGGTTGAAAAATGCAGGAACTGCTATATCGATAAAGAGCCTCGCACCGCGGAACGCCCGAGCGACCACACGCCAATAGTTGCGGAATTTGACATGTAAAAATCCTGCATCTTAAACAATGATATCATGCAGAACAAAATAGAAACCAAAATCCGAAGCACTAAATTCTAAATCCGAAACAAATCTCGAATTCGAATTTTCAAATGACAGAAGCAACTGATGGATTTCCTTGCATCTTTGTCAATTATCGTTAGGTAGCTGATCTATTAATTTTTGCACCTGAGTCTTGAGGGTCAAAATCCTGCTTTCAAAATCGAGTAAATCTTTATGAAACTCAGACAATTCGCTTTTTAACTGAGATCCAGTCTTCTTAAGTTCAAAGGTTTTGTTCCTTAACTTATCTGCTTCTGCAAAAGCATTTTCCAAATCTTTCTCCCGAGGATTTTTCTGGCAATAAAACCAATAATAAAGAAGCACCATTAAGATTGGTACCAAAATAATCGCAATGTAAAGACAACGGGACATCTTTAACTTAATGTTAATGATAACTATCCACCAATCTCCCCTGAAT
>Ga0315533_1002645_pt1 | contig 12286 bp, 31 predicted proteins | sample SalMarSW160130MG_FD_203081 | JGI IMG/M metagenome (GOLD analysis project Ga0315533, IMG submission 203081) | Salt marsh sediment microbial communities from the Plum Island Ecosystem LTER, Massachusetts, United States - Salt Marsh Sediment SW1601-30 ...
CACTTCAATCATTTTTCGTTTTTTATTTTCCATTTTTATTACCTTTATAATTTTAATAATCTTTATAAATATTTATATTCTTAAATATATATATTTTAAAATATTAATTTACCTTAAATTTTTTACTCATCCATTCTAATCTTTTTTGAAAGTAATAATCATGACATAATCCTATTCCTATACCACCCATATCAACAACATCATCCAAAAAATGAACGACTTCATGAAGAAGTGTTGCTCTCATATCTAATATTGGATATTTTATATGAATAAATATTTCATGTATATCTTTAGTAAAATGTCTTGTGTATTGACCTTTAATATTAATATTATAATCTTTAAAAATAATTTCAGGTGTTGATGTCATACCACCTTTATGTCTTTCAATTATTCCATTATTATTAATTATTTTAAACATTTTATTTTCATCTTTACAATTCCATAAATCTTTATTTAAACTTTCTAACCATAAATTCGCTCTTCTTAAAAAAGCAGGTTTTTGTTTAACTTTTCTAATTGATTTCCATAATTGATTAGTTTCAGTACTAATTTTTAAAATTTCTCCACCAATATTTCTAACTTTAGTATAATACCTTTCTTTAAATTTCCTCTTTTTTTCATCTATTCTTACACACCTGCATTTTCTCTGTATAGTTTGTTTTATTGATTTAACCATGTAAATATTACATCTTTTACATTTAGGTCTATCATGGTTATTTTTATATCTCCTTATTGAAATATTACAACATGGACATCTCCATGTTCTAGTTTTTTTCATTTTTCGTCTTCCACCTAATTAATAGGATTTTTTACTTATATTACTTATAATATTTATAATCTTTATAAATATTTATATTCTCAAGTATATATATTTAACTAATCATTTTCCAACATTACTGTTGATTCATAATCTGCGGTGAACAATAAAACAATTTCAGGATACATTTTAATTGCGGACCTTAAACTCATCTTTCCTGTATCTGAAACATCAAACATATTCATATGCCATCTTATCAACATCATTTCCCTTTTAGTTAATTTAATAAATCTCATTAATATAATAACTGATTTTTCTCCATGACCTAAAGGAGTTTTTTCACTTACACCATATCCAATTTTTTTTTTATAATAAAACTCAACTTTACAAATATCATGAAGTAATCCACAAATTATGATTGAACTATCTAAAATATCAACATTATATCTATGACATTTCTCTTTAAAAAGTTTATATACACTTAAACTATGATATGCGAGACCACCTTCACAACATAAATGATATTTTGTTGATGCAGGTGTACTCTGTTAAGTTAATTGGTCTTTTGGATAGGTTTTAAGGTATCAAAAAATAAAGTAAAAATAGTCTATTTTAATAATTGATATAGAAAAAGTTTTGGTTGGATTATTTCTTCGTAATATTTTTGTAATTTTTGTTTTAAAGTATTCAATTTTGTGTTTAACTCTGGATAGTTATATATTGTCTGTTCTTCAATCTTATAAGTAGTGTTTAACTCTTTATCAATTTGGTATGTCCCATATTTACATATTGGATTATAATGTTTGGTCTTTTTAGATTCTTTTATAATTTGTTCAAACAAATTGATTAAATCTTTTTCTACTTTATTTAGTTTATATTTTTCTAATGTTTTAGTAGCGATGGTTTTAGAATCAAAACAAAGTTCATTTTGATAAAATCTTTTATCTGAACCTTCAAAAGAAAGACAATGATTTCTCGGAGAAAGACAAGCATAAATTAAGCAACTTTTTAAAAAGTTTGAATCTTTTGTATATTTTTCTCCACCATCAGCAGTTGTAAAATAAATATCTCTTTCATACCAATTTTTTTGAGGATAACATTTAGCACAGAATAAAGGTAATTTTTCAACAAAATTCTTGGGAGTTAAAAACATTCCACGACCATCTCTATGACCTGACCGAATTAAAACACACCTTATAGGGTCTACAGAAAAAGAATTTGTAGATAAAAAAGCAACAATCTGTTTATCATAGATGCCATTTAAATCATATTCATATCCATTTGAAACACATCTTACACCATTCATTTTTGTATCTTTTGAAGGAATAAATCTCTTATAATAGTGACTTAAAGTTTGATATACTTTTGTTATCCCAATCTCTTTATTCATCTCCAATATTTCGTCATCACTATCATTAAGGTTATTTTTAGTATCAATATCAAATGCTTTAAGATTTAATTTTTCCTTCTTCTCATCAATATTCTGCCAACAAATACAACTTATTGCACTTGCTCCAGCGTGAAAATGTGCTCTATTAAATAAGTAACCATCAATAAATTTTTTATTCCCAAGACCTAAAGATTTCCAATATTTAACAGGAGAAAATAAAATATAACAATCATTCTTTTTTGTTAGATAATATTTCCAACCACTCCAAATAAATTGATTAGAAATATCCCTCGCTGTTGAGATGTTTGAGTTTTGTAAATTTGGCAAATCCTCTTTCATTTCTTCAAAAATAAAATTCCCTTTATTTGTTTTATTCTTTAATCTTTCAGTATTAGAAGCACTACTATCTCTATAAGGAGGATTTTCAAATAAAATAACATTACATTTTTTATCTTCAACATAAGGTTTTATTTCCTCAAAAATATCTACTGCCAAAGCATCTCCACCTTCAACCAAAGCACTATCAGGATTAATGGTCGGAGGAATAATTGTTTTTACTTTATATCCAATTCTTTCATTTAAAACAAGCCACTCTTTCAATTCATAAGTTGCGACAATACAATGAGAAAGTTCATTATCAAAAAGATAATCATAAATATTTATATTAGTTTTATATTCTTCAAGTTCTCCCAATGTTATCTCACTAAAAATCTTATTTGAATAAAACGTATTAATAATATCACTTTTATCTTTAAGATATTTATTTCTAAATTCTTCTCCTATATACTTTCCAACTTCCCTAATTGTTATATCTTTGATATTTTTATCAGTCAGAAATTCCTCTAAATTTCCAGTCCCAGCACATCTATCAACAATAATATAATCATTCCCCTTCGGGATTTGCCCGATGGCTTTTCTTACAAGTTCTAATGCTTTTTTACAATATACAGAAGGAGTATAAAATGCTCCTAATTCCTTTCTATGTATTCTATCATTCAATAAATCTAAAATATATTTAAAATCGGATTCTTTACCCTCCCAGCTATAAATCAATTTCTTAAAGTGTTTTGGCTTTTTTAATTCATTAAATAAAGCGGTTTTTGTTGCTGTTGGATTTTCGGAATAAAAACGATTTGACCACCCAACAACATCATAAATATCAATATGAATTTTAATAAAACCTTCGTCTTGTAATATCTCTGCTAACCTTCCAATCCCAGACGGACTATTTTTATATTTAATTGTTTCAGGGGTTATGTCTGTCGAAAAATCTTTGTTATCCTTACTCGCAGCTCCAAAATAAATTTCCTCAATTTCTTTTAGAAAATCTCTTGAGTTAAACCTATAAGCGATTTCTTGATTTAATCCGATAAGTAAAATTGTTTTTGGAATACTTAACCCCTTAATCCTCATATGCGATAAATACTTTATAGCTTGAAAGAGAACCTTATTTATGTCAGAAATTGTTAATTTAAATTCAAATAATGTTCCCAGATAAACTCCGTCGGTATTATTAGATAATGATACTCCTTCACTGATGCCTAATTTTTCAAAAAAAGCCATTTGACCTTCTTTCTCATTTAAAAAACTAATCTCTTTATGCTTCATTTTGTTATCCTTTTTTCTATTCCTCTTTACTTTTTTAAGGAATCATTAATTCTTTTTTTATTAAAGTAAAAACAATTGGAGGCAAAAGTTTTGTATTCATTGTCCAATTTTTTCTACAATATTTTTCAACTTTATCCATTGCCTCATAAAGTTCTTGTACTAAAATTGTTTCTCTCATTTTTTCTCACCTCTGAGTATTCTTATTTCATCTGTTAAAACTATAATAGCTTTATTAAATTTTATTTGAACATCTTGTATTCCTTTTTCAAATTGTTCTCTTAAAGATTTTTCTTTCATATATGCAACTCTAAATTTTAATGCTTCCAATTTTGCTTTCGTTAGTTCAATATTCATTTTTTTACACCAAGTTCGATTTACAATAAAATCTTTTTTTACAATTTAAACAATTTACTCGTGTAGTATTTGACAAATAATAAGGATTTCTTGGTTCAAATTTTTGTACATTTCCGCATCTTGGACATTTAATATACATCATTTTCAAATATCTATATCATTTAAAGTTATTTCTTTTTCTTTAATAATATTTATTTTTCTTTTTTCAACTTTAATCATTTTTAAATGAAGTAATCTTTTGTAATTATGTTTATATTCAATATTTTTCTTAGAACAAAGCTCTTGTAATTGATAATCCCATATATCAGGATATTTTTTTACAATAGATAAAAGCTCTCTTTGCTCTTCTGTAATAATAAAATCAGATATATTCCCTTCTCTCCAACTAACGACTAAATTTTCCCAAACATTAAAAAAAGTTTTATAATCTTTTTCAACAGCAATAAAACTTTTATCCTTTTCTAATAAACATCTTACCTTAATTAAACCATCTAATAAACATAATGAATGATGATGAGAATATCTTGCGTCATATAAATTAAGCATAAAATCAGGACATTTTGCTCTTATTTCTTTAATAATTTCTTTTAATTTATTTTTATCAAAATTAGATTGAAATGAATTAAGATAATCATAAATTCCTAAAAATAAATATTTATCTATTAATGGAGTGCCAACAACTTTATAATCACCATTTCTAACCCAATTATAATGTTCTCTATATTGTTGCCATATTAAAATTCTATCTAAAGTTGATGGAGGAAGATTTTCTATTGTATCTCTAAAATCACTTCCATAAATAGGATTAGTGACAATAAACATTTTACTTTTCATTACTCCATCAATATTACCTTTTCCTGTTCTATGACCATATTTTGTATGTAAAAGTAAATTATTTAACATACTTATTTTATCTTCATCCTCATTCTTATTTTTTATTAATCTAAAAAATTCATCAATTGCACAAATTCTTTTACTTTCTAAAACAACTCCTAACTCAGGAATTCTTTTACTAAATGATGGAATTAAACCTTTTATTGATGAAATACTACCATCTACAATTTGATATGATTCATTAAATTTAGAAAAGATTGCAGATAAAATAGTTGATTTACCACTATCAGGATTACCATATAAACAAAGATGAAGAGGATATTCGAATTTTGAAGAGAATAAAAATCCTAATATTAAATCATTGATATTTTTTGGTTGTCTATAAATATAAGTTTTTTTCTCTATTTCATTATAATGAGAAAAAATAAAATCTAAATAATCTATTCTTTTAAAATTATCAGTTAATGAAAATAAATGTTGATGATTCATTATTTTTTGAATAACTGACTTTGCTGAGTTAACTAATATTATCTTTTTCTTACTACTGATTTTAGTATAATTTCCTACAAGCAATTGGTCAAAAATTTTTGTAGTATTTCCCTCAATAAAATATTCACCAAAATCTAATTTTTTTTCAGAAAAGAGAGTACATTTTACACCTTCATGAATAAACTCGTAAATATAAAAATCTACTCCAAAACTTCTAACTTCATGCCATTTTTTTGATGCTGGTTTTTTCTCATCAAAAAAAACAATTCGTTCATCTGGTAAAATATCATCACTTTCTTTTTGAAAAATTCTAAAAATAATAACTTCTTGTTTATAATTTGTAAGTGATGGACTAATTATTCCTTGTAAAAATAATTCTTTATTAATAAATAACTTTTTCTTCTCCCTCGTCATTTTTTTAAGATTATAAAAAGTTTCATTTCCATTCAAATATTCAACTTTATTTTTATTATGTAATTTACAAACCGCACAAGTTACTTTCATTAATTCAGGATAATATTTTTTAATCCATAAATTTAATTCACCACAACTAAATTGTTTTATCTTTCCACTTTTTGCTTTTTCCCACCATCCATGAACTTCACCAATATTATGATTTTGTTTTCTACAAATTTCTTCTGCTATTTTTAATCCATCATTACCTAAAGTCGTAAATAAAAAAATAGAAATATTTTTTAAAAGTTTATCATTTTTTGATGTTCCTGTTTTTAAAAGTTCATGATTTCTCACATATTCAACTAAATCGCAACTCGTTACTAAATGTAGTGGTTGTTCACTTTCTTTTTTTTCTTTTAAAAGTGAATTAATAAATCGTGTATTATGTTCAATTTGTTGTGGTGTCGCTGTTTGACATTTTATTAATTCACAATATGATTCTCTTCTATGATTATAAGTTCCCCAAATTCTAATTAATCTTGGTAAATCAAAAACTTTTGTATCAATATCTAAATTATGTTCTGATACTAACCAATCTTTAAAAGATTTACCAATATTAATCATAAATTCACGATTATTATTTGTTATATCAGTTGGTTTATATGGAATATAATAATGCCATCCTCCTTTTACTCTGCTCTTTGCCTTTGCCTCAATGTAAACATTATATTTTTCACAAACATCTTCAAAAGCAATAGATTTAGTATTTTCAATATCATCATCAATATCAATAACCCATGATTTTAAGAATGTTATATTTTCTGTTCTTCTACTTGTATGAAATCTGTTACGACAGGCAAAACAATCTCCTTTTTTATTATTTTCAATAGTTTTATTAATAAAATCTTCTTTATTAGAAACAAAACTTATTATTTCAGAAGAATAAGATTTATTTATTTGATTATAAACTAAAAGAGATGTTGCAGAGGGTCTTAAATATCTATAAAATAAATCTATCTGCTTCTTTTTCCACTCATCAGTTCTCATTTTGAAAAAAAACCTAATAAGTGTTTAAATCTTCTTCATTGTTATTATTAACACTTGCTTTTTTTAAAAGCACTATATCCCCAATATTTTCAGCATTTAGTAATTTCCTTGTTTGAGCATCAAGTTTTATTACCCAACTACCACCTATTTTTTCAACACATCTTGGTATTTCCATTTTATTTCACCTCATTAAAAAATTTTTCCATAAACCCATGGAGTATTTTTCATCTCCCAATCTCTTAAACATTCTCTACATAACCATTTACCATCTCTCTTCATAGCTATCATTCCAGGTTCTGATTTTTTACAACGAACCTTAATTATTCTTTTACTTTTTAATGCTAAAGCTCTTTCTAAACTTTTTTCTCTTAAAAGACATTTCCTTCTACTTACTTTATAAATATAAATTTCTCCTTCACATTTAATAAATCCTTCTTTTGTTAATTCCATTATTACACCGTTATTATTATTCCAATTGCAATACCTATTATCAAACCTACAATTAACATTAAAATAGCATTCTTATTTAACTCATGTTCTTCATCAATCATTTTAGTTGATAATTCTCCAAAATGAACTTACATAAATGAAATTCAAGAACTACTTTTGAATTTGGTTCATGAATTGAAATTGTTTCACTACTATAATACTTACATTCTTGATTATTAATTGAACAACAAAGTTTTCCTTCGTGAATATGTTGATAGTATCCATTTAATTCAACACATTCCTTTTCTAAATCATTCATTATATATTGTATTCCTCAAATTTTGTACATTCACATTTGAAACTAGCTTTACCTTTTCTTAATCTTTTTTGACATTCCTCATCCCTACTACTAAAAGTAATGAAATGAAACTTTCTTTTATGTCCACAATTTCTACAAATATCTTCTTGATTCATTTTTTAACCCTTATCAGCAAATCCACAATTAACACATTTATAATCATTAGTATTAATTCTGTATTTAGCAGATTTGTTTCCACATTCAATACAAGTTCTAGCTTTATGTTGAAACTCTAAATTCCATTCTAATTTTTTGAGTTCTTTCTGTAATCTTCTAATTTCCTTTCTTATTGTTGGAATATTCATTTTTGTGTGTTTCTATGAAGCAAAGGGAGTGGCTGTCACAAGGACTTCAAAGAAGTCTTGAACACTCCCTTCACTTTTTCATACTAATCCGACTTGTTTTCCTCATTCTTCAGTATTTAACTCTTTTCAGATATTTTGCTTTGAGTTCTAAGTAATCTTCTCTTTTTATGAGAAGGACATTTGGAGAATAAGGAGTTCTTTTTTTCTCAATCTCCTCAAAAATCTCTTTAGCTTGTTTTTGGAGTTCTTCTTTAAAAAACTCTTTAACATCATTTTCAGCAGATTTATCAACAGTTAGTTTCATTTTTTATGTGTTTTCGGAAAGTTTTTTAACTTCTTCAAAAAAATCATCAAGTATTAATCTCAAATCACTTCTATATTGGTATTTATCTTCAATCTTCAGAATATATTTTGAGATTAATACTATTTTCTCTTCTTGCTTCATCTTCTTTTGTTTATTGAAATATGATTCTCCTGGTTTCATTTTTCTTCATTTATGTGTTTTGCGATATTTATTATAAAGTTTTGAAAATCTTTCGTATTCAAATTCATTATCTAAATGTAGATATTGATTAGCAATTTCTCTCCACATATTCCATTTATCTTTATCTTCTTTGTTCCAAACCATTTCTTTTAATATTCTCGTTTTAAGTTTCATTTTTTGGTCGTTTTCAGCAATCTTTCCATATATTGATAAAAATATTGGTATCCTAATTTTGCCATCTCTTTTTTAATAAACCAATATTGTTCTTCTTTTACAGCAATATGTCTCATTTTCGTATTTCTTTGGATTTCTGAAATTTAACTTTAAATCCTGCTTTTTCAATTAGCCATCTATAAAAATGTGGATGGTCAGATTGTTCTATGAATTTTTCTTCTTTTGATTTCATTTTCTAGATATTTTCGAAAAGTTTCTTTATTTTTTCTTTTAAAATCTTAAGTTTTTGGTTAGTATTTAATTTTTCATCTAATCTACAAAGATATTTTAAATGACAAACAACTTTGGAATTTCCAGTTTTCATATTAAATATCTCATAAGGATGGTCAATAATATATTTTTCACCCAAAACTTCTCCTTTAGGAAACCTTTTATCAAAACTTTTTGTTATTACATGCCAATATCTATATTTCATTTTTTGGTCTCTTTATGTGTTTTCTGAAATTCTTTAACTTTATCCCAATCCATATTAAGAAATAATAGTAAAGGTCTTAATTTAAAATCACTTTCTTTTGTTGGGATACCTTTTGGATTTTTTAATATTTCTTTAGCATTAAAAGATAAGACAACCCTATATCTGCCTTTTTTATTTATACTTTCTTCAACTATAAAAGCATGTAAATCTTGAAGGAAAACTTCTTTAAAATACTCTGCTTGTTTCTTTATCAAATCACATATTTCTAAGTATTTCATTTTTTGGTCGTTTAACGATTTCTTAAACATTCCTCATTACAAAAATAATAGTTATCATAAATTAATGGTTTCTTCTTAATTTCTTTTCCACAAGTTTCACATATCTTTTTCATTTCTTTCCTCCTTTGGTCGTTTTCAGATATTTCTTCTTTAAATCTTGAACATCATATATGGAAACCATTTTGTTAAATTCCAAATTCTCAATCTTCTTAAAGATTTCTTTGGCAGTTTCTTTTCTAATTTTGTTAGTTAATTCTTCTGTTTGTTTTTTACCTTGTTCAATTACTTTTGCTAAAGATTCTGCAATTAATTTATCTACCTTCATTTTTCTTATTAATAATATCAACTGTTTTCGTTAATTCAAATCTCGCCTATCCAACCAAACAGTCCTAAGGCTGAACTTAATCAGTTAGCTTATGGCGTTCCCTCTCACGAGAGTTTGGTTGTTAGCGCATGGACATGCCATCCGAATTAAGGCATGCTATCCATACCCAAGTTGTTTAGCGGTTTTATTGTTTATGTGATTTTTGAAGTATGGAGATTTTCTCATACTCTCTATACTTTTTATTTATGTGTTTTCGGAAATTCTTGTTCAATCTTTGATAATCTATCTTTAATCATTACTCCAACAAGCAATAAATCTTCTGGGCAATATTCTCTATTTTCTTTTAATAGTTCAATAATTTCTTCAACTAATTTTTGTTTAGCATTCATTTTTTGGTCGGTTTCTGATATTTTGCTTTGAGTTTATCCACTTCATTAACTTTATCAAGCCAAGTTATACTACTACAACTCCCTCAAAGATTTGTTTAGCTTGTTTTTGGAGTTCTTCTTTAAAGAACTCTCTAACATCTTTTGCAGCATATTTATCAACAGTTAATTTCATTTTTTGATTTAAACTTATCTCCTGATAATATTTTTTTTATAGCTAATTATTTTAGTCGGGATAATCCACTTCTTCATTTTCACTTCCTATTATTCTCTAAATATCCTAATAAACATTTTGTATTGCAAAAATCTAATTCTTCAATTCCATCTTTAAATTTTTTGATATTAGCTGAACCATCTTTCTTCCTTCCATTAGTTATCTCAATACTAAAATCAGAAGCACTTATAATCTTTATCCAACCTTTTTCTGCATAGTAATCTTTTGTAATTTTGGAACAAAAATCATATTTTTCTACTTCAATTTTCATTTTTTTTCTCCCATTTTAGCAATTCCATAATGTTCCCAGACATTTACAATTATTGCATCAACTACATCTTGAGCTGCATTTGGATTACCCATTCTGATAAAATATTTTGTCATCTTAATCAACTTTTCTCTTTCCTTGGCATAATGCCATTCATCTTTTGATGTTTTTTTCTTATCCATTTTTAGCCCTAATTCCTTCAACTCTTAATGCTCTTTTCTCATCTTCATATTTATGATATATACATAACCTATCATCAAACTCCACAGTTAGTTCTTTCATTTTCTAGCCCTTTTTGGAAGGTTTCTTATATTTCTTAACTGCTTCTGCTAATGTTAATCCTTTTTTTGTTTGTTCAGCAATAAATAAGTTATATGCAGATGGTTTTCTCTTTTTCTTCTTGGCAATCTTTTCAAGTAATTCAAGAACAAATACTCTAAACATTGCATCTGCTGCATCACCGCTATATCCATTCTTTAAACTCTTTCTTGCACTTTCTCTCAAATATTTTTTACATTGAATTATATCCATTTTTATTCCTCCTTCAATTTTTAGATAAAAGCTGAAGTATCCCTTTATCTTCTTCAACAATCTCCTTCATTAATTCCATAAACTCTTTCTTTAGCTTTTTATTCATTTTTTAACTCTTTTTTTTATGATATTCATTTTTGACTTTTATTCTGAAATATCTATTTCTTTTTCAACTATTGCTTTATGCCAAATTTTGTATTGTTCTACCATCTCCATTGTTAGTATAAATTCCCAATAGAGTTTAGCTTCTGTATAAATTCCTAATTGTGTTTTATATGCTTTCATTCTTGCTCCATTTTCGGAACCTCAACTTTTTCATAAGTTTTTTCAAATATATCTGGTTTGAAAGGTATTCCGTTAACTATCCAATCTTTAGGGCATACAATATGACCACCTTCAAGTGTATTTATCCATCCATGATTATGCATAATATCACTACAATACTTACACTTAGTTTGACCACTAACCTCAGGGTCTCTATAATAACCAACATTTAAATGATAGATTGGCATATCTTCTTGTCCAAATCCATGACCCGCTTCCCTATCATAAGTAACCTTAAACCATTGTTCCGCTTCAACTATAATTGTTTTTTTTCTGAATTTCACTCTAATCACCTCTTTTAAAATTATCAGGAGTAGTATCTAAATGATATAAAGCTTGTTTGAGTTGTTTGAGTTTTTTGATTTTTTATAAATATCTTAAAAACCTTATACTATATAAATACTTATATTTTCAAGTATATATTTTTTAAATTTATTTAATTCATAAGCAACATTATAAGCATTATAACTTTATAGGTTTTTTCTAAACCCTTCAATATTTGCAGGAAGTTTATATAACTCATTACTCTTCCATCATGTAAATATTCTTTCCAAAGTTTGTAAGTAATTTCTCTATTTCCATAATGGTTTTGTGTAAAGTTCATTTTGTTTCTACCATTACTAAGGTATGTTTCACTCTATTAATTTTTCTTTTTTGAATGTTTTTAATCATTCTCTCTAAAATTTTAATAAAGTTATTTTCTGATGATGATATACTTTTTACATATTTATATCTTTTACTATTTTTAAACCTATATATCTTAAATCCCAAAGTAGTTATTTCTTTTTTATCTAATAATAATGCTTTCTTTCTCCACTCCCAATATTTCTTTTTTTGAATAGTGTCCCAACTTCTATATT
>Ga0315533_1002646_pt1 | contig 12285 bp, 6 predicted proteins | sample SalMarSW160130MG_FD_203081 | JGI IMG/M metagenome (GOLD analysis project Ga0315533, IMG submission 203081) | Salt marsh sediment microbial communities from the Plum Island Ecosystem LTER, Massachusetts, United States - Salt Marsh Sediment SW1601-30 ...
CTTGCAAAAATAATAGCTGTGAAACCACATACACCGTTGAGAATAGTTATCAGCGACGGCAGAATTGTGATATATTTCAATCGCTGTCTTCGCACCCGCCGCAACAATCGCTCTTTAGCTGCCTGGGTCTTTAATCTGGGCATCTTCTTTATCCTTTTGGATTTCGTATTTAACAAGCGGTGTCAAGCCGGCTCTGACTTTATCGCCTATTTTAACCAAGCATTTCGGTTCCCAATCATTGTTTTTGATATCTGTGTTTAAAGGAACACAGAGTTCGGTTCTTGAGCCGAACTTTATCATCCCAAATTTTTCACCGCTGGTCAATTCATGTCCCTGGCTGGTCTTGCAAACAATTCGTCGAGCGATAGCGCCACTGATCTGCCGAACAACAAGTCTGTCTTTGGGATTACCAGTCCTGACAAGGACAAGATTATTAGATTCATTAACGCGACCGGCCTGAGGATTAGCCGCGTTTTTATATTTGCCTTTTCTATATGCGATCTTCTCGGTTCTTACATTGCAGGGAGCGCGGTTAATGTGGGCGTTGAAAATGCTCATGAAAATTCCAATCCGCAGTGCCGTTCCGCCTATGAAACTTTCCTCCTCTACAACCTCAATATCAGTTATCCGGCCATCAGCCGGTGCCAGCAAAAGGTTTTCATCTGAAGGACAAATCCGATGTGGATCACGGAAAAACGACAGAACCCAAAGTAACAGAACTGCCAAGACCGCCTCTATTGAAATAATAGTCCACGCCGGCAGAAACAAAACACCTATGAGCAGACAGCCTGCCATAATAGTAAGCAGTGCCGCAGGGAAAACAGCTACCTGCGGCAAGCCGTATTTGGTAAGTGGCATTCTCATAGGCTAATATGATAATCTTTATATGGAAGCGTTCAACCCTATTAGAGACTTTTTCTGCACATAAACTGGTTTTATTTACTCCATTGTACAAAGTAACATTTTGTTTTATCTGGAGTTTTCCTTTAATAGGGTCAATAAAAAAAGGCCGATCCCTTACGTATCGGCCTTTAGAAGGAGGGTAAAGAATATTATGCTACTTAGCAAAATTCATTAAGTAGCATAGGTTGCGCAGCAAACAGGTCAAAGATCTGGACAAGATCAAACCCAAACATCGTCCGGCTTCGTTGCTCTCCGCTTTGGTACGGGTTTCTGTATGTATAGACGTGGAAAAGCACCAAATGTTGCAGGTTTTTTTAAAAATCATTCAAAATTCTATAAAAATATTGATTCTGTATAGGATAGGCCAATTCATCATACATGTTTAGTCCGAAAATCGTTGCTTCTGAGCAAAAAGGAGGTTGTGATATTCATGAGTTGTTTTTTGTATGTTTTGGATATTGGAACCTTCATTTCTACCTTAAAACGCATTTGTTAATGACTAAAAACGTACGTAAACTTGTTTGCAGAACAAACAAAAATTAAACTACAACTGAATATTTAAAAGAAAATTTATCTTCTGCCGCTATGGCTCAAGATGAAGACACCTGCTTCAGTTGTCTCATATGCTTTATTGCTTCGTTAATCCGCCATTCGATGGATGATAGTACCCAGAACTGGAAGTGATTGATTCGCATCTGCAAATGTATCATATAAATGATTTTCGCCGATAGAGTCACTGTTGCCAGCTCAATCATTAAAAGCCGCAAGCTCTCGCCACCAATTATCGAGATTGCAACCGAGACTATAATGATAGAAACAAAAATGATGTTAATGAGCTTTGTCTGAAATTTTGGCACTCCGCCGATTTTTCCAATAATAGCTCTGACACGCTCCTTTTCCTTCTGGAAACTCTCCAGCTCCTGCTTTAAATCGCTTATTTCGTCCTCAAGATTCTCGTGTTTTTGCTCCATAATAGCTCCTTCTGTCAAAAACAATCAGATATGAACTATAAACCAATTAACAAGTTTACTATTGACGGAAACTACAAAATCAGCAAAATATACCAAATTCTAAAAAATATTTGAAATTAAATGATAATTGGATATTATTTCCCGTTCAAATTGAAAATATGTTGTGAAAAGTATCAGTATCGATAAGGAGAAATTTAGAATGGTCAAAATGTTAGATGTAAAACGTAACATTACCAAAAACAGGCAAGTTATTGGAGCCGCCGGTTATTTGGAGCGTGGCTGGGTAATCGCAAACCATAAATTGGTCTCCTTTCACGCCGCGTTTATTTCGTCCGTGCTGAGTCTGCCTGCTGCAGCTCTGGCAACAGCGGCTGCCAACCCGGATGTCAATATCAAGCTCGAAGTGCTGAGATTCATGTTTTTTAGCTGGGAAACAATTGTCTCCATTATTATCTTGTATCTGTCATGGCATATAGGCATCGCCATCCACGAGACGGGACACTTTTTGACAGCGGTAAAACTGACGGCGTTAAACAAAGACTCACAGGAAAAGGCTGACGTCGTAGTTCAAGGAGGCGGTAGCAAAATAGGCTGGTATGCTCAAATGTTCCTACAAATTCCCTGGGGCAAGTTTTATGGCGTCAAGAAGGAAGGCGGCAACTTCGCCCCCGATGCACCATATAATCTGGCTGTAGCTGCTTCTGCACCGATTTGGAGCGGTTGGCTTGCTACGATATTCCTGCCTATAGCCGTGATTTGCATTGGTTTAGGACTTTTTGTGCTCGATAATGAAACCCTGATTTACATAGGGCGTTTCTTCTTAGCTCCCGGCTGCGTTGGATTACTCGACAGATTACTGGCCGACCCCGGCAAGCTGCGAGAGTTTCGTATGCGGGAAAAGATCGCTGCTGAGCAGGCTGCAAGAGCCGCTCAAGCCGCTGCATCCGGTGAAAGCTGGTTTGTTCGTGTAGCGGAAGTCAAAAAAACTCTGCTTACTACCAGAATGCAGACAGTCACACTTAAAGACGGCAGTAAGGTTACGGCTCCCTGGCAATTTAGAAATTGCGCAATGGGTGGACGCCACACCGAGAAAGAATATCCTGAGAGCAATATCAGCATGCAGGAAAGCATGTTTATGCCACTTTCAGCCAAGACGTACGAAGATGCACAGGAAACGACGGTTAAATTACAATACCGTTTAAAGGAAATCATCGAGTCCGCTCCTGGCGCAAAGGTTATGGGTGTCGGTCTTGAAGGTGGTATAGCACCATACGTTGATAAAGAACCGCAAGACCGGGTACCGGAACAGAGAATGTGGCGAATGATGAAACAGGCTATCCTCGATTGTGAATATGTGCCCGGTGTCGATGTAGCAATCGCTCTGGACCCAGCAGCTTCGGAGCTGGAAAACGCTTACCGTGAGGAGACCGGCCAGAAAGATTCGGTCGGTATGTATCGCTTCTGGCGTGATAAGAGCAAGCTCGACATGAGCCGAGATGAAATTCTTGAGCTTTACAAGCAGGCTATGGAAGACGAAGTGCCGGTCTTATCCATCGAGGATGGCTTCGGTGAGCTTGACCATACCGGCTGGAAGAACCTGATGAAAGAGCTTGGCGATAAAATATTTATCATCGGTGACGACCTTGTTACAACAAAGGATGAGAATATTGAGAGCTGCGCCAAGAATGGTGAAATTAACGCTACTCTGATTAAAGCCAATCAAATCGGAACGCTTTCCGAGACGGTTCTGGCTATGTTGACATCGCTGGCTTACGGCGCCGAGCTGGTAGTCTCACACAGGTCAAAATCACCGAACGATCCGTTCGAAGCAGAAATATCCACCGCTATGAACGCCCTGGGTATGAAGGCAGGCGGTGGTGCTAATACCGAAAGACTCCAGAAATATGGTCGGGTCATGGAAATCATAGCGTTGGCTAAATCCTCACAGCGGGAGATGACCGACAAAGAGAGAAAAGAGGTAGAAGAAAATGTCAAAGAGCTGATTCGGATATTAACCGGCAGAGAAGATGTCAAGGTTATGCCGGATGCGGCTGAACTCGATATTGCAGGTCTGTTAATGCGAATGCTGGCGATTGAAGCCGTTAGCGGAACTGAAGAGGCCACAAATGCCGGTATCCCATCTGCCGCGGCGACTTTATTCTTAGGCAAAACAGGGATCATTCGGTTCAAAGGTTCAACTCCTCTCGGTACATCAGCCGGCGTGGATGAGGCAATCCACTATGTCGATAGTATCATCGCTCCCGGCGAATTAACCAAGAAGTACCCCGACCTGTTTAATGACGCCGGTGATGGCACATATAGATTCAAGAAAGGCGTGGATTTTGCAGCCGTCAAGGCCAAGAATGACGAGAATCTACTGAAGCGATGGAGACAAGCCAAGCGTTATGACGGCAAGGGCTGCTTGGAAGCGGTCAAACATATCGAAACCGTTCTTGCGAAAGCCTTCACAGGCAGAAGACTGGCTCAGCTTGGTAACCTGCTCGATGTGGACAAAGAACTGTTGCGTCTGGAGTACGACCAAGCCGTGGCTATGAAGATGATTGCTGCCGGTGCTTCAACTGAGGACAAGATACATGTGATGCAGAGAAAAGGCGCCATTGGTATGAATGCAATCCTGTCGATGTCTCTGGCTCTCGGTCGCGCTATTGCAGCCAGCCAGGGTAAAGAGCTTTGGCAGCTTATCCGGCAAATGGCCCACGAGACGATGGCCAAATTTGTCGCGACTAATGCTACCAATAGCGAGAAGGCGGATTTGACCGCTCTCAATGCAATGGACTTTGAGGAATTAAAGGCCAAATTCGAGAAGACCTCTCAAAAGGCGATTCAGGAAAACAAGAAAATATACGAATTGCTCAGGCAACAACTGCCGGTTTATCCTGTATAAAGTCCTTGGATACTCGATACTTGATGCTCGATGCTCGACGAGTATCGAGGGACGAGGATCGAGGATCGAGATATGCAAAAGCAAAACGTCATTAGGACGATTTTGTTCGCCTTGTTTTTTAGCATTGGGGCTGCATCGCTAAGCTGCTCTTTACTTTGTGAGGATTTGGCCAAGTACTATCGAAATAAGCAGCTCTCAGAAGTTGCGCAACAATATTTGGACAAACTTGAATCTCTAAACATTGATTATGATGTGCTGCTCAGCCAACTGGAAAATGATCCAAATCTTATCAAACGCATAGCTGCCGCTACGCTTGGTATCGAACCCGAAGACGCAAATACAATTTACCCAAGGCCGACAAGTGAGCAATTAGCCGCTGCAAGAAAAGTTTTAGAAAAGAACCTCGGTCAACAACAAAACGAAACTGTAGTACCCAGTTGGCTGATACGCTGTAATGAACCTCGAAATCGAATAATACTTTTTCTTGCTGGAACAGGTTTGATACTTACTTCATTTGCATGTTTTGCGCCGACAAACAAACCTCAAAACGGGTAATAGTTACCTGCTCAAGCTGATGATTTTATGGATCGTCTTGGCCTGGTGAGCCGCCGATATTAGTGCTGGCCCGCCAATTGCCGCCATCATTCAATGAGCCGTCAGGCTCATCTAATATCGCCGTAGCCAACGGCACCAGCGAATTACCTTCACCATCGGCTGATTGCGGCCAACCATTGCCATCACTATACTCGAACTGAACAATAGTTCCGTTCCAGAGGTCTACTAAGCTTATCTTTTCACCTTCGTTAGCTAATTTGCCACCGTACTCGCCGGCTATTATATCAGATACACCCATGCCGTAGCGTGACTCAAAGGCAGCTATATTTTTGACTATCAACACAAAATCTCCGGGAGCAAGGCTGGTAATATTGCTGCCTGCGAAATCAAAAAGAATACCTTCAATAAAAGAGACATTGGTCAGATCGAGCTTTTCATCTCCGATGTTTTTCAACTCGATAAATTCAAACTCGTCGTTATCGGTGGGATCACCCGCTGGTGGATCAGCAGGATTGTACATTACCTCGGTAATCCGCAGATTATCCGCGACAGAACCGACGACAAAAGTCGCTTCATTCAGGGCACTCCAAGTGTTCCTATTCAGCACTCTTGATTTTACATGTGTGCTCTTGGTCAGCGTGACAGGCCCGATATATCTAATAGCAGCAGGTGAAATCCCGCTGTCAGTGGCTTCTGATGCCCCCGGCAGACGTGGATCGGAGCCGTCTAAAGTATACCATATCGTGTCCATTGTGGCGGTCATCGAAAACACATCGTTCTTCGAAATCCGTCCGCCATGCTGATATGAGCCGTTGATTTGAAAGACTGGTGCATTTATGTTTGGATACAAACCTTGAGCTTCAAGCTGGTTAAGAACTATGTTCGTACGCAGTGGAAAGTACGTATTTAGCAGCCAATCCCGTTGTGCAATCCAATGTTCGTCACGCGTGTATCTGATGCCACCTTGTTCTATGCGGTTATCACCCCAGCGGGCTGATTCACCAACGACCGCACGGTCAACCTCGTCCAGGCGATGTTGGTAGAGAGCCGTAGCATTATCGACGGTAATCAGGCCATCATTGAAAAAGTGCCGATGCACATGGTCGGCAAAGAGCATACGATATTCAGCATTCGCTGTAAGTCTGTGGTGTAGATAGGTTGGGCTACCGTAACCGTCGTTGTCTCCGGTTACGTTGTCGCCTAATCCTTGCATCCCTTTTTCAGCGTCCCAGCAGTGGTACCGCCATCGGCCATTGGGGTCAACGCGACTGCATGTGGCATACCAGTTTTGATGTGCCCAGTCCGTGTTGCCGTAGTAGAAGTTTGTAATCATATAGTCGATGAAATTGGGCACGTCCAGGTATTGCTGAATCAACTGGTACCGTGAATTGTAAGACAAACCAGCCTTGGCGATATTGAACATCTCGCGATAATTAGTGCTGGAGCCGTTGACGACTGTGCCATAGTCGTGCTTGAGGACGTCGTAGTCTTTTTTATTACCGCCGAAGTAAGAGGCAGCGAAGGACTCATCCGGCCGTTCGTGGAGATTGTACAATCCCCAGTACAAACCGTTGAGATAGAGATGAACATGGCAGCCATGGTGGCCATATCCTCCCATAGCGTTTTGTATGTCCGAGGTAAACTGGTCCCGGGTATATTGTGCCTTTCGCCGCTGAGAATCGTTGTTTCCGTAGTTCCAGGCGTTGTTAAGCCGAGCATCCAATACGAGTGTGTCGAAACTGTCAGCGGCGTTTTCTCCGAAGAGGGCGAAATCGAGTTTCGTCGGCCCATAAGGCTCCTGGAATTTGAGGCGCATTGATAGCTTGTCAGACTTCCAGCCAATCGTGCTGCTGCCGCCACAAATCCTGACGACGGCGTTTAATTGAAATTGCCCCAGTTCACCGCTTGGATCGAAGAGCTCGACCGATACCGCTCTTTCAGCTTGTCCATCATACATATCCTCCCAATCAGGATTTGCATAAATGCCCCCCAAGCGCCAGTCAGGGCTGCCGTTAAACCAATCGTTCACATTCATTACAAGCGACATTGTAGGAATGGATTTGAGGTCGTTCTTGATCGTGCTGCTGTAGGTGCTGACAACTACCGGGTCCATCTCGTAATCGGCACCGCGATGACCCCATGTGTTGAGAAAACCTCCGCCGCTCTGCCGGATGACATCGTCAAGAAAGATATAGGTTTGTGTGTCCAGGTCGCTGGGCAGCAAGCCATCTTTGAATGCCATCGCCCGCAGACAGGTAGTTGTCGATATGAGAATGGGGCTGAAGTATAACTGGCCATGAGTCTCGGTAGGCGTACTGCCATCTGTGGTATAATGTATCGTGGCTCCTGCGGTTTTGGTCGTGATTGTTACACGGAATGGAGCATCATAAAAGCCACGGTCGGTGCTGAACTTTGTATCGGCTACAACCTCAGTTATGCACATCGGGTCATTTTCCGCTGCTGGTGTGGGATTTATGAAATAGCCATAGAGGTCGCTGCTGCAGAAACCATACGAAACAAGCCCTTGCTGCGGAGGATACTTTGGCGCGTATTCATGCACCACAGTTATCCCATCGGGTCTGACCAATGCCAGATATTCACCATCACAATCCAGTTGGAAGTTGGTATGATAATACGTCCCATCAAAATACGGGTAATTATTAGGGTAATACTTTTGGTCCTTTTCTGAGGCGAAAACCACAAGGTATTGGCCAGGATTTATAGTTATAGCAGGAAATCTCCACTTGGTTAGATTATCTCTATTATCGGTCAGGAACCAGCCCGCCAGATTGACCGGCTGAGCTGTCCCATTGTAAATCTCAATCCAGTCCGGACTTACTTGTTCTCCCTCTACTGTTGTGATAAGGCCGCTTCCCTCGTTCGCCAAGAACTCGCTTATAATCAGAGTGGTTGTTTCTGCCCCCCAAGCTGAACTGGCCCAAACCGCTGCCGAGACCAAAGATAGTAACAAGATTTTCATAGCTCTAAGTATTTTCTGTCCCTTATTCGCTGATGTTAATTCGTTGTATCATCCCAGCAGGGCGAGCCGCCGGGGTACGTACTTGCTCGCCAGGAGTCTTTCTGGCTCCAACTATTCGGGTCAGGATTAGTCGAATCCCTTATAGTCAGGGAAAAACCTTGGCCATCGGTAATATCATACCAGTTATCTTTGTAGTTAAAGTCAAGAATTGTCTGGCCGAGGGCATCTTCAAGTTTTATTCTCTCGCCTCCATTGGATAGCCTGCCGGCATATTGCCCGGCTACATTGACGGATGAGCCGTATCGCGTCTCGAAGGCATTGTGGTCCTGGATAACCACAACATACTCCCCAGATGCAAGCTCAATACTCGGAAAGGTAAAATCGATCCCGTCAGTAAAGCTTACAAGATTCAGATTTATTGTTTCTGCTCCGATGTTCTTCAACTCAATGAACTCAAAACTGTCGTTGTCCGTAGCAAGCTCACCATGGGCAACGTCCGGCTCGACTGGATTGTACATCAGCTCAGTAATGCGCAGGTCAGACAGGATACTACTATCCGATGGTGGCTCGCCTGCTACAAACTGAACTGGAACGGACCAATGACTCCATCGGCCGGTGTTGTCCTTCATCCGGCATCGCACGCGATACGTCCGTCCCGGCTTAACAACGCTCGCTGGGAGGGTAATCCCGCTGGCAAACCCAGTAATTTCATCGCTTTGCCAAACGGCATTGATTTCATACTTGCCAGGTTTTTTGGAATAGCTGGGTGGCTCGCTTGATGGCTGGTCCGTGGTAGCTGGCTCACTGACAAGACGAACATCGATAAAGCAATCAGAGCTACTGCCGATTGACTGGTTGACAACCTGTACTGCAATTACATTGGTGCTGGAAACGAGATAGCTGCTCGGATCAGGCAGAGTAAAGGAAGCAAAGTTGTGGTTTTCTGAACGATTGTCGGTAAATGCGTCGAACGGTAATTCAGCGGAAGAAACATTATCGCCAGCCACATAGACACCGTTTATCCAGATGTTTATGCCATCGTCATATTGGGCATCCAGCCTTAGATTCTCAATTTCATCGATATCGGGAACATAAAATGTCTTCCGCAGATATAATGTTGAATAATTGCCCCTCATATCGTCGAGGTTGGTGACGATGAACGTCTCGCCGTAGCCGATAGCTGTATTTCCCTGCAGCCAGCTCGAATCATCAAAAGTCCTCTGACGCCATGCTCCCCACACGTTCGACGGCTCACTCACTCCTTTGAAATACCTCCATCTGTCGGCCTCAGGTATTATAACAATGCTCTGTTCCGGCTGTGGGACAAATTGCGAGCCGGGATTTACCTCCGCGATACGCCATTTCATAGCAGCAAAGGTGTGACTGCCCTGCGGATCGCTAAAGGGACCCGTTTCAAATGTCAGAGAGTTAATTGGATAAGTAGGCGGACAGGTTGCTGAAACGACGGGGGTAGCCGGGATGAGTGCATCATCAAAGTAAGTATTGAACGCCCTGTCATTCGAGACAACATAGTCTTTCATGATTTGAACCATACCCCTGAAGTCTTTGGTAGAGGCTCTTTGATAAAACCGCCCTTGTCCAGCCTTACTGGAATTGACATAGAAGGAGGTCATAACCGGGTTGTAATCCCACATGGCACGGTCCACATCTACAATCGTAAGTGGTGCGTCAGGATCACCAATTATCGCGGCGTACTCATCTACAAGCTGATACATCTGATCTGCATTGTATAATAAGTCGTGAAATTCACGCAGTTTGTTTTGCTGCTCAACCATGAGCGATGGCCGCTGAGTAATCCTGCCTTGCTTTCTGAAAGGATCCTCTCCGTCACCGTACATGTTGTTTGCCCAGGTCAGGTCTACATCCCATGGCAATTGAGACCATAAATTAGTCTCGGGATTTAGGTAGAAAGAGTAGTTCTTTCCATAACCGATGTCACCGTGATGCGCGCCTTCGACCACACACCGGTAACCATAATAGCTATCAAGATTAACATTCTCACGCCACCAAAGTTCGCCGGGTCTGCTCTGGTAGCCATTAATAAAAGCCCCAAGATCAGACCAATCTGTCGCGGCAGTGGATCCCCGGTTATTCAGCTCATCTCCAGATTGACTATTCATTCTATAGAGATTACCGTCCGGCAGGTTGTGCTCGTCCAAGAACCTGCCGTCCATCTGCTCCATGGCCATATAGAGACCCCATAAGTCACCTTCGTATTGGGTGGGCCCATATTCATCAGCTTCGTCAATAATACGGAATTGCAGCCAGTTTGTTTTGGCTGCATCGACGCCCATTAGATTAAACATTTTGAAGATGACAGCCTCAAACATGCCCTGCTCGCCGCGATGCTGATAATTACCTTGCTGAATACATGCCGAGAAATTGAGCTTGTCCCACTTGGTGCTGTATTTCCTGCCGTAGTCGTCGCGGGCCTGGAACGAGTGGCCCCGATTGAAATTAAACTTCCACATGTTCTTGCCCATAGCGTAGCGCCAGACACCGCCGCGGGCACGGTAGCGAATGTGATCGTAAACTTTGCCATCATAGACCAGCGTGCCATACCATTTGAAGATAGATGCTTCCGGGCTTGTCCAACCAATCTGATCAAACCAAGTGCAAGCCTCAACGTCAGATTTCCTGCTGATGAGATGATAAACAGGCAGACTGCACATCACATCTGTGCCGTACTCTACTACTTCACCTAATGAGCCAGAGTCGCCCGGCCTGATAGCTCCCCTCCAAGCAGGCACGCCATCATAAACAAAATATACAAAATTCGGCTGAGGGTCATCTGAATAGGGTACTATCAAAAAACGTAATGTACTATCCATAACGCGGATACGATAGCGCACCAGCCGACGATGAACCTGCAAAGAGACCGGCAACTGTACGGTGTAAATATCGTCACCGGCTTGCTCATCGCCGTCGAGCCCATCATCGTGCATCGCGATACTATCCCAATTTGTTTGGTATGTCGTATCCTTGATATTTATATAATTACCAGGTTCCACCAACTGATAAAGCAATGTGACTTCGATAACTCCGTTGGGATCGGTTACCTTAGCAGTGATGGTCACAACTTCGCCTGACTTGGGCTGCTTGGGAGAGTGCTCCACCAGACGAATATGCGGAGGAATATTGACGGCACAAATATCCCGGTTTATCGCAGCAGGCGTAGGATAAGCCGAACGCCAGCTACCTGCCAGGTCGTTGTCAAAAAAGGGATTTACCAACTGGATTGAGTGACCATTGCCGGACCGATTTTCCGGCACCGCATCGCCCACGGTAGGCCAGGGGAAACCAAGCTGATAATCCACTTCGTCAACCTTCCCGCCCGCGGCGTCACGCAGAATGATTCTCTCGCCCTCGTTGCTTAGTTTACCGGTGAATGGTCCACAAACCAAACTGCTGTCAACACCATATTTATCCATAATAGTTGTCGGCTGGTAAGCAAGATATGGGTCTTCTGTGACAACAACATATCCCCCGGCGGGCAATATCGTGCCGTTTGGAAACTGAAATGAAATACCATCTGAAAAGTACCAGTTGGAAATATCAATGTCTGTTGTCCCCGCATTATGCAGCTCTACAAACTCCATCAGCTCGGTCTTGACATCGGGGTCGTAATGAATCTCATTGATTACTACAGACGCGATGTTTGCCTCTGCAGCAGATGCCAACAATAAAGAGATAAAAAACAGCCCGCCTGCCCAGAGTACCCTCCAAAGGTCCATTGTACCTTCGCACGAGGTACGGCGGGCAGGTATTTTCATAAAACCTAACATCTTTTATACCCTACCTACCGGGTGAAGGCGACACAGCCTGCCAATTGGCTACATCATTGCCATATTCCTCTGCTACCCTGCGATTGAGTGACAATCCGCCGCCATCAGCCTCGATAGGCCATAAGTCCACTCCGCCGGGACAATTCTCCGGATGTAAGCCGTCAC
>Ga0315533_1002647_pt1 | contig 12283 bp, 7 predicted proteins | sample SalMarSW160130MG_FD_203081 | JGI IMG/M metagenome (GOLD analysis project Ga0315533, IMG submission 203081) | Salt marsh sediment microbial communities from the Plum Island Ecosystem LTER, Massachusetts, United States - Salt Marsh Sediment SW1601-30 ...
AGTCGAAAGGGCTTTGAATCATCAGGTAATAGTCTATGATTCTGAATTTCGTCTGATGTTAGGAGTCTGCGTATGCCGTCAGGAAGTTCAACGAATCTCCATAGCGAATCACCCTCGACATTAAGTCCCAAATGCAATTGATGATATTTCAATTGTTTAATCTCTTTACCATACCACAATAAATAGTCAGACATGCCTTCTAGGGTTGTTGCTCCTAAAGGCATGGTCTTTTTACGAAATGTAATAAGACTAACGAAATTCTCGCTCCCGAAAACCTCATCCATCAAGCAACGCACCAGGTGCACATTCTCATCGCCAATCTGTATAAAAATACTGCCGGTTTCGGTAAGTAAATCCCTTGCCACCACCAGCCTGTCCCGCAAGTAGGCTAAATAAGAGTGAATGCCCAGCTTCCAGGTATCCCGGAAGGCTTTGATTTGCTCCGGCTGACGGGTGGCATCCCCAGCGCTGCCGTCTTTCACATCTCTCTTGCGTGTGCTTACCTGCCAGTTGGAACCGAACTTGATGCCGTAGGGCGGGTCAATATAGATCATCTGCACCCGGCCCTTAAGCCCTTCCTTTTCCGCCAGTGAGGTCATCACCAGCAGGGAATCTCCCAGAATCATGCGGTTGGACCAGTTCTGCTCGTGCTGGTAGAACTCCACCATCTCCTCAAACTTGATGCCGTTAAAATCGGCAAAGAGGTCAAGCTGGGCAGGCTTGCCTTTGTTTGCCTGGGCGCGCAGGTCTTCTATAATATGCTTGGGATGAATCTTCTCCTGGATATAGACGGGCACTGCCGGCACTTCCAGGTCTTTAGAGTCCTGCTCATCTTTACCTTTCCAGACAAGCTGGGGGTCGAGGGAAGGGTCGCGCGGATACAGAATGGTCTTGGGGCTGGCTTCATCTTTGACAACAAAATCGCGCAGCTCCTCGGTGGGGATATTAGCGCGCCGCTCCTTATGTTTGAATACCTCAATATTAACAGGTGCTTTGCTTTTCTCGCTCTTTGCCATAGTCCACTCCTCAACTCTGCTGGGTAGACTGCTTCAACTGGTTGGCTACCTTGACTATTAAGTCAGCCAACCGACGCACCGCTGTCTCTCGTATGATAAGCCGCTGTCCAACCGAATATGTAATATCATTGGTTTTGGTTATATACTCCTGGTCAACGATACCTTCTTCATGTGTGAGAAGATGCCGCTGTTGAAACAAACGGCTTAGATCCTTAAGCTCATCATCTGTAAGCATATCTTCATAGCTTTTCCCAGTCGCTTGATGCCAAAGTCTACTTGATTCACTTAAATTTTGGAACACGTTTTTTCGTAGGATAAATTGCGTCACATTCGGTAACCGCGTAAAAGTCGCCTCAGCAAACCTCTCGAAGGACGATACGAGTCTACAGAAGCCACTCTCAATAATTTGGCGTTCGACATCTTGAGCTGCATCGGAACTGAAATTCTTGCCCACCGATTCCTTTATCTCTGCCAGAGTAGACATCGTTCTTAAGACAGTTTCTACTGCATTGTCGAAGGTGGTTATGGCTGAATTGTAACCACAAGCCGGACAGAAAAATGCGGCACCCACCGAAGCGTATTTGCATCCGCATGATTCACAAACGAAGCACTGCTCCATAGCCTCCGCAGCTTCAATTGGTAGGATAATCATGCTAGCACTCGGCTTAACAGAAAGAGACAGCTTTATAAACCCGCCTTTAGGTTGTAGGCGGTTAAAGGATTGGGCATCCTGACTCAGAGTACTTCCGATTGCACGTTTGATGTGCTCAATGCCGAGCTTCGCCAAGTATTCTTTCTGTTCCTCTGTATTCCACTCAGTCGAAATTGCCTCATGACGACAAATAGGACAATATACGATTTCGTCTCGAACAAGATTACGCCAGTCTTCAAAAAGCACCTTGAAAGACGCCGCGCACAGTTCAGCAGGACAACGACGGTCAATATAACCTTTTTCGTCCAACGGTAGGCTCACAGGAATACGCACTCCGTGTCCAAACTTTCTCAATTCCCTCAAAGTCCTATCAAACATTCCGCATTACTTCCGTATAAGCGGGGTGTTACTTAACGCTGCGCGTATAGTGTTCTTGGCATCCCACGGGTCGGATATTTCCAGGAACGCCCAGCGCCCGAAGCCGCCGTGGTTATTGACCGCCGGTATCCAGAGAGTACGGGCAGTAGCTACTTTAGCAGCTTTGTCTTTCTTCTTCTCCCCTGTGACTTCAATGATGAGATTAAGCAGGTCTTCCTTGCCGTCGCGCACCCGCACGATGAAATCAGGGATGTAGTTTCTGTCCTCGCCATCCAGTGTGTAGGGGATGGTGAAATTCAGGTTGTGGTTCTTGACGTAGCAAACGACCTCGTTCATCTCTTCCAACACCTGCGCCATCTTTTGCTCCCATGACTCGGTATCCGCCACAACGTGGGAGATATGGCATTTGTTCGGGTCAGAAGAGTAGACCGGACGTGTTGTATCAAAGTCAACGTACCTGGTGGAACCGGTATAATCATATGGGCGCAAGATGGGCTTCAGATGTTTAGGCCCATCCTGGGAGGCAATGATGGCTTTATAGATACGGTCGGCGGCATCGTGGGCAAATTCAATCAGCAGGAGGAGCTGAGGAAAGGTATTGTCTTTAAGGGTGACGCATGTTTTAAGCCACTGGCTGGCGATACCGACCATCTGCGGAAACAGCCAAGGTTTGTCATTGCCGTCATCGTCACGGAAATACTTGTCAAGCGTTAGCTTGGCCAAAAGGAAGGCTACTTCCTGCTCACGGTGTTGCTTGAGGTCATCAAGGGTATGGATGCTGGTTTCTCCGACGATAGGGGCATTTTCCGTCCTAGTTGGTATATCGCGGGTAGACAACGACATCCGAGAATCCTCATTGAAATTAGCCGCCAGACGTTCTCTGGGCAGGTCATAACGATAGCCGGTAAGTCGTGGGAATGTAATCTCGCAGGCGATTCTCTCCTCCAGGGCGCGCACGCGGGTGGGCATGGGACCGGGTTTCGGGTCAGTTGCTGAGCCGGAACAGGGGATGAAGGAGAAAGGCACCCCGTAGACCTCGGCATACTCCGGGTCGAATTTATCATCGCTATTCGGAACATAGCTCATACGGCGTAATCCGCGCCCTACGACCTGCTCACACAAGAGCTGGGTGCCGAAGGCGCGGACGCCCATGATATGAGTAACGGTATTAGCATCCCATCCTTCAGTCAGCATGGAGACGGATACCACGCACTTAACGTTCTCTCCGAGCTTACCCGGCTTGCCCACTGTGTTCATCACCTCACGCAGAAGGTCTTCGTCGGTTAGTTTCTCCGCGTCCCGTCCCGGGAAGCGAATAGAGTATTCGCTTTTAAATTCATCGATGGTGAGGGCAGCTATTTTCTTGAACTCTTTACTCATGGCTTCACCCGATTCAAGCTGCTCGCTATCAATGAGGATAGTATTGGGTGTGGAAAGCCAGTTGTCGCCATCGTCAGAATTGCGGAATATAGGCAGGTTACCGGGAACGACTACTGTAGAATCATCCGATAGTTTCTTGCCCCAGCCTGAAATCCAGTCATAGACCAGCTTGGAAACGTTGGTGTTATTGCAGACGACAATAAAAACCGGCGGGGTCTGTCCTTTAGCCCTGGCTTCGGTGTTCTGCTCCCACTTGCGATAGTATTTCTCATAGTTTCCATAGAGGCTGTAAAGAGCTCCTTCCAGTTCCTTTGGTAAATTGGTCCCTCCGCCGCTTTCGTCTTTGGTGCCTCGTCCTTTTTTCGGGAGGTGCTCACGGATAAGTGCCCAGATATTGCGGTAGGTGGGTAATTCGCTCGCCATAGAGTCGTCAGAAACGGGCACCCGTGGCACCTTGACAATTCCACACTCGATAGCATCAATCAGCGAAAAATCCGAGACAACCCAGGGAAACAGAGTCGCCTCGGGGTAGCCTGAGCCGCGCAGGAAAAACGGAGTGGCGGAAAGGTCGTAAGTTGCCTTAACTCCAATTTTCTTCTTCACTGCCTCCAGCCCGGATATCCAGACGCGAGCTTCTTCCTCTCGCTTCTCCGCCTCTTTCCTTTCATCGCCCACGAGCTTGATATCTTCACCATCAGCACGGCGGCGATAACAGTGGTGGGCTTCGTCATCGATGACGATGATATTCTTTTTATTTCCAAGCTCACGACAAACCCGGCGTACCATCTGGTCAGGCGTTTCGGTAAGGGAATTATTCTGGCCTTTTAACAGGATGTCCTTTGTTAGTTTGCCGGCTTTGACCAGCTCCCGCGGCTTAAATGTGTGAAAGTTGGTGATGATGATTTTTGCCCTACCGAGCTCTTCCATCCACGCTATCGGCAGGACGTCTCTCTGGCGATAGTAATTTTGCGGGTCATTAGGTAGTAGAACGCGCAACCGGTCACGGATAGTGATTCCCGGCGTGACGATAAGAAATGCATCCGAAAACCGGGCGTCCTGGGGATTTGCCTGCTTGTTCAGCACATGCCAGGCGATAATCATTGCCATAACCACGGTCTTGCCACTGCCTGTTGCCATCTTGAAGGCAATGCGGAAAAGCTCTGGATTGGCATCGGCGTTGAATTGTTTGAGGCTGTTCTCGATCCAGGAATCGCCGTACTTATTAGCTACCTCGGTCAAATAGATAGCGGTTTCTAGAGCTTCAATCTGACAGAAGAAAAGCTTTCGTTCTCGCTCAGGATTTATCCAGTATTCTAGTAGGCGCCGGGTTGTCTTCGTGATACCTTCATAATTTCCCTTCCGCCACACTGATACTCTGCCACGAATGCGGTTGATAAACTCGTTTTCTTCAATACGGTCCTTTGTCCACTCAGTGTCAAAGGCAAGCTGGGCAGCTTTGCCCTTCTTTCTAGGTTTTGCAATAGGAATAAAATAGGAGCTTACGCGTCTGGCTTCTACGATATCATTTGTTATGCCTTCATCGGAGAAGCGGAAATGTTGTGAAGGCTCCTTAAAGGGAGAATTGAGGATAGGGTTTTCAATGACCACCTGTTGCATTTGGTCTTTCCTTTTGCTCTATTCCTCCGCCCTTCCGATCCAACTAATCCCACGAGTTATGTTTAGTGTTATACTACCCCTTGCTCATATGACAGTCAACTTTTTGGATTGCCCAGAGCATTGGGACAACAAAACGTCAGAATGTATAGTCGTCGTGACTTACCCCGGAATTAGTAGCACTTCTGTCTAGAACCAATTCACTTCAAAAAAGTCTGCTTCCCTCACCCAGAGTCTCTACAGTTACTTTTGACTGTGTTTCGCTAGAATCTTAAATAATGAGATAGCATGAGCGTTTAGATGGTCAGAATCGCTCTTTTCGATTACTTCCCTTTGCTACACAAAGTTTAACCTACACGTTTGCAGAATCACTTATCTATATAAATGTGACTATTGTCTATTATTGACACTATATTATATAATAGTTCTAAATGAGTAATAATGGTAAGAATGGTCAACCAGGAAAGACAATTAGATTAGGGGCTGCGACTTTAGATCGCCTAAATAAGCTTCGGCATAAGGGGCAAAGTTATGATGGGCTTATAACTGAGTTGCTGGATTTGCACGAAAGTGACGCAATAAAAGACCATGGAATTCGATCCCCCAAAAAGACAAGGAATAAGGATGAAAGAACTTAGCGGCCTCCTTGAAATCCTTGGCTACGAGCTTTTTGCACACTATCGTTCAATTGAGGAACGAAATGGCCGTTAATACGCTTCAATTAGTTAATCTTATTGATTCCGATGGCAAGGCTACCCCAGGCTTAGTCCCTGTACGTGGCACTGCTAAAGCAAATCTAAGCATTGACGAACAAGCTACTGTTACTTATGCTGAAACATTTAAGCATATTGATTACGTATTCTTTCGCCGCTTCTCAGATGAGCGCTCATCACAAATATCGGCCTACGTTATAGACAACTCCGACGAAAGGCTTAATGAAACTGCATTAGCCGAACTTCACCTGAAAGTCTGGCTTCACGGATCAGCTCCTTTGCTCTATATTGCCTGGCCCACCCGAATTGACATTTTAACATGTGCACGAGGGCCATATTTTTGGGAAGACGATGATTGCCGTTATAAGCCTGTAAAAAGCTTCGAGATCGAGGCACTGAGCACAGCTGCCGAAATTGCTGGCGAATTAAATAAGTTCTCCGTGCTGCGTTTAGCAGATGGAACCTTTTGGGAAGACCCAGCTAATGGGGAGTTAGCGGACTATGCCAATACAGCACATCAATTACTGATTCAAGCAGTTGTTGAAACAGATAATGATCTCAAAGGCAAAGACCAGCCGATTCTTCGGCAGTTGCTTCTCCTAATGGTATTGATCAAATATCTTGAGGACCGGCACGTATTCCCCGATGATTTTTTCGGCAAGTTCCACAGAGGAGCAGCAGACTTTTTTGGAGTTTTGAAAGGTGGCGACCCTCAAGAGGTAAATCGGTTGCTGGATGCTCTCGAACGCAAGTTCGACGGTGACGTGTTTTCTCTACCACATCAAGGGCAGCAGGTGCTCACATCAGATATTCTCAATCGGTTTGCAGATCTGGTTGAAGCAAGAAGGCTAAAACGACAGGGTTACTTTTGGAAGCAGTTCTCTTTCGAGCATCTTCCGGTCGAAATCATCAGCAACCTTTATCAGCGATTTGTGCAGGGTGGACATGGGGCCTTCTATACACCCCCGTTCTTGGCCTCTTTGCTTTTGGATTACGCCATGCCATATAAGAAGCTCACAGGAGAGGAGCGCGTCTTAGACCCAGCTTGCGGTTCAGGAATATTTCTCGTTGGCGCCTTCAAGAGATTGATCAACGTTTGGCGTAGTCACAATAACTGGCAACGTCCTGATGTGGATACGCTAAAACGGATTCTCAAACGGAGTATTTATGGAATCGAACTAGAAAGCAGCGCTATAGACCTGACCGCGTTTAGCATGTGTTTAGCTATCTGTGATGCATTGCAGCCGGATGTCATATGGAAAAACTTGAAATTCGATAAGCTCCGCAAATCAAATCTGTTGGAAGCAGATTTTTTCAATGTTCTTCTCGATTTCGATCAAAGTAAATCTTCAGTTCTTCAAAAGGGATTCGATATAGTCATCGGGAATCCTCCATTTGAGTCCCGGCTCTCGGCAGCCGGAATGGAAATTAATAAAGCCGCACATCGCCAAGACAAAGCGCGGGGAGTACTACCAGATAATCAATCAGCCTATTTGTTCTTGGAGCAAGCCTTTGTTATTCTCCGTACAGGTGGGGTGGTTTGCTTAATTCAACCCCATGGTTTGCTCTATAACAATTATGCGCGAAAGTTTCAAACCGCCATTTTTCAAAAACATAAGATCGATACTATTCTTGACTTTGTATCGATCCGTAAACTCTATGAAGGGGCCGACTCTAAGACAATAGCAGTACTCGCTCAGCCCAGCGAACCTTCTGATGACCATCAAATTAAGCATCAAACTTTTCGCCGAACTGTAAGTGTTAAAGAGCACATCTGCTTCGAACTCGACCACTACGACTGGCACCACGTTTCACAGAAACAGGCTGAAACAAACCCATACGTTTGGCGTTCCAATCTACTTGGTGGCGGCCGCCTTTTCGACATATCTCAGCGCCTGCAAAGTATGCGTAAACTGGCAGAATATATAAAACAGCAAGGCTGGGATTACGGTAACGGTTTTATAGTTGGAAACGCCGATAAGCCCGCATCCTTTCTGACTGGTAAGGATTTCTTACCGGCCAGAGCTTTTAATCCCGATGGAATTGATGAAAACAAGATTAGACCATTGACCGAAACCAGATTTGAAAGGCCGAGAAGTGAGAAGCTTTTTACTCCACCACTCATTTTGATAAAGAAGGTCGACTCTCTCCCAATTGTCTTTTGGGATAAGCGTTACTTGACCTACAACTACAGGATCGTGGGAGTTCATTCTCCTCTCACTCAGGCATCAGAACTCCTTCGATTATACAATGCTCTATCTCAACATCATGAATTCTATCAATTCTTCTGTACACTGAACGGCATGTCGCTTTTGGGAACAGCGACTGCGCTCTCAAAGGAGGACATCGATAAGTTTCCCTATCCTGAAGACTTGAATGAATTGTCTCTTTCGTTCTGGGAGAAGGCTTTATGCGAAGATGCCCTTAATTATCTTACCTACTATGTTCGCCTCGGACAGAATTCAGAGTTATTACAAAAGGCAGCAAACATTGATGACCTCCGAACTTATTCCGATATGTTCATTCGCATGCTTAAAAGCGTATACGACAACTTAAAGGCATCAGAGCCTATTTTTCTCAACGGATTGACCTGCCAACCTTTTTATTTTGGCGAACGTCCTAATCTCTCATGGCTTGAAGAACAAAAAGGAGTTGATATTCAAAAACTCATTTACGATGATGAGAACCAAAAAATTCTTCGAACAATTCGCATCTTGCGTCTCTACTCTGAAAACTTCTTTTTGTTAGTTAAACCGGACCGGTTGCGTTATTGGATTCGTTCAACAGCAGTTCGTGATTCAGACGAAACTATTGTTGACCTACGCAGACAGGGATACTAGAAAAGATGGAGAGTACAGAGAAATCGGCTATCGGTAAAATCACATCCGGTATCGTCCCGAACACACTTGCACTAAAAACGATCGACTTTGTCTATACGCAGTTGCCTGCCTGGCGAGATGACCCCAATCGACTTGATGAACAATCGGAAAATAAATTAAACCTTCAATTATGCAAATTTCTTGATTCTAATGCCCGAAATAGTTTCCCAATGGTTCGCTTTAACCATGAAGAATACCAGACCGGTTTTAGCAGTGTGGATATTTCCGCATCACCTGTTGCTGATACAATGATTGAAGCAAAATTTTATTCGAGATATGATCCTATTACTGTTTTTGAATGTAAACGACTTCCTGCTCCCTCGCATGATCGGGAAAAGGAGTACGTTACAGGAGGGAAAAAATATCAAGGGGGTGGAATTCAACGATTCAAACTAGGCCTCCACGGCCCAAACCATGATATAGCTGCTATGGTCGGTTACTTGCAGGAAGGCTCCGCATGCGATTGGCATGATAAAATCAACAAATGGATTACGGAACTTAGTAACGGCACAATAGCAGATGTTTGTGTTTGGAACATGAGTGAAATGCTTGAGACACTTGAAGTAGACTCTTCAAAAGGTCTCGCGAACTGTCGATCAACTCACAATAGAAGCGGTAGCGTACAAAGCAACAAAATATTAATCCGTCATCTTTGGATTACAATGTATATGTGAAACATTTACTAGGGAGGAGGCGCTTTTTGCAGGGGCCCGATGTCTACAACGTGTTAAAAGGCAAGAACATCCATAATCTTTACCATGCTAACACGGTGACGACTAGTTGTACCTTTCTGAAGTTGGGTGGGCTTGCGTCGAGGGGATACGTTACCGACATAGGGCTTCCGCAAACTTCCCAGTATACAGACAGCATCGATAAGAAGTATGGGATCTGGTACGATGTCTTCACTGACACGGTTGACATTCATTATCGCGCCGGACGATTTAAATTTAACCAGTACGGTCCTGTACTTTTCGTACTCGATTTGGCAATTTTGAAAACCCTTCCCCAAAGAAGCGAAGTGTTTGTAACGAAGAAGAACCCGACAAAATGGATTGATGGAGAGCCAATCGACAAGCGATTCTTCACAACTCAAGAAGAGCTTGAATCTTCACTTGAGGTGGGGACATTTGACCAGATGGTAGTGATCAGGACACGTAAAGGAATTCTTCCATTCCCTGAAGGAACTATTCAAATAATTCTGGACGATCCACAGAGAACGCTATCGGATGGAACTTCAGCATTCCTGCATGCTACCACCCGTATCAAGACTGCCGCGCTCGGTAATACCCATATCCATCTTACAAAACGGATATGCCGGGGTGATTGCAGGTGTCTTGAACTTTACAAGACTTTCCGTGACTTTGATAAGTTTTTCCAGTAATATAAATGTATGTATGTGAAAAAGCCAAAGGCCTCGACTGATCCCCGTCTCCGGTCACTCTTGCAGAAGGCAGTTCGAAGAGGCGCTGACTATATTGTGGAGGCGGCAATCCGCAACCTCATAGCTATTGGAGACCAAGCGTGGCTCCGTTCCCGTGCCGTTGTCATCACATTCGAGGAGTCGTGGCCTCTTGCTCGGAGCCTTGTACTCACCAAAGACCAACAAACTAAGGAGACCACTCTCCTCCGAGTTAGTCATGCGACCAAGCAGAAAGACGCGGCTGGTTTGGGAGCACTTGCTTTTGCTTTCCACGAAGGCGACCAATCAATGTTGGACATTGTTCCCTCCAAACTGGCATTACGAGTCGTGTCGGAAGGCCTTGATCGTCCTAACGCGTACTTCGATTGGGCGCTATCTCAGTGTTCTTCGGAAGAGAGCCGTCGTGTGGTTATAGCGGCGCGCGACTATCTTGCTGCCGCAACGTGGGGGTGGGACAAGGCTACGATTCTCGCGGCCGCCTTCTTGGCTGCCTCTGGTGGCGTACCAACCTTACCACCTTGCGAATCTACCGTTTCAGACTTCCCATACTGGGTTGCGCTCGACAAACACACGCCCGAAGGCAAGGAGGCGTTTCGACGAGTCTCGACTAAGTACGGAATCGCTTATCGCCAACTCATCTGGGCAAGCTTCTACTGCGAGAGTGCGACTGTGAATGCCTTGGAACCATCTGCTTGGTTTGAGGTTGAGCGATCCTGGCGGCTAAGAAAGGCGGGCCTCAACACTCAGACAGCGATGGAATTATGGGGTCACCTCCGTCCTGTGATCTCTGCTGAATTGTCAGCAACAGCTGAGAGCCTTCGTTCACAGGTTGAACACCAAGCTGTGCGCCAAAGGAACCTGTTCACCTAGATATAGCGTCCTCAAGAAGATTCTCAGGCAAAGCAAGGATACATCGCCCTACAGGCTAAACACCAATTCAAAGGTTTTGCCAGTTCTACCTATTGATACCTCAGCTCCACCTGAGGAGATTCGAACCACCTGACTAAGGTATGTTGAAAGTAAGGCAAAAAGTTCTAGCTATTGTACAACTTGCTCTACCGAATTGGATTCGAACTAGGTCACTTCCTAAAGCCCGATCCAACTTAACATCTCAATGTTGGATTTGGCTTGAACCGGACGAAGCTCGCTGCTAAGATAAAATAAGGCTAGATATCAGACAGTAAGAGCAAAAGTCGTCTCGAAAGCATTGCTGTTTGGTGCCGCTAAGTAATTTTCGAAGGTAGCTTGCCTTCACTTGGAGCGAAGCGTTCTCCGGCCAAGTAAATTACGTATCTGGCTACGGCCGATGTCTTGAAGCTGACCAAATTTGGGGCTTAGCCTGGGCCATTGAAGCAGCCGCCTTTCATTGAAGAGAAAAATTGTGGAAGATGAAAAAATTATCATATATGAGAGTCGGACTGGCAATACGGAGAGGATAGCCAGAGAGATAGCCAATACCCTGCAATGTAGAGCGATGAATGTTAATGATGTTTTATCTAAGCAGGTTGAAGACTATAGATTGATAGTCTTTGGCACGCCCGTACATTACGCCTGTCCTTTGAGTGGTATCGAAAGGCTATTGGAACAATTGAAAGTAGCAGGTTTTCATGGTTATTACGCCCTCTTTTGCACCTACGGCGCTCCTTGGAGGGAGTTTTCGGCTAGTGCTTGTTTGACCCAGATGGAGAAGTTTGATAAACAGAAGTGCCTCGGTAAGTTTCACTGCCCAGGCGTTCACGAACTGTTCGGGACATTTAAAGGCAGGCCAAATCAAGAGGACTTAGACAATGCTAGGGCGTTTGCCCAGGATATCTTGGAGTCATTTCTGAAATTCTCGAAGAGAAAGCGCCATTGAATAAGTCAGGTTTTCTGACACTCCGGGCGTAAGTAGAGGTCACTACCTTCTACGCTTTGCCACGACACTTTTCATCGATAAGTTACCTTTCCCCATCTCTTTATGAAACAGCAGGAAATGTCGCAAAACGGTTAACGTCTCCAGCTACGGCTTTGTCGCTTCCGCAGATATAAGCCAGCAGATGTTTGTCGTAAAACAGTATCTCCGTTCCTTCATTGACACCCATAGGCAGAGTTGGTGGGACTCTGCGTCGGGCTATTAGATGGTAAATCGGAGTAGTTAGGGACTGGAGGTAACAGATTAAGAGGGACTGCGAAAAATTATAACCGATGAAATGAATGTATGTCGCTATAACTTTTAACCATTTCAAAGCTAG
>Ga0315533_1002650_pt1 | contig 12253 bp, 4 predicted proteins | sample SalMarSW160130MG_FD_203081 | JGI IMG/M metagenome (GOLD analysis project Ga0315533, IMG submission 203081) | Salt marsh sediment microbial communities from the Plum Island Ecosystem LTER, Massachusetts, United States - Salt Marsh Sediment SW1601-30 ...
AGAGGAAATACTTCACATAAGCCTCCGGGCTGCCGCATTCAAGGCATCTTGTTCGATAAAGAGGTCCGATCTCCTCCTCAAGAGCGTCTCTCAGGTGCTCTGCAGCTTCCCGATAGGAGTCGATATCAATGTGTTCGATCTCCCGCTTGACAATCCAGTATGCCATCGGGTTGATATCATAGCCTATGATGTCGCAGCCAATCCTGTTGGCTTCGATCAAAGGGATTCCCCCGCCCATAAACGGATCGGCAATCCGAATCCCATGGAAGTCATTTGCCTTATAGTAGACATCCCGCAAAGGGCGAGATTCAAACTCTGAAAGCAAAAGACCGCGGAAAAGGGTGCCGGGTCTTCGTGCGAACCACTTATGCACTGCTATAATAGGCCTATAGTTCTGTTGTATCTGTTTCTCTCTGAGTGCCAGATCAGCAATGAAGGCTATATCAAAATCTCGCTCTATCATATTCCCTAGGTCTTCCTGCTTTGATAAGCGGAGTATAAAACCTAACACTTTGTGTGTCAAGAATCAAAAGGATACTATATATTGTATTAATACTATTTAGAGATAGAAAGGGATTGCGTGTGAAAATGCTGATTATCTGAAAAAAGTGAACGTAGAAAAGTTGATTGATCAAGCTCTCTGTGAAGAAAAGAAGAATCAGTAAGCCGAGCTAACAAAAAGGTCTAACCAAGACTTATATGCCTTGGGAATCAGAGGCTTATTCTGAAGCTGGAAAAGTAGCTGAAAGTGGGATTTCGATTCTTCTCTTCTATCGCCTATGTCCCTTCGAGCCGGTTTCTGGCCTGGGTTTGGGGCTTTTTCTTATCTTCTCCCACCAATCCTCGAGGTCTTTATCTTTATTCCACCAGTGATCTATGTCCCTATCAGAGTTAAGCCAGTCTGGATGGTCCCATTTCCATCCGTGTCCGTCCTTCCACTCGGTAATGGTAATCGTTGTCGATCCCTTGAATGATTTCCCATCCTTGAGCTCACCCACTGTCCAGCCCAGATAAGTCAGCTCATGTGCGCTCCATTGGCTACTACGGATATTATGACATCCTTCTACAGGTTGAAAAAAGTTGCGTTCTTAATAACAATTTGCTAATAATAGGATAATTCCTTCCAGTAGAGATGTGAACCCTAATTTTGAGGGGAGCTATGCAGTGAATTCAAACACCCCGCTTCTTATGAAAAGAGGCGGGGTGTTTTTATTAGGGTATCTAGTCTATGCTTCATCTGTACTAAAGGCCATGGCACGAAATCAATCGGATAGTGTGAATCCAGCTCTATACCAGATGTTGTGCCAGCTAAAGGTATATCTAATCTCATACAACAGCCAATTCGAATGGTATACTTGAACGATATCTAAAGGTTTCCGGTTTGTTCTCAGGTCTAGATCGTGGCAAGAGATCATAGATTCAGATCATTAGTTCTCCGGTCTTGATTTTATTATCACAAGTTGTTTTGGAACCAACGTCTTGTCTCATAATTTGCCACTCTATCATTAAAGATCTTGCTTTATAGGTAAGAATGTTTTTGCAATACCAAACCATATCATAGGAGGGAGGTGATGCACATAATGGTTTGTGGGTCTACAGGATGGACCACTTAATAAAAACTGGAAAGGAGGAACAATATATGAAGAAAATTAGCAAGAAACGGCAAACAATTTTGTGGATGTTGGCCGGGCTAGTGGCTGTGAGCCTTTTGGCTGGCGCTGTAACTAGCTGGGCTACTGGGACAAAGACATCTTCTATCAGGACATCGCCAGGCATACCTCCTGCTGAGAGTACATCAGGCATGCCGCCAGTGATTGTGGTGTCCGGCTCTAACTACGAGATGGGCTATCAGTATGCCGAGCAGGCTGCCTCTCTAATTTATCACAATCACGTAATGATGAAGAGTAAGCTCGTGTCGGTTTATGGGAAGGAGGGCGCCACCCAGGATATGAAGGTATGGGCATACTATCTGTGGAAGTTTAACCCCGGTCTCAAAGATTGGCTGGAAGGAATGTCAGCAGGGTGCAAAGAGAAGGGGTATGAGGTCAGTGTCCTCGACCTTGCAGCAATCTCTCTTTACCCTACACAATTGTGGGCCCGCCCGGATACCCCATATCCAGAAGAGACTGGAGTGGAAGGGGCGGCTAAGGTGTCGGCAAATCCAGCGGGTGCTGGGGGATACCATTCATGTACCTCTTTGACGGCAACTGGCAAAGCCACAAGAAACGGCAAACCTATAGTTGCAATAACTAAGATGGTCCCAATAGAGACGATGCAGTGCTTTATTCTCGTCGCCTTTCCCGACAAAGGACCCAGCTTCGTTTCGTGTCCCCAAGCTGGACAGGTATCAGCAAACGCGGGGATGAACAGCGCAGGCTTCGCCTCCGCAGAAACGGCAATATTTGGGCCGCTTGCTTGGAACTACCCAATCGAAGGTTACTTCCACTATCTTCCTCAATATTGTAAGTCACAGGCTGAAGCCCACCAGTATCTAAAAGCAACCCCGCGGGGAGGGGTTATGGGGACTGTTAACATGGGCGACGCTGCTGGGAACATTTCAGTGTTCGAAGGTAATGCCCTGGAGTTTGCGATAAGAGAACCGGGCAACTGCGGTGAGACAGCTCCATTTCTTGTCCAGACAAACCATCATATAAACCCTGCCCTGCTAGCCTACAACAAACCCTGGAAGGAATGGGCTTGGAATATCGACTCTTACTACCGGTATGCAACTGCCTTTGAGCGCGTTAAAGCCGCTGCTGAAAAGGGTGAGATAGACTTTGAGTTTGTGAAGCAAATGCAGAGGTCTGACGATTGGTATGACCCTGACACTAAGACATGGCATTATAATGAGCCAGAGTCAGGCTTTACGGCTAATAATTTCCCCTGGAGCGTATCGCAGCTTGTCCTTTTCCCCGCTGACCTAATTGCTTATGTTGAAATAGGTACTCCCAGTGGTATTGGCCTGCCAGCAGGTGCGACGGGAGAGTACGTAAAACTTCAGTTAGCTGACGACCCGGCTACCGTTACGGCTAAAGCGAACGAAGATGCTTTCGGTTTCTATAAAGCTGCCAGGCATCTTTTTCAAAAAGAGTTAAATAGGAATGCCCCGTATCTAACATATTCAGTTGCTGAAGCAATAGAGAGAATGCTTGACAAGGCGATTTTAGAGTATGAGCATGGCATGGATAGAGCTGCTTTTGCATCTCTGGCCGGAGCTGAAGGTACAGCTGTTAATGAACAAATGGGTTTATGGGGTAAGGCATTAACTCACTATGCTAGGACCCAATTGTATGCCCAGATGGTAACTACTCAGCTGGAGACTCTGGCCAGTGCTTCTCGTTAGTATAAGTGAGCTAATTTTTGGATTTTTTCGGTGCCTAAAGGCAGGGTTCATTACAGGCCCTGCCTTTCCTTCTTAAAATCTCAATCTATTGTATGCGTCTATTTTAGAGTCAAGGTAAGGATTTCTGCTTGCTTGAATTCATGAATTGTCAACGTTTCCTCTGCTAGCCTCATCTAATCTCATACAATAGCCAATTCGAATTTTATACCTGAACGATATCCAAAGGTTTCCGGTTTATTCTCAGGTTTAGACCGTGGCAAGAGATCATAGATTCAGATCATTAGCTCTCCGGTCTTGATTTTATTATCACAAGTTGTTTTGGAACCTACGTTCTCACTCCGTTCCCTGTTTTCCCTAGCTGATAATTACTGTAATTTATCAACCTAATCAACGACCTAGCATATTATCTACTACTACGGATATTATTACATTTTTTTACAGGGTCAAAAAACGTTGCGTTCTCAACTATAATTTGGTACTAAAAGGATGATTTTTTCCAAGACGTGAACCCTAATTTTTAGGGGGGCTATGAACTAGATTCAAACACCCCGCTTCTTTTGCAGAGAGGCGGGGTGTTTTCATAAGTGTATCTGTTAATACTTCATCGGAAGCCAAGACTGTGGCACGCAAATCTTCAGTCTACGTTGATTACTGGAAACCACAATATCCAATGAATTAGCTCTTAGAAATGTTTTAACCAATGGTGCTCACTTAAGAGAGATTATTGAGGAGGTCCCTGGATGAGAATCATCAGAAATTATGCGTGCTTATCTCTGCTCTTAATTTTCTCATTACTACCGTTTTACGCTGAAGCAGCCCGAGGTATAGCTGTCCGACCGATATCTCCATCTGGAAAGGAAGTCACGGGCGATCAATGGCTTTTCGTTATTGGAATTGACACTTATATCCATTGGCCGAGCCTTAAGTCACCAGTCAATGACGCAAAAGCGTTAAAAGATGTGCTCTTCTCCCGGTATCATTTCGATGAGGACCACCTTATAGAGCTCTATGACGAACAGGCAACTCGCAAGAACATCCTCGACAGGCTCCGCTTTTTGGCAAAAAGCATGAATGATGAGGATTCCCTTGTCATTTCCTATGCAGGACACGGGCATCTAGATCCCATTACAAAGGAGGGAAGTTGGATTCCTGTGGAAAGTGGCACCAAGGATGTATCCGCCTGGATCTCAAACCATGATATCAAGAATTATTTGCGCGTAGATGTTATCAAGGCGAAACATATTCTTCTTATTTCGGACTCGTGTTTCTCGGGTGATTTCTTTCGTGGCTATCGGGGTGAATTACCCCAGGTGACCGATGAAATTATAGAAAGAACATATAAGTTGACATCACGTCAAGCACTCACATCTGGAGGTCTGGAGCCGGTATGTGATGAAGGATTCGGAAAAAACAGTGTCTTTACTCATTTTCTTATCGAATCTTTAAAAGTAAATCAAAAGCCATATCTAACACCCTCCGACCTTTTTCCTGACGTTAAAGCGGGTGTTGTAGAAAATGCAGAGCAATTGCCTAGGCTTGGAACTCTAACAGGTACTGGCGGCCAGCACGGTGGTGAATTGGTTTTTTTTCTAAGGCAAGACCAAAGGCTTAAAACATTACAAGCGGATATTTCAGAAAGAGAAAAAGAAATGGCGCATCTGAAGAGGTTAGAAAACGCCTCTGAAGACGCAAAAAGAAAAGAAATGAAGGAAATTTTGCTTCATGAGGAAAAACTGGCACAATTAACCTCTGAAATAGAAGCAATGAGGAAGCGACTTAATACACCTATTGCCAGAAAAGGCGATACCCTGGATATAATATTAGAGATGGTGCAGCAGAGAGAAGAACAGCAAAGGCGACTTGCGGAACTGAAGATGAAACAGAGACAGGAAGAAGACAAGCGACAGGAAGAAATCAATCGATTGAAAGCTGAGAGAGAAGCTAAGATAGCCGAAGACTTCGAGAGAGATTATGAAAAATATAAGAAAATAGAGGCCTCTTCAATTGATAAAGAGGTGAAGGAGGAGGCCTGGAATATTTTAATAGCTAAATACCCTGATGCAAAAAAGAGAATAAAAAGAATCCGAAACGCTGAGGAGGAACGAGAAGCAGAATTAAAAATGGCTGAAGAAGAAAGAAAGGACGCATTGAAAAGGGCTTCTATGGTTAATAAACATATCTTTTCAATACATTACCTTCCTCCACCAGAAGAGGACCCAGAACCTTTGCTGGGATTTGCATACTATCAATTGCTTGCTCATTCAATTGGTGGGTATAGTGACTTTCAAATGACAATACCTGAAGAATCTACTTTTGGTGATCTATCTAGCTATAACGCAAATACCGTAAGTGACAGATTCCATCGGACGTATATCTTCGACATAGGCATTACTAACCAATTTTCGGATTCTTTCAGTGGGTATTTAGGGGTTGGATATGCAAAATCGGAAGGAATAGCAAAAACGGAGTCTTTTGGGTTTTCCGATTATTATGAAGATCCAGAGAATGATGAGTCTGGGTTAAATCTTAATGCTGGAATATTACTAACCGCAGGATCTATTGCAATTAATTTTGGTTATAATTCCTTTATTTCTAGCGCGTATCTTGGTATTGGATTTATCTGGTGATTTTTATTGAATATTTGTAGGCCATTTTTATTTGGAGAGCTTGGGATTTATGACTTATATAGTCTTGATCTGAAGGTGAGGTCATAGCCGAGAGATCATGCTGAAAAAATGCACAGCGGGCTTGAGGAAAAAGAACAGAACAAGGAGCGCTTACTCAGATATTCATTGGCACTTGAAAGCCATGTCATTCAAAAAGTGGTCACTGAATAATTATCCCGATGTAAAAGAAAAAAAAGGGGGACGACCTTAAATAGTTAAATAATAGACATAAAGTACATTGGGGAGTATGTCGTGGGCATGCCCAGGGTAGCCCGATGAGATACTCCCGGCCTCCTGCATCATGGTATGATCAGAGGAATAGAACGCCGGAAGACATTCAATGATAATAAGGATCGTGACAACTTCATTGACCGGCTATCTATGCTCTTGCCTTAGACCAAGACCCAGTGCTACGCGTGGTCATTTTTAAAAAGATTGTTGAGAGGATCTCCCTAGTATTCCATGTGGAAAAGCAATACATCGCCGCATGAGGGAGGCAAAAGGACCGGATCCAGGCCAGGGATTTACTCTGCTATTGGACTGTAGTTGAATTGGGGATGCCGATAGTGGATTTGGTGAGGAAATGTGATATGACGCCTGCCCCTGTCAGTTATGCAGTTCAGCGAGGAGAGAACATGGCAAAGGAGCAAGGTTACCAGCTGGAAACTTGAGTTGTTTGAATCTTTAAGGTCGTCCCCCTTTCTTTCGCACGTACCACGGCGGTTTGGTTGATTAAGTCGGTTTAATAAACAGCTTCGGCAATCCCAGACGTGAAAAACTCTTTGTTGTTACTGCAAACGGCCAAAAGCGGACAGCCAGGAGAACGACTCCTAGCCTTGGTTCAACTATAAGCCTCATTTCAGGGCCAGTACGTCTTTGTAGAGATTTCTCAAATGCTCGTCGGACATATCCAAGATCGGCTCATACATGAACGAATTCAGATGAATGTTCTCCGGTGTCATGAGAACCACCCCCTGAATGGTTTCGATGGTGTCAACATCACCGGGGAATAGCTCCTTAAATTTTGCCAGTAGCTTGGGTGTTTGATTTGACTCGATACTGTCAACGAACTTGGCGTCCTTAATTTTCCCCACCATGAATTTTTCAGCAGCGATTCGTATGGCAATAGCGAGAACAATTTTGTTCTCGAAGTTGATGCCAGCGCAAGCGTTGAGGCATTCTTGCGCCTCACGCTGGATTACATCAATCACCAGACTGGTGCCATTGGGACCTGCTCCAGTTGTAAAAAACACCGAGTTGTAAATCGCATCTAGCTCTTTTTCGGTGATGCTAGTAGAGTCCCTCTTCCAGTGCAGTAGTGACGTGAGTTTAACAAAGTCAGGGTCCTTATCGCCCTTTGTGAATTCAATGATGTTGCGAATAAAAGGGATTGAGGCGATCTTCTTTTTCGGATCAGTGAAGAAATTTGGCTTCCAGTCATTCACGAAGATGTTTCGGATGCCGGCTGCCTGCTCCAAAGAAATACCGTTACTGCTTTTCAAAGCCATGAGGCAATGCGAATAGTCGACGAACCTGCTGTTTATGGTGCGGAAGAAATCAAAGTTGTGCGTCAGAATGATCTGGTTGAAGTGCGGTTCTTCGGCAATATCTTTCAGGTATTGAATGATGGCGTACTTGTTCTTGTAGTCGAATGAGTCAGCGATGTCATCGATAACGAATATGGTTTCCTGCTTTGCCTTCTTTCGAACTTCAGCCTCAAATATGATATTAAGTACGTAGAAGGCCCTCTTCTCTCCCGTGCTTAAGGCCTGCATCAACGCGTCTTTCTCTACCGGCGCATGGTCCACTCCGTCCTCAAAGGTGAACGCGAGGCTAAGCATCGGTTCCTGACCCAAGATGACGGAGATCCTGTTCTTGGCGGTCAGCTTGAACGGGACAAAAAAACGCCTATTGAAAATATCAATAACCGACTCCCACTGCGTCCGCTGCTTACTTGCTTCCTCCTCGATTTCCTTCTTTCTCTTCTCCGCGGCCTGATATTTCTCAATCAAATTTTTGTATAGTTCAAATTGCGCCTTGAAGTACGACTTCCAAATTTTCTCCTTAAAGCTCTCAATATTTGACAGCTCCGGAAGAAGCTCCTCATATTCTCCTAAGTAGGCCTCAAAACCACGGAGAGTCACGTTCTTTTTGATTAGCTTTTCAATGTCCAAAAACTTCTTCCTCAGCTCCTTATCGTTCGAGATGCCCTCTTTCTCCTTCTTTATCAGCTCCTCAAGCTGCTTCTGGCTTGTGATCTCCAGCTTCTCACTGGCATTCAAATTCACTGTGTGCTTAGCATCGAAAAACCCATTGTCAGCGAGGCTCTTCGCAATGGTTGCGGCGTTGTAGTAGTTAAATATGCCCTTCTTGAAATATGTAGAGGCAGCTAACAGTTCGTTGTATTTTTTGATGTAGCTCTCAATCGCCGCCTTCACATCTTTGGTTCCAAGAAAGCTCAGAACCTTTTCGTCAAAAATAGTGTCATAGTTAACACCCGCGAATGGAGAGTCTTTCTGGGCCAGCACTTCATCCCTGACACGGATGAGTGCACGGTAGAACTCATCATCATTCTTGGTAAACGTGGAGGAAATCTCTTTCTCCAACTCCTTTTTTGACCCGGATTGCTCCTTTAAAGCCTTCAGGAATATTTCCTTGGACTTATCGATCTCTATGTGAAGTTCCTCGTATTCTTTTCGCAGCTTACTATCCACGAGCAGGGTCGAAGTCTTCTCAGTGTGCCCGATAACTCCGTCGTCATAGGGCCGAATGACAAAGACGCTTTCCTTAGGCAAATCAACACCGTTCTCGTCGGTGATTTTTCTATTGCTCACTCGACCTGGAAATATCCGATCCTTGGATGCAGTCGCCTCAGCTATATCCTTGAAGGTCTGTGCGAGTGATGTCTTCATAGCACCATTCGGGGCATAGATGGCATAAGCATTGTGCTGCGAAAAATCTAACTCCGTCTGGAGTTTCTTAATCCCGTAGCAATTCTCTAGGTTAATATTCAACTTGTTCATTCCAACCCCCATCTTTTTGTTATGTAGACCTCAGCCTATCTACATGCAAGAGGTCCCTCAAGCGGGGCACGCTGAAAGATGTCGTTACACTTGATACCACGGGGCTCAGTCGCTACCCGTCCGGCAGCGTTGCCACCCCAGCGCGCACAAAGGGCTCTATAAGTGTAGGGTTCAATGACCGGCCGGGGTCGCAAGGAGCCGTCGGTGTTGGCTTTACTTGAAATACGTTTACCAAGCGCTATCATGTCATCCGCATTGACGGTTCCGCTAGTGTGCCACCGAACATTATATATTCAACCGATTCGGTTTATCAACACATTGCGAGTAAAAAGCTAGAGAAGAAGAATAAGAGGAGATTTTTTCTAGTTTCATTCAGCATTATGAAAATACAACATATATGATTGAAAAATCAACACAAATTAACATTATTGCACCATTGACCCTTCTCTGTAAAAATCTAAATAAAACGAAAAGGTGCAGTTTTTTCACCAAAAGCGAGTGCTTCATTGTGTGCGTCACACCCACAAGATGTAGGCTTTATTGATCGATCTTCAAAATCTGTGCTAACTGCTATTGCTGCCAGACTCACACATTTGGCTCATAGCGCCCTGATATCACAGTTTTGAAACCGACAAGCTTTCGATTCAGAGAAGGAATTATTTGAAAGGCGATTTGGGTTGTGGCGGGCTAATGCGGGGTGCCTTGCCGATCGTTGCTTGACCTGGAGGATCTGCCGTCTGCCTTTGGTGGCTGGATGTTGAGCCTCTTGATCCTGCGCCACAGGGTCTGCCTGCCGATGCCCAGCTCCCGTGCGGCTGCCCGGCGATTCCAGTTGTTGTCTTTCAGCACCTGGATTAGGAATCCCCATTCCAGACGAGGACCATTAAGCTCCAGAGGGCAATCCATGCGGCGACCGCAGACCTCGTGCAGATAGGTGCTGCGCGCCGTTGCCCATTTTACGGGCATTCTCTAGCGTCGAATACGAAGAATGGAGGGAATATAGCTAACTACTTGAGTTTATTTAGCTAAACGTTGGGACGGAAGTGCCCTCCTACAAATTTGGAGTCTCTTAGATTTCTCTATTAAATATTCCTTAACTATTTCGTATTTCATCACCTCCAATATAGAGAAGTGCGTTTTCCAGGCTAACCTTTGGGCATCGCGCCCAAAGATTTGATCCCCCTTAATGTGGCCTGAAGGTCGGCAATATCGACGGCCAATACAGGTTCAATCAGCAGGAATGACTGGTACAAGAAGATGAGAATCGTACCTGCCACCGGTGTAGATTACATGCTCCCCCCTGTTTACGCTTGACGTATGCCCAAAAATGAGCGACTGGGGTAGTCGGTAGGAATAGATATCACTACCCTGCACTACCACCCGTAACTTCTCACCTCGCTCTAAAAGGGTACCTGAAGGCCAGATTTCAATCTCTACCGGAACGATTTCACCGGCTTTAAGCTTTATTTCTCTCTGGTGCTTGAGGAAAGGTTGATAAGGTGTTGATTTCTCCTCATCGAGTTCGCGATGGGAAACTCGTAGCCAGCCAAGGGCGACTGGACCATCGTCATGGTTACTAAAGAACGGGAACGGGACAATGTCTCCAGTACGATCAAATTTCTCTATTGCTACAAATAAATCCATGTCGTCATTATCCACCGCCTGCACCCAAAGCTTCAGCTTCATATGCCCTGTTAGCTCGGTCTTCTCATCGAACGTGTATTCAAACTTGGCATTCTGAGCTTTATCGGTTATGTCGTCCACATTATAGCGAGCTTGAAGTTCCTTTTCGAAGGGAGACTTGCTCATCTTTCCGTCACTCGCGTTCAAGAAAAGTTTCGTATATTGGGTCCGTGCCAGTGGCCATTCGTTTTCGCTCCTGAAATTTCCGACAAAGAATCGTTCCCTGATCTCCAGCGAGACTTTAGGCCAGTATTTTACTTCGCTATCGATACCTTTCAAGAACCTATCGAAAAACTGTCTCAGTCTCTCCCAGTTTAGGTAATAATCTTGCCATTTCTTCCGCCCGTGAACCCTAAGCCACTTGTCCTTGGAAGCGATTTTCTTGAAACCTTCGAGTGTTCCACGCGTATGCAGGCCGTGATCCGACCAGCTGGCCACAACAAAGGCTGGCACCGTTATCTTTGATAGATCAGCGTTCTTGGTGGCCCAGTAGTCATCAAATAACGGATGCTCCTTCATCATTGCTACTATATCTTCTACTCGATTTTTCGCGAAGGCCCAGAAGCCCATTAGCCAGTCCCAGGACATAAATACCGTCTCCTGGATGCCTCCGTGGAAGCAAAGTTCGCGGTAGAAATCGCTCACTCCCTCCCAGGGATTGATCGCCGCCAGATGTGGTGGATTGAGCGATGCCACCCTCCACTGGCTCCAGGCCAGGTAGGAGACACCGGTTATACCGACTTTGCCGTTACTCCAGCTTTGAGTGCCGGCCCATTCGATCAGGTCATAGCAATCCTGCGCTTCCTGCTCACTCATGAGTGTTAGGTCTCCTTCAGAACCCCAGGAACCACGCGCATCCGCATCGATAATGATATAGCCATTCGGGCACCAATAAAGAGGCTCAGGCGCTTCAAAGCCGCAGTACTTGGATTGATCGGAGTCGGATACGCCGCACTTTGGGAAATACGCATACTTTACGTTAATATGTTTGCCATAATTGCTCCAAGCAATAAGAACAGGGTATTTTCCCTCTTTCTCCGGTCGAAAGATATCAACGCGTATCTTTACGCCATCACGCATCTGCACAGCGACATCGTAGTCACAGACCATTCCCTCTGCCTTTTCAGTCCGGGGGTTTAATCCGGGGTATCCACCTTCGCTAAGCGGTTTACCTTTCGCCCAACGGATTTCAAACGTTTCGTTAGTCATCACTGTCCTCCTTTCTTTGTGGGTGTTTAAATCAGGCTGGTAAAAGACCCTCTCTCCCAGAAACCAATCGCTGGAGCATCGATTGTTCCCAGCACCTCGACTATTATCGCTTAAAACTATCACCCCCCTCCTCACAGGCTGTCAAGCTTTTTCGCTCTGGGATGGGAGCCCGCCGGTGGTGCGGATAAGTGGATGTTAGGCTTAGCTGCTATAATCGGGGGAAATCTAACAGCCGAAAAACTTTAGCTGCCAAACCAAGTCTTCAATAAAATGGTGCTCTCTGCGGGCTTTGCGTAGGGCACGAAATCAATTGAATAGTATTACTTCAA
>Ga0315533_1002653_pt1 | contig 12247 bp, 12 predicted proteins | sample SalMarSW160130MG_FD_203081 | JGI IMG/M metagenome (GOLD analysis project Ga0315533, IMG submission 203081) | Salt marsh sediment microbial communities from the Plum Island Ecosystem LTER, Massachusetts, United States - Salt Marsh Sediment SW1601-30 ...
TCAAGGGCCTCAGTCAAAGCGTTCTGATAGTGATGCCAGCTTGCCCCCGTAAGTGTCGCATTACGCTTGAGCAATTTTCTACCACATGCTTCAACGTCAAGCCCTCTTCGACAATTCCGCTTTTTTTAAGCGACCCGCTCAGGAACTCCTGATAGCACGTTTCAGTATCGATTTCCTCTTGGCACTGTCCGCAAAGTGGAATGAAATCATCTTCGAAATCATTAGGGTCGAATTTGTCAAAAGAAATGAATGCAAATTTGGTTTTTGTCTTCGTTTTCGAGTCTTTAATCTCGTCATCGTTAGGAATACGTCGAGGTCTAGTTATGTGTCTACACGCGCTACAAAAAGGATTAAACGGCCTCTCTATTTCGATTTCCCGTATTTCCTTGTCTACTTTCCGCGTGATTCGCTTCAACTTGGTTGCCACTTCTATCACTAAATCCAAGGCCCAATTATCTTGCTCAATTTCGCTCCCGCCCTGAGTGCTAGGTCTCCTCTCTCTGAATCATCGTAGGCAAGGCCAATTATCTCGCTGTACCCTTCAACATCCCTCATAAAGAATAGTACTATTCGATTTACTATTTCTCCTCCACTTAGCACGGCATACAAAGGTATCTTGAACCACGTGGGCTTATGGAACCCTGTTTGTTCGGTGTAACTACTGAGCATACCATCGATGGCTGACACCTTTTGGCAATACGATGTTAGCTTCTGATCCAGTGCAGCATCCCGCAACATATTCGACGCAGTAACCCCCTCTCCACAAAGTTGTTCGAACGGTGCTGCTAGGTCACTATCTGCAATGCCAAGAATTGTTGCCTTGATAATTCCTTTGGTCTCAAGTTCCGAATTCGGTAAATGCTGAGGCATTATTTCTCGTATTTTGTCGAATGCCCATCCTATCGCTCCATCGGCGATGTATCGAAACCAGGGACAAAGATCTGGCACTTGATCCACTCTGATTCTAGGTGGTATGCCAGATACATCCACAGGCAGGCTCACTCTGCCCCAGATTTTCGAACTCGCTTTGCTGGCTTTGCGAGTACAGATGGCAAGACAAGTCCTCATCTCGTAAATACTTCCGTCGTATGAAATCGTGAGCCGAGGATAGTCAAGTACAAGAGTAGTAGTAGCTTTCTCCCAGCGTAGATGCAAATCATCAGGTACAAATTTCAATTTAGAAGCACGCACCTTAGCTACCGAGGAAACACACTCCTTGTAGCTAGCATCCCATTGTTGCAGTCTACTCTTGAAATCGTTTACCAGCGCCTGAGCGATTTTTTTGGTGGGGTTCTCAGGGCCGAAGGATATCAATAAGCCGTGGCGGACATAAAGTGTGGTTAGTGTCTGAGCTTTATATTCTGGGTGTGCAGTCCCTTTCTTGGCGTTATCCGCTTCAAGACACTTAGTTTCTTCAGGTATTATCGTGGTCTCCCTCCAACCTTATTTTACGATGCGTGCCCTTAATTGGTATTTGCCTATATTTTCGTCTGGGTTATTGTAATTAGTCCAACTCTGGATGTCAACTACCTCGAAAATTTGTGTTAATGTTCTATGATTTTATCACCCTCTAATTGTTCAAGGAAAATGTCACCCACGAAGGAGGTGACATTGAACCCAAAAGAACAGAGGAGGCTAATGGTGCTAAACCATGTGGAGTCGAGCAAAATAACCGCTAAGCAAGCATCATTGAAATTAAACGTGGGCTGCTTTCCCTGAGAGGGATTGAGTTTATCCCTTAGCGCTTAAGGGCGGCTATTTGTGGTATTCTGGGGACATAATCCCTAATTTGTAGTAGGCCTAGTTGGTATGGTGCCCCTGGAATTGTCCGAGAGGTGTTCTACAAAGGCGGTGATAGTTATTATATAATGATAAAAGCAATGTGATGATTATTTATTATTTGGACACTGGAGTGGTGTTTCATAATGACTGAAATTCGCTATGATATCAAAGGTCCCGGTCTGGTTCGTGCTATGCAAGAAGCGGTGTCAGCGAATAAAGACATTGCTCTTGTGTGTGACCGTGATAACTTGGGGCGCCCCTTACGCGTAGGCTATTTCCTTAAAGATAAGGGCACAAAGAACCTATCACGGCCTATAATAACATGGTTCGACCCAAGTGGAATTCAGATTGCCAGCGTAGAAACACCAGTACGTGATTTTGAGCTAGCTTGCCTAGATGCCGAGTTTTCTCACCCTAAAGAAAATGAGCGGCATTTCCTGTTGCTTCTCACATTGGATAAAGAAACCCGTGTCATTTTGAGAAACATATTTCGTGTAGAAAAGAACTCAGTTACGGGATTCGTGATACAAGGAGAAATACGTAATACTGCTGATGGTAAAGAAAAGTGGCAGCCATTTGTGCGCTATGACCACGCACATGGCTTCATACACCGTGATATGATTGCATCTAATGGCAGCAAGACAAAACACGAACTTGGAACACAGGACACAAAAGAGGCCATCGCACTAGCTATAGACGAAATGCGAGAAAATCTTAACCTGTGGTTGCAACAGCTGGGATATAAACCACTAGATGCAGCCGTGATAAGCCAGCCCCGTATTATCCAAGAAATGGACAAGGCCAAGTCTAAACTCCTAAAACTTCACGATAATCCCAAAAAGATAAAAACCGAGCAGTCCACATTTACTCAATTAAAGGAGCAGTTTGATTACAACGAAATAATACTGCTTCCGCCCCTATAAATTGCATCCTACCCTGCTAACATAACATCGGGAAGCCCTGACCGAGTTGATTGAGTAAGGTAACATGGAATTATACCAAGCCCATGCAAAGTGTGCTAATAAACAAAAGTGGGACACAAAAAGCCAAATTGTTCGCTTAACTTCCTCAAACCCCGTGGGCTGGTCAGATAATTGCTAAGTCATTTCAGGAATGCCCTGAATCTTAGCTCTTCGCCCTTCGGCGTCTTCTGAGCCAGATTACCAAAGGCGAAGTCGAATTTATCCCTTAGCGCTTAAAGGCGCCTGGAAAACTGCACAATCCGCTATATTGTTGGATAACTTTCCGAGCAATTGGAGGAAGCGCTAACGCTGATACATCCCTATAAGCTGCCCCCGAGCGAGGATATGCCCCGTTATGGCGTCAATAACTTGCTTTCTGGATGCACCTGCCATGAGATCAAGGGGTTGGTCTAGTGCGTAAAGGGTGAAGCGGTAATGGTGAGCGGCTCCAAGAGGTGGGCAAGGGCTGCCATAGCCAATTTTGCCAAAGCTGTTCTTTCCCTGTAGAGCTCCACTCGCTAATTCATTATCAAGAGGAACTGCCTCCGGCAACTCGCGACTATCAGCTGGCAGGTTGAAAAGAAGCCAGTGTGTGAACACTCCGCCAGGAGCGTCCGGGTCATCCATTATAAGGGCGAAAGATTGAGTCTCCGAGGGAGGCTCGCCCCACGTAAGTGGTGGTGACATATCTTGCCCGTCGCATGTGTACATAATCGGAATGTCCTCTCCTTCTTGAAAGACGGGGCTGGATAGGGATAAGGTCATCTCGCCCTCGTCTGGTAGTTCTGGCTCGCTCGGAGTGCAGCTTACTGCGCCTACTGCAATTATAGTGAGAAGCGTCATCCACAACGCGACCCACCTTCCAGTGCAACCGCCGCACAGCCATTTGACATTCATGTCATCATCCTACCCGGATTTCTTGCCCTCGATATAGGCTTATGCTAGGCTATTTTCCCTATATGACTCAATCATATCCACATGCCTCTTCGCTGTCAAGGCTGGCACAATATCTTGGCCTACAAGGCTTAGGACTGGTATTGGAGAATACAACTCATCGTATTGTTAATTTTGCCATCCATAACACTTGAGGCAGAGGTAGACCTAGAATAGAGCCACGGCGAGATTTAACAACTTTAATAAACTACCTGGCAATCTTAGCTCTTTGCCCTTCGGCGTCTTCTAAGCCAGATTACCAAAGGCGAAGTCGAATTTATCCCTTAGCGCTTAAAGGCGACAAGAAAACCGCACAATCCGCTATTTTGTTTAAGCTTTCCACAAATCATTGCTGGGGTTAGCGAAGTACGAAACATCTGGGTGAACGAAGTGAGACGCAAACCGCGTGTTAGGCGCTTTGCGTCTTCTCTCGGGCTTATTCCCTTTCAGCAAATGTTCTTTATCTGATGGGTGCATGTCATAAAAGGAGGCAAAATTCGCAAACTCCACTACCTACGTGGCATAAGTTTCATCGCCTCTTCAGCTCCCATTACAGGCACAAGTTCTTTCTTGCCGAGGCCAATCCAGAAAGAAGTCATGGCAAAAAGAAGCTTGGGGTCAGCAACCTCAACCAGTCTATAAGCTCGACAACCTCCAATATCAATCCACTCGCCAATTACTTTTACCCCTTCAGGAATTTTCTCTTCTACTCTATGTTTAAGGACCTCTTCTGCTCTTGCTGGTTCCCAGGTAATAATGTCCATAATTAGCATTTTGTCGACTCCTTATTTATTAGATTTATCGGGCTATTTAAGCACAACGAACCAACCTCTCCGACGCCCACAAACGAAGAAGCCAGCCTTTATTCAGTATAGGCATTACCTCCTTCCCGTTATTGTGATTGAATAAGCAAGAAAGGCACCAGCCACCACATCCTAATTTAGCGGTTTCAATGCCCTTATTTCATCTCCTCAGCCCCTCACGCAATTTCTTTATTAAGGTTAGTTTACATGTTGGAATTTTGCTAAATTATAATTCGCTTATGAGGCATTGTCAATATTCAAAATCGAGAGGAAATAATGCTGGCGAAGACACTCAGGTAACATTTCATTACATTGTTAATTGCCTCATTGAGAGCATTGGTTGTATAATACACAACAAATCTGAAAGGAGGGTATCATGACTGACAGTGTTTATAAAATAATAACGTTGATTGGCACCAGTACTGAGTCTTGGGAAAAGGCTGCCGCCGCCGCCGTTGAACAGGCCTCGAAGAGCTTGCGTGACCTGCGCATTGCTGAGGTTGAAGAGTTGGACCTGCGTCTCGAGAACGGCAAGGTTGTCGCTTATCGTGCGAAGGTGCGGGTCTCCTTCAAGTATGAAGGCAAAGCTTAAATAAACTAACAAGGGTATGCCTATAGTCACTAATGAATAGGGCCCTAGTGTGGTATTCTGGGGACATAATACCTGATTTGTAGCAGGCCTAATTGGTATGGTGTCCCTGGAATTGCCGACAATGAAATTAGCAGAGGTACCAACGTCTTTGGGTGGGGATAAATAAGCAAAAGGGGCCAGGGAGTGAGAGAGGATTACCCGGCCCCTTCTAGCCCTAGAATATCTTGATTAGGTTAGCACTCTTTCTCTCTTTATCATTTGCTGGCTATTCATCGGTCTTATCACTACTAGAGGTAGTCTTAGTCCAGCGAGCCAGAAGCTCACCGGCAACCTTACGACCGCCCAGTCCAAAGGCAATAGCAGCTGCTATAGCAGCTGCACCCAGGGCCAGCCCAAAGCCTAGCAAAATGAGATCGTCGGCAAAACCCATTGCGCGTATTCCGAGGAAGACACTCAACACAATGATGGAGATCCTGACGAAGGAAACCAGAGCTTCTGACCTGGCGCCTGCCCGCAGAATACTCGCCACGAAATTGGCAACAAAAATGCCGACGCCGATAATAACAACACCCAGAAGAACCAGACCCAGGAATTGGGTCAAGACGGCGATCAACTCGTTCACAACTGCAAAACCGAGCAAGTCCGCAGCCATCATTATGGCAAAGAGCATTATGAATACCATAATGATGTAGCCAACCACATTGGAGGGGGAACCGGCGCCTTCAACAGGCTCTTTTGCCAGACCTAACTTGACCGGCAACTCATCAAAGTGAATGCTGGTGAGAAATCTGGTAACCAGCTTGACTAAGAGACGGCCTACGAGGTAAAAGATAGCAAGAATTACTAGAGCGCCGATAATGTGTGGAATGGCGGCAAACATTCTTTCAAATACAACCACAATTGAGTCAAAAAGACCTTCTACGCCCAGAGCTTGCAGTATAGCCAGTATGAACAATATCCATACGACCCAAAAAACTGCTGTGCCCGCACCTTGGGCCACCGGAAACTGGCTTTCATCTTTGGGATCTTTACCCTTGCCCAGCCTCTTATCGATACCACTGGCCCGCACAAGTTTTCGGGTACCTGTCCTGAGGACTTTGGCCAAAATCCAGGCTAGGAGCAATAGAATCAGTACGGCAACGATAGTGGGCAGGAAACCTATTAGCGTTCCGAAGAAATCCTGGAAAGACTGTAATACGCTACCCCAGTCCATTCTTAGCACACCTCCTTTCTGTTAATTCTAATTTTGGTGCTGTACATTCATATGCACCAGTTTAGTTTCCCCAAAATCTTAGTTCATAGCACATCACCTCCCTCCAGCGCTGTCTAGCGTATCCTAGGATTTTCGCCGGATTGGTGAAAAACGAGTACTACGGGGTCAACTCTGTTTTTCTTCCTACACTCTACCCGCCGGGATTGCTTCGGCTGACTTCCTTAATCTCGTGGTGACGGGGCGCAGAGAAAAATAGAATGACCCCATTTTCTTGCATATATGTGCTATGCTCGGCTGAGCATCGTGGGAACTACCACAACTTCTTGACACACACACTTGACCACCCACCTTGATATTAGTCTTGAAGTGCCGTTTCTTAGCGGGCCTATTCTTATAGATTCTATTATACCGCTATCTAAGGAATTGTCAATAGTTTTTTGTGCGGTGTCCAAGACATACTATGGAGTTAAGGAGTCACAATCCGCTATGTTGTTCAATCGGACTTAATAACGTGCACTTAAGAATTGTTTTATTGAGCTTCTTCTAGTTGCCCCTGATAGTACTGTAGTAAAGCAAGGTCTATAGAAAGTGATCTTTGCCCATCATTCGGTTCTTAACTTATAATGAAACTATGAAATGTCCGAATGACAATACCGAGATGTATCAGGTAAAAATCGAAGGTCACTACGGTCAGCCAATCTTACTTAAACAATGCAAAGAATGTGGTGGGATTTGGTTTGATGAGATGGAATTATTTAGTGCAAGACATGGAGAGGCAGAAAAAATCGAGGTATTTGATTCGAAAAGCCTATGGACTCCTACAAATATAGAAAAGCGAATCCTTAGATGTCCATCAGATCAATCGGAGCTTTTCCGGTTTAAAGACCGGTACTTTCTTAAAGGCATTATTTTGGAGCGCTGCCCTTCGTGTAGTGGAATCTGGCTAAACCGAGGTAACTTCACAAAATTTCAACAGGCCCGGCAAGAGCTAAAGCGACCCAAAGAAAGAAGCTCTAAAGATAAGAGGTTGGAAGAGGATATTAAGCGCATATTGTCAGCACATCGTGCTGAAGCTGCTAGTAATACATTAGAAAAACTTGGCAGATTTCTGTCTATGCCAATTGATCGAGCCACCTTGCTACCATTGGAGCAGTCAGAGAAGCAGCTGGAACAAGGAAAAACCGGCAATTTAATTTTAGATGTCTTGATGTTGGTATTGATGGCTCTTATTCGTAGAAGATAGAAAAGCTCAAAAATATAGCGGATAACAAGATGAGTTAATGTGACATTGAACGAAATATTCTGGGGACATAATACCTAATTTGTAGTAGGCCTAATTGGTATGGTGTCCCTGGGATTCGGCGCCGAAACCGAGGGAAATCTTCCAGCCCAAACCTGGAGGCTTCTACACCTGGAGATAACACAGTCCGGCTCTATCAGGTTATTATGGGGGACTGATGTTCCTGGAACGGATGCGTTCTCAGGACCAGCGAGAAAAGGAAGGGATACTTCGATTTCAAGTGCTGAACGTAGTCTAACCATTCGCTGGCCAGGTGGTCATACAGCCTTCGGATATCACCAGCAATGTGCTCCAGGTCCTTACCAGGAAGATCAATAAGCGATGGTCTTGCCTCAAGCTCTTCATCCAGGTGGGTAATTGCCCAGAGCAGGTCGGTAAAACGGTCATGCTCCAGCAAGCTGGGATTCCCGAGCATCGTCAGCAGGAACTCTCGCTTCTGCGCCAGGAAGGCTTTGAGCCCGCCAAGGTCTATATTTCGGCAGTCAACCTCAACTTTGAGGTGGTGAGCAAAGTCGACAGCTTTTTGGAAATCTTTCTTTGTCCAGCTCTCAGTAACGTTCAGGTGCCTGGAAATCTCAAGGCGGTTATCGAAATTTTTGAGGAGGTCTTGAAGGAGGCGGTTGCCCAGTTCGCTGAAAAAAGCTCCCATCACCATATTGAGTTTCTCCAGTTTAGCTTGCCTCTCTCGGCGGGCCAGGAGGCGCTCGATGATAACAACCACTAATAGAACCTCGAGGGGCAGAAAGGCAAGATCACCGACCATATAGATAAATATATGGTGAATATCACGAAAAATGAGGTAATGAATGAGATATGCAATTGCGGAAAGCACCACGAATGCAATAGCTAAGTAGATAACAAATGAGAAACGCCTTCGCATGTTAATTACCAGTACTTCGAGTAGTAAATGTGTACAACATAGCCTAGTTTTACTTGAATATTATAGTGACATAGTCGCCATCGGGCAATAGGATGGGTTTGGGAATGTCTAAAGCCAATTGCGACGTCCCTGCAGTATACGGTGTATTGGGTGTACGATTGAACAAAAAGCCATTTTGTTTAGTTCCTCGTTTTGCATTGACCGAGACAAGCGACTGTACAAAACATCATATTGTTCACTTTGGCATCCTTAGTACCTGAGGCAGACGTAGACCTAGAATAAACCCACGGCGGGATTTAACAACTTTAATAAGCTATCTGGCAATCTTAGTCCTTCGCCCTTCGGCGTTCACTGGGAGACAGCCAAGTGCCTGTGCTGCGAAGGTCGTATTCGAGCAGAGAAAGTCCACCATAAGGTAATTACTATGGCTGGCTATCGGTCGCTATCTTCCTTTCGTTCCCCACATCACAATGGCTACACCTTGAAGCAGGCGTCTCGTTTCTACCAGCGGAATTCCGTTTTCACGCCATATTGCGGCGAGGCGATCAACAGGACACCGGTGACAGAAGTCCGAGATACTCGGACCTAAGAAACAGCCAACACGATGCCAACCTCGTGAAACGGGGATGGTCATTACTGGCATGACGACCCTATTGTAGAGTTCCCATATAGCTCTCATCCAAAGGGCTTCTGGAATGCCGAACTCAAGCGAGAGCAATTCCCCGCCTGGTTTCAGTACGCGAGACAGCTCCCGTATTGTTGCATCAGGGTCTTGGACATAACGCAACAGGTAGGTGAAGACAACCGCATCGAAGGTCTCATCAGGAAAGGGTAAATGCTCAGCGCGTCCCTGGATAAGTTGGACTCTGCCGTCCAGGCTTTTCTTCTCGACGGCGCGGAGGCCAGCTTCCAGCATCAAGTGGCTAACATCGAGCCCCACGATTCGGCCATCATGGTGGTCGGCAATCTCCATGGCAACACCGGCTGTACCGGTACATACGTCAAGCACAAGGTTCCCCGGCCGAAGAGCCATTCGCGAGATCAAGAACTCGCGCCAACGAAGGTACTGAAAGAAAGTCAGCACTTGCGCCCAAGTGTCGTACGAGGGGGCAATACCATCGAACAGATCTTGGGCAAGGGTTCTCCTTACTGGGACCGCAGGTTGGGATTCAACCAGCGAAGCCGACCGGTCCTCTCTTTTCTTTGTCTTCATTCTTTATCCTCCAGCGAGCTGTCTTTTCTGCAGACTACATCATGAAATTAGCAGCGCCGATATACTACAAGCTTGGGTCACTCTTGATTGTGGATAACCTATGTAATCTAGGTAAACAAATCATGCGATTTTGGTTCGACCACATACTGAAGCTAAACAATAGCATAAAGTTCTGTCTGTCGTCCAGTACCCCGCACTTCACGGGACTTGAACTCTATTACATACCCAATTCTTGAGTAGTTCTAAACTACACATTTCGTCATGTTGTTATTAGTTAGGCGACGTAGTGTGCTGCAGTAGGCGATAAAGCACGTCATAATAGGCGAGAATCGCTACTTCAGCTTTGCCGATGCCGGGCTGATTGAGGAATACGACTTGAACTCCCAGAGCCTTAAAGAGGGAAGAAGGACTTAAGCCTGAGCAAAATTGAATTTATGCCTTAGCGCTTGAGGCAGACTTAAAGCACGAATAGAGCCATGGCGGACTTGACAATATTAATAATTGGTGTATGATGTATTTAATAGTTTAAGTTTAGGTTATTACAAGCTTCTTAGGATTCTGCTAGATTCATATCAAGTATTGGATGACCCAAACCCCAGCTAAAAAATTTGAGAAAGGAGGTCATCCAGTGAGTTTTCAAGACAAAACGATCCAGTGTGCCGATTGTGGGACTGACTTCAGCTTCACCGCTGAGGAACAAGAGTTCTTTCAAACCAAGGGCTATACCAATGATCCCAAGCGCTGTCCCTCATGCCGCCAGGCAAGGAAGACAGAGCGGAATGGGAGTCGTGGTAACAGCTACGGGCTCCCACGCCAAATGTTTCCTGCTATATGCGCCGAGTGTGGCAAAGACACCGAAGTGCCTTTTGAGCCTACCAATGGCAGGCCGGTCTATTGTAGCGATTGCTACAGTAAAGTCAGACTGAGTAGATAATGCCGGTTTGACCATGGACATACACGGGCCGGGGATACTTGGCCCGTGTATGCCTCTAGAGTGTGGCGACGTGTCATCTCAATGGGAGTCTCGATACGTGAAGGTGACTCTCAGGATTCCCTGTTGTGTCGCTTTCAAAGGATGGTGCAAATGAGTGGAATTCTGCGTGAGGCAAAGTCCCACCGCCATTTTCTCCGCAAGGATTACGAGATTAAGCGAAAGGAGCACTAGCTAGTATGAAGATTTATGTGGGTAACTTACCCTATGAGATAACTGAAGAGGAATTACGTCAAGAATTTGGGACTTTTGGAGAAGTGACGTCTGTAAACATTATAACAGACAAGTTCAGTGGGCGACCCAGGGGATTTGGGTTTGTTGAAATGGCAGTGGTGTCTGAAGGGCAAGCTGCAATTGCCGGCCTCAACGGGAAGGCACTGAAGGACCAGACGCTTAATGTTAACGCGGCTCGCCCACCTTCTGAGAGCAGAGGTGGTGGGTCTTACGGCAACAGAAGACGCGGTGGACCTAGTAGAGGAAGACAGGGCAGGTATTAGACTCCTGCTCATTCATTTCTGCCTTAGACACACAGGATATATTCATTACTCTGGAGATGTGTGACACTTAGCCAGTTTGTTCGCTTAACTTCGTCGAACCCCGTGGGTTGGTCAGGCAATTGTTAAGCCATTTCAGGAATGCTTTGAATCTTAGCTTTTTGCCTTTCGGCGTCTTCTGAGCCAGATTACCAGAGGCGAAATCGAATTTATTACTTAGCGCTTAAAAGCGACTGGAAAACTGCCCAATCCGCCATTTCGTGCAATGCCAACGTATTCGACCGGCATTTTGAGACACAGGGGCCAAAATCAGTGAATCGAGTATTCATCAAGGTCTGTCACCGACTTGCGCTCTCGCTCCTGTCTTGCTCTCGCCGTGCTCCCACATCACTCGTTCTCTTGCTCTTACCTCGCTCTTGCCTTATGTGTCCATGGCATCACCAAAACAATTCCTGTTTTCCCAAACTAGCCAATAGGCATATATGGTGACCATATCGCTATGTTTTCAAATATCACTAAATGTCCTTTTGTTGCGTCAAAGATAACAAAACAAGTAATTGTGCAATTACATCCTCAGGCATATCATAGACCTGGCTCAACCATCTAAGCTCCAGTTGTGTCACGAAACCGACTGCCAGCTCAGGAAGGGGTAGGTCACCCCATTGACGATATTCCAGATGTAGGAAGGGTTGCGCATGCCAGGATTGGCGACTGCGATTATATTCCACGCCGCTCCTGAGAAAGTGGCGATGTTCTGCATTTGTGCGGTGGTCTTGCCTACCCCGCCATCGCTCACTTCCATCCCGGAAGTTTCGGTATCCCAGAACGAGTTGCTCACGATGGCAGGGTAGTCGTCGTGAACGCGAATGGCAAAATTCAATCCCACCAGACCGCCGACATTTGAGTAGCCAGCCACGGTACCGGTGGAATAGGAATTGGTCACAGTGTCTCTATTACATCCCAACAGACCGCCAACAGCATCTTCGCCAGTGACGCTGCCGGTGGAATAGGAGTCGCTCACGATGGCAGGGTAGCCCTCCTGGATGCCAAAATTCAATCCCACCAGACCGCCGACATTCGAGTA
>Ga0315533_1002657_pt1 | contig 12237 bp, 14 predicted proteins | sample SalMarSW160130MG_FD_203081 | JGI IMG/M metagenome (GOLD analysis project Ga0315533, IMG submission 203081) | Salt marsh sediment microbial communities from the Plum Island Ecosystem LTER, Massachusetts, United States - Salt Marsh Sediment SW1601-30 ...
CTGAATTTCATTACGCCATCCCTTAGGCAAAAGCGGACGCAGTGGTCGGTCGGTAAGTCGGCAGGCTAGGGTTGCCTCTTCACTGGGGCGTCCTTCCCTTCGGATAAAGCCACCCGGAATTTTACCGGCGGCATATAGTCTTTCTTCGTAGTCAACGGTTAGGGGCAGAAAATCTATCCCTTCCCGCGGTTGGTCACTGATGCAGGTGGTAACTAGAACCACAGTATCTCCATAGCGGACGGTTACTGCTCCACCGGCTTGCTCGGCGAGTTTCCCGGTCTCTATGGCCAGGGTTCTACCCCCAACTTCACACTCAAAAGAATTAGATGTTATCAATAATCTTCTCCTCTAACGTTTACTTGCGTAGCCCAAGCTTTGAAATTAGCTTGTGATATCGGTCTATATCTTGTTTACTCAGGTAGGCTAGGAGCCTTTTTCTCTGTCCTACCAGCTTAAGTAAGCCCCGTTGTGAATGGTAATCATGCCGATTAGCTGCCATGTGCCCGGTTAATTGGTTTATCCTGTCAGTGAGCAGCGCTACCTGAACCTCGGTCGAACCTGTGTCTCCTTTACGGAGTTTAAATTTATTTATTATTTCTGTCCTTTTTTCTTTATCCAAATTATAACTCCTGTGTTGCCTGATTGTGAGAAATTGATTTGTAAAAGTCAGAAAATTATAGCATAACTGGGGGTGGCTGTAAATTCATATGGGCGAGGATAGTATATTGACTTTCTAATTTTTAGGGTTTATATTAATGAACTAGTATTTGTAGTGATGCGGAACAACGCAGACTGGTTAAATTATCGGTTCTTTTTATGCCTGGCGGGAAGTGTAAAGTATGGCTGAAATTACACAAAGACCCAAGCCTGTTACTGCCACTGGGAAAGACATTGCTAAGCGTGTTTTCAGGCATGAAAATGCGGTCCTTGGCATCGTTCTGATAGTATTGATAGCGGCGATGGCAGTTGTATCTAAGGGATTAACAGTTACCAGAGCTAATATGGTTAATGTTCTGTTACAAAGCTCCATCAGGGGGATAGCATCGCTAGGTCAGGCCTTTGTTATGTTAACCGCTGGCATTGATTTATCGGTTGGTGGGGTGGCACTTTTCACAGCAATTCTAGGTGGCTCAATGACTACTTTATCCTCGTGGCTAAATACTGTTGGCCATCCTGTTTCTCCATATATAGTACTGCCGCTCATGCTGCTGGTGGGTGCTGGTTGGGGGGCACTCAACGGTTCATTGGTCTCGCGTATTGGCATGCCATCCTTGATAGTAACCCTGGGTATATGGCAAATATTAAGGGCACTCGCCTTCCATATATGCGGGGGGCAGGACATGACCAACCACCCAGATACTCTGGCTTTCTTCGGGATAGGTAGGGTTGCCGGGGTACCGGTGCCGACCATTATTTTTATAGTGGTGGCAGTGGTGGTTTATTTTGTTCTCAGTTACACTAAGTTTGGTCGTGCCGTCTATGCCGTTGGTGGTAATCCGTTAAGTGCTTGGCTTTCGGGCATAAAGGTAAAGAATATACAATTTATGGTCTTTACTATTTCGGGACTTCTCGCCGGCCTGTCCGGTTTCTTAATAACAGCACGTACTAGGTCGGCTACAATGCAAACCCTGGCTGGTCTTGAGCTAAACTCCATAGCTACCGTTGCTATTGGCGGCGTCAGTCTATTCGGTGGCAGAGGTAACCTGATTGGGGTAGTAATTGGGGTTCTAATTCTGGGCGTTATTGATAATGCCATGAGCGTAATGGGGGTAGATCCGTCTATCCAGGGTATCGTAACCGGAGTGATAATAATTGCGGCGGTGGCTGCTGACCTTATCCGTAGACGTTAGGCTTCGGTCGGCATTACTTTTGTTGTGTAAAAACCGGGTGACATTTTGCGGGGTATAGAAACCCTGATGAAATAGAGTGACGATGAACTTGACAACGGCTAGTATAGCAGTATGCTGACCAAGGGTAACTGACTAAACCACATAAGGGAGTGTATTCGGTAAATCTAACGTAGCTATATATTTACCAGAGGGGCAGGGTATGGCTGAAATTGTAGAAAAACCAAAACCTTTTAGCGTTACGGCACGAGAGATTGCCAAACGTTTCCTTAGAAACGAAAATGCTGTCCTCATTACTGTTCTGGTAGCACTGATAGCGGCGATGGCAGCCGTCACCAAAGGGTTGGTGATCAGCAGAGCTAATGTGATGAACGTTCTACTACAAAGCGCCATCACGGGGGTGGCATCGGTAGGGCAGGCCTTTACTATCTTAACCGCTGGCATTGACCTGTCGGTTGCTGGAATGGGGCTTTTCACTTCAATTCTAGGCGCCTCAATGATGACAGGAGTCCTGGAGCAAAATATTGTCGGTCATGTTGTTTCTCCGTATATAGCAATGCCAGTGATGGTGCTGGTGGGTGCTGGTTGGGGAGCACTCAACGGTTCATTGGTCTCGCGTATTGGCATGCCAGCCTTAATAGTAACCCTGGGTATGTGGCAAGTGTGCAAGGGTGCCGCCTTCCAAGTAAGCAGGGGGCACTACATTATTGACCTACCCGAGGGTCTGAATTTCTTCGCGTCGGGTAGGGTCGGTGGGGTTCCGGTGCTGGTCATTATTTTCATAGTGGTGGCGGTGATTGGCTATTTTGTTCTGCAACACACTACTTTTGGTAAGTCAGTATATGCCGTTGGTGGCAATCCGGTAAGCGCCTGGCTTACCGGCATAAATGTAAAAAATATACGATTTATGGTTTTTACTATTTCAGGACTTCTCGCCGGACTGGCTGGCGTCATGATGACAGCACGCGGTATGTCCTCTTCGATGCAAACCTTGGGTGGTCTTGAATTAAACACTATAGCTGCCGCCTGTGTTGGCGGCGTCAGTTTAGCTGGCGGCAAAGGTAACATCATTGGGGTGGTACTTGGAGTTCTAATTATGGGCATTATTAATAATGGTATGAGTGTATTAGGGGCAACTATCACTGCCCAGGGTATCGTAATGGGGACGGTAATAATTACGGCTGTGGCTATTGACTATATGCGTAGACGTTAGAAGAAAGCCAGTATTAATTTTAGACATTTGACAAAATTATACTTTTAATGTATATTATGTTGACCAGGGAGGTGAATTCAGGGGAGGGAGGTGGTGCCTATGATAAAATAGGTGGAGTGGTTAGTGTAGCTAAAAATCTTAAAGGAAGGAGGGAAGGATGAAGAAGTTTATTGTACCTTTAGTAACAGTAGCGGTGGTGGCTAGTATAATGTTTGCTGGCTGTGTTCCAGGAGCAGCGCCACCAGTAACACCGCCACCAGTAACACCGCCACCAGTAACACCGCCACCAGTAACACCGCCACCAGTAACACCGCCACCAGAGGCACCAGAAATACCACTAAGTCCATCAGGAACGCGAGTATACTCATCAAAGCTGGCGAACCTTAATCCATTTGGGGAGAATTTTGCGATAAAGCCTGATGGGACACCATATGTGTTTGCCACCACATACATTTTCGTGACTGTCGACCCCATGGCCAAGTGGGTGGCTAATATTCACAGCTTGCTTAAGAGGGGTGGTGCCGAATATATTGACTTCGACCCTAACGGGGACCCTCAGAAGCAGATAGCGTTTGTAGAGAACTTGATAGCCGTAAGAAAGCCGGACGCCCTCATAATGCAGTCAATTAACGAAGCTCTACTGGCGCCCGTGACTGATCAGGCCGCAGCCGCCGGTATTCCTACCATCGCCTTTGACTTTGACAACTACAGCGAGAATACTGTTTGCACTGTCTACGACCACTTCAGGGGCGACTTTGGGTCAAATTTACTCGGAGAATACTTCATAGAGCTTGCTGAGAGGGATAACGTGCACATTAATGTCTTTGAGGTCTGGGGGGATAAGTCAGTGGATTCATCCGTCGCACGTCACGAGGGATTTCACAGCGTCGTTGACGCCCGTCCCGACCTCATCACCGTGATGGAGTCTGGTGACCTAGGCTGGAACAGTGTCGAGCTTGCTTCCACTTATGTTATGGACGCCTTCACTGCCTATCCAGAACTCAACGGAACCTTTCAGCACGGTGGTGGCAATGCCGGTTCCATCGAGGGGCTTAGGGCAGTAGACCGTCTCCTGCCACTCGGTGACCCGAACCATGTCTATATCTCGACTAACGATATGGACACCTCCGGAGTGAGGGAGATGGATAATGGTTTTGTTGATGCCTTCGCCCAACATGGCGGCTGGTATGTAAGCGATGCCACGGTTCAGGTAGCGTTTACTCATGTCGTTCTGGGACAGCCGGTGCCAAGGTATATAAACCTGCCGTTGTTCGTCGTCACTCCTGATAACATTGACACCACGTATTTCTTTGGGGCTCTAGCTGCCTACCCCAGGATGCCACTAGACCCCGACTTATGGCCAGTTTTGGATTTTTCTCCCATTGGAATCGAGATTCCCACTGAGGATATGAAGGCAACTGGTTACAATCCAATCGCGGGCTACCAAGACCCCACCCAGGCTATGTATGATGCAGCTGTAACTCAGGCAGAACTGCCATAGGCTATAGGCTCACCAAACGGGCTATGTATAACAAGGCTGTAGTAGAACTAGAACAGTCATAAGCTAGGGCTACTGAGAGGTGGTATATTTATATTCATCCCAGCCAGCTCTCAGTAGCTTCTTTGTGTTGAAGATAAGGGGTAAAAATATGAAGGAGGTGCTAACATGCCATCGGATGCTGGTGCTGTAGCTCTACCTGCCTCTATTGACCACATAGGTGTTGTGGTGGAGGACATAGATAAGACTATGGAATTCCTCTCTTCAATCTGGGGTCTTGGACCTTGGCAGACCGTGGAGGTTTCATTTGGCAAGGATAGGCTAATAGTAGGTGAGCCATTTAGGCAAAAGCTTGCCTGGGCTAAGTTGGGGTCAACAACGTTGGAGCTTATTCAGCAGATAGAGGGGGGAGGACCCTGGCCCGAGTTTCTCAAAACCAGCGGAGAGGGGGTGCATCATATAGCCTTTAAGCTCTCAAATTACGATGAGATGGTGTCAAAATTACAGGAACAGGGGGGCAAGATGGTGGCAGGTGGTGTCTATGAGGGCAAGCGCTGGTGCTATTTTGACACCAAGCCCGGGGGTATCCTTGTCGAATTCGGGGAAAGTTAGACAGGAGCCAGCTTGAGTAGAGACCACCTTAACCTCTACTTTTACCTCATTTTCCTCTCTTCTATTTTTACGGTATAATTGGTCATACGGCTGACCACGTGGGGACAACGTTTGGGCAGCTATATTGGTTATGAATGTCGGCGTATGTAAGATTAGTCTCCGTTTACCGGAAAATCTATCTCTTAAGGGTAAGCGGCGGGTGTTGAAATCCATTACCACCCGGGTTGGAAACCAGTTTAACGTTTCCGTGGCTGAGGTTGACAATCAGGATTTATGGCAATTAGCTACACTGGGGATTTGTTGCGTTAGCAATAATAAGCGGTATACTAACGAAGTCCTGTCAAAGGTAGTGGACTTTATTGCTGGTAGTCGGTTTGATGCGGAGATGCTCAATTATGAAATTGAGATTCTGTCTGTTTTGTGATGAGACCTATGATGGATACCTCAGCCTTTCTTCATTATCTTACCGTTCAACCTAGTTATAGGGGTCAGGTGGCTCATATTGAGCATATTCCAGCCCGTGAAGCCAACTGTGCTGAATTAGACAAGCCTCTGGTTGATGGTCTTCAGGATTGCCTTAGTGGGCATGGGTTACTACCTCTTTATACCCATCAAGCCGAAGCCATAAACTATGCCCGACAGGGCAGGAATGTGATGCTGTCAACTTCCAGTGCCAGTGGTAAGACCCTGTGCTATAACATTCCTGTCCTGGAATCAATTTTAGCTGAGCCGGGTAGTCGGGCTGTTTACATTTTCCCTACCAAAGCACTGGCTCAGGACCAGCTGCGTAATTTAAGGGAACTGTTCTGCCCCAGTTTATTCCACGTAGAGGAATTTGCCACCTTTGACGGCGATACCCCTCAGGCTGAGCGAGCTGGGATAAGGAAGCGAGCCAGGGTAGTACTTACCAATCCTGATATGCTCCACGTTGGCATACTACCCAATCATCAATCCTGGTCAAGGTTACTGCGTCACTTGAGGTATGTGGTGGTAGATGAAGCCCATATCTATCGTGGCGTTTTTGGCTCTCATGTCGCCTGTGTGCTGCGTCGCTTGCGTCGTCTGTGTCAACTTTACGGCTCAACCCCCCAATTCATTTGCTGTTCAGCGACTATAGCTAACCCTGGTGAGCATACGGAAAGATTGGTAGGTTTACCCTTTGAGATAGTTGACAATGATGGCTCTCCTCACGGTAGCAAGGACTTCGTCTTCTGGAACCCTCCCATCATAGACGAGGCAGGAGGTGTTCGGCGTAGCGCTAATAGCGAAGCGACAAGCTTATTTACCGAACTGGTGAGTCGGAATATCCGCAGTCTAACCTTTGCCCGTACCCGTCGGCTGACCGAACTTATTTATAACTACTCACGGCAGAGGCTGGCTGAAACTAGCCCGACTGTGGCAAAACAGATTAAGCCCTACCGTGCTGGTTATCTACCGCAAGAACGCCGTCAGATAGAGCAGGAGCTCTTTTCCGGTCAACTTCTGGGGGTGGTGGCTACTACTGCTTTAGAGTTAGGTATAGATATTGGTGACCTGGAGGCCACAGTGCTTACCGGCTATCCGGGGAGTATTGCTAGTACTTGGCAGCAAGCCGGTAGGAGTGGGCGGGGTAGAGGTCAGTCTTTAAGTTTTCTTATCGCTCTGGATAATCCTCTAGACCAGTATTTTATGCGTCACCCTGATTTCTTTTTTCACGAAAGCTTTGAGAATGCCTTAGTTAACCCCGGTAATCCCTATATTTTAAAAGCCCATCTTCTGTGTGCTGCCTGGGAGTGGCCACTAAACAGGGGTGATGAGGACTTTTTCGGTTCTGCCTCAAGCCAGGAAAGGGCAGAGCTTGAGCGACAGGGCATACTCAGGGAACGGGAGGGTAAGTGGTATCTTTCACCGGCTATCGCCTATCCAGCCCAGAGCATCAATATTCGTTCCACCTCCGGGGGAAACTTTACTATTATTAATACCTCAACCGACTCCTTACTGGAGACGGTAGAGGCTAGTGTGGCTTTTTCTCAGATACACCCTGGTGCTATCTATCTCCATCAGGGGGAAGCTTATCTGGTCACCGAGCTTGACCTGGCTAACCGCATCGCTTATGCCGAGCCGACTACCGCTGATTATTATACCCAGGCTAAGGAAATTACTGATTTGCGTATTGTCAGGGTAATCGGTGAAAAAAGCTGTGGGCAGGCAAAGGTATATTTAGGTGAAGTAGAGGTTACCACTACTGTGGTTGGCTTCAAAAAGAAGGCACAGTTCACCGAGGAGGTAATTGGAGAGGAACCCCTTGACTTGCCGCCTCAGCGTTTTCCCACGGTGGCGTTATGGTTTGACCTGCCACCTGAGGCTATTGCCCGACTGGTCAAGGCTCAATTAGACTTGGCCGGCGGATTACATGCTACCGAGCATGCCGCTATTGCTATCCTTCCCTTATTTGCCCTATGTGACCGTAATGATATTGGTGGCGTATCTACTCCCTTCCATCCTGATACCGGGAGAGCCCAGATATTTATTTATGACGCTTATCCCGGTGGCATTGGCATTGCCGAGAAGGGTTTTGACTTAGTGTATGAACTGTGGCAAGCTACACTGACGGCGATTACAGAGTGCCCGTGCCAGGAGGGTTGCCCCAGTTGTATCCAGTCACCTAAGTGTGGCAATAATAATAAACCTCTGGATAAGAAGGCAGCCCAGTTCTTACTTGAGGGACTGTTGTTGTGATATTCACCAGAACAATAAGGGGAGTTTAAGAGAGGCGAAGCCCCTCTAAGAAGTAAATATTAGAGGAGAGTCAAAGAGAGGCGAAGCCTATCTTAAAAAATCAGTTCCCCTTCCCCTTGTAAGGGGAAGGGGATAAAGGGGATGGGGTTGCTAAGCAACCTTAATTTGTTGGAGGAATAATGATTACCATAAGCATAGACCCGGTAGCCTTTCACATAGGCCCAATGGAGGTTAGGTGGTATGGCATTATTGTTGCCCTGGGTGTTGCCGCAGTCATCCTGTGGATGACACGACAAATAACAAGCAAGAAGGCTGACTTGCCTAGCCCTCCTGACCCTATTGTGATAGTCTTCGCTATTCTCTCTGGGGTGGTAGCATCAAAATTATTTCATGTTATTGATATGAAGGTTACTACCGGGCAGTGGGGGCAATTTTTCAGCGGTGCCGGCCTAAGCATCTACGGTGCTGTTATAGGTGTCAGCCTGTTTTTCTGGATTTATAGCAAGGTAAAGCATTATCAGTTTGGGCTCTTTGCCGATTTGGTAGCGCCAGGCATTATATTAGCTCAGGCTATAGGCAGGGTAGGCTGTACTATAAATGGCTGCTGCTACGGCATGCCTACTTCTTTGCCCTGGGGCGTGGTTTATACCCATCCTGATAGTATTGCTTACTTTGCCAGTCAAGCTCTTCCTCAGGGAATGGGTCTGCATCCTACGCAGCCTTACGAACTTGTATTTTGTCTAATAGGTTTTGCCATATTACTCAGATTAAGGGGACGGCTCAAGCCTGACGGCTCTCTATTTCTGGTCTATTTTACTTTATACTCAGCATGGCGGGTTGGTATTGATTTCCTGCGAGAGGGGACACCTTTCCTCCTTGGCTTACATCAGGCTCAATTTATCGCCATAGTAGTCTTAGCTGTCACTATTCCCCTGCTGGCGTTAAGGACACGCCGAGTTAAGCTAGCCAGTCAAACGGAGGAAACAAAAGTAGGCACTATGTATGGTGAGGAGCAATGATTTATGGTGTATTTGTCAGTGGAGGGTGGATTCAAAGACTCAAAGTGGTGCCAGGGAAACAGTGCATTTACTGAGGGTGTGACTTATGGGACCAGCGTAGCTCCTACTGCCTGCCCTAACCAGATACCATAGCCGATAACTGCCGAAATTACTGCGGCGGCGATGGACACCCCCACCCTTGGCTGCCTCCAGCGGGGACGGGTTACGCCGTAGGCGGTACTACCTACACCACGAATCAGGTCCTGTAGCTGTTGGCTCTTTAATTCAGGTGAAGGAGTTGCCGGCTGACATACCGATTTAAGTAGTTCCTTAATTTCGTCTTCGCTGGTGAAATCTGCCATTTCTGCCTCTGTTATTGTAGTCGCTTTTACCTGCTGTTATCCCTCACTTCGTGTAGCCAGCTTGTCTCGTAGCTCGTTTCGAGCCCGTGTTAGCAGTCCTTCAATTGACTTCGGTGACCGTCCCATAATTTGGCTTATCTCCAAGACTGGCATTTCCTCAACATACTTAAGTATGAGCACCTGCCTGTAATGCAATGGCAGGCTGAGCAAGACCTGCCTGGTAACTTCCTGCCTCTCCCCAGACTCACCGGGGTCGGCGGCAAGCGTCTCACCCCCAAGTTGGTCAAGCTCTAAGGCTTTAGTAGTCTGGTACTTGGCTTGTCGCTTCTGGTGGCGGTAGAAGTCCGAGACCTTTTTATTAGCGATACTACATAACCAGGTATATATCTTACTGTGACCGCGGAACCTGGCGGCTGATTTCAGCGCAGCGACAAACGTTTCTTGGACGATATCCTGGGCTACCTCGCGGTTTCTGTCTACCTGGTTGAATACCAGTGAATAAATACGGTCGGCATAGGTATTGTATAGCTCAGCCACAGCCATAGGGTCGCGGCGTCTCAGGTCTTTTACCAACTGAGCCTCATCTTTGGAAATAGAATCTGCCATTTGTGTCTTATTCATGACCATTATTTTATACGATTGTGCCACGATTTACAACCCCCCTTCACAAAAATATAATACCTCTGGCAGTAAAAGGCAACTTTGGGGACAGGGTATTTGTGCCTGATGATACCTCCAGCTAACTTCACTACCACTAGTTGATGCTGTGAGCCAGGCGGCTCAGTCCACCGCCCTGGCTTAGCATTTCGGCTCTAGATGTAGCTGACAGCCCCCTGAGGAGACCGGCAGTTATTCCCAACAATAGAGCCAAAACTAGCAGTGTTTCAATTAGTAAAAAATCCTTCTCGTTCTTCATTTACCCACCTTAACAATGGTAGCAATGTAAAGTAGTGCCACCCCTGGTGCTATTTCAATTCTGACCCATAAGTTTGGCTCTGACAATGAACAAAGGTACTATATTGGGATAGGAAATTAGTCATACCTGAAACATGCTGGCACTGAAACCACCGCTGATTTGGTCAGGCTCTGGGGCTTTTTAGTAATCCAATTTCCTGATAGTCAGTCTCAATGACGGCACGAACCTCATCATTGAGCCTGCCATCGCCATTAGCATCAGTAACCACATTAAACAGCAGCGCCGCCATTCCGCTGACACAGGCGGTGGCAAAAGAGGTGCCAGTTTTATAGCCGTAGCCATTATCAGGGAGGGTGGAATAGATATCAGACCCGGGTGCGGCTACATCTACCCAATCACCATAGTTTGATAACGGAGCCAGGTTATCGTCTTGATTGATAGCCGCCACCGCCACACAATTCTTATAGTAAGCGGGATAGACCGGCGATTGATTGCCGTTGTTACCGGCAGCGGCTATGATTACGGTTCCGCGGCTCCAGGCGTAATTTACCGCCTCTTCCAGCTGCGGTGATGGCTCTTTAATTTCAATGCTGATATTGATAACGCTGGCTCCGTTATTTACTGCCCAGATAATGCCTTCGGCTAAAGCTGATGCCTGACATCTACCCATGTCGTCAGCTACCTTGACATTTAATAGCCGGCATCCGGGGGCTACGCCGACAATACCCGTGCCGTCGTTTTTAGCGGCGATAATCCCGGCGACGTGGGTACCATGTCCATAGCTATCAGCGGGACTGGAGCTATCAGTAAAGTTAGCCTCACCTATTATCAGACCATTAAGGTCTTGGTGGTCGGGGTCAATACCGGTATCAAGGACAGCGACCGGGACAGCTTCGGTCACTGGTGCCATTTGCCACAGCTGAAAGGCGTTAATTTTATCCAGCGCCCATTGCTTATCAATGTATGGGTCACTTGGCTTTATAATCTGGGGTTGATTAGTTAGCGCCTGTTGTGAGAGCCCGGCGTCATCTAATGGGCTGGTTTCGACTAATTCCGGCTCCACATACGTACTGTCGTCGGTAGCTACCTCAACCTTTGGCGGCCGGGCAGGATACACTATACTATCGGCATCGTTAGCCAGTGTATACCCAGCGCCTGCTGGTGAGGCTAAGGCGATAGTGACAGCAAATAGGGCGGCAATTATAAATTTTGGCGCGCTCATTACCTACTATGATTGTCATAGCCTGCGCCTGTAGGGAATAGCTCAATGGTCACATTACGGGCGGTGCGATGGTAACATGACCTTAGTTGAGTATTACTTTAGTCCCAGTACTTTTGAGGGATTTCTTCGCCCATTGGCGACTAATAAGTAGAAGTAAGGTTCGCCTGACGGCGAAGGTAGTGGCTTGTGGAGAAGGTAATTTTGGCTAATTCTTTACGAAACTTTTATCAGATTGTTATCCAATTTTTATGTTTTTTATGCCTATCGGATAGATTAGAGGTGGTTTTAGATAATGAAGGTTTTTAGCCGGGTCGCTGCGGTAATACTAGCTCTTATTATTGGCGGCTTCCTCTTTGCCCATTTCTCACCCGACTACGATATATACATGGTGAGGAGCGAGAGCATGAAGCCAGTCATCAACATGGGGGATATGGTAATCACCGGTCCGGTAGGTGGAACATTAGGTGGAGTGGTAAGAGCGGGAAGCATCATAACCTATCAGCACGGGGAAGAGCTGGTCACCCATAGGGTACTATCGGTTGATGGTGACACCTTGGTGACCAAGGGTGATGCCGTGGAAGACCCTGACCCCCGGTCAGTTGCCAGGTCCCAAGTCAAGGGCATTTATTTGTTCAGGGTTCCCTATATGGGCTATGTAGCTAGTTTTATCCGAACCAGGCTCGGCTGGTTTTTACTAATTGTTGCCCCAGCTACGGCGCTGGTTGCCCTTCTTATCAGGCAAATGCGCAGAGAGCTGAGAAAGAATGCGGAAAAGGTAGCTCGGGAGAAGGAGGTGATGCCACAGGAGAACTAAATAGAGCCCAAAAACAGACTAAAAAGTATATAAAGGA
>Ga0315533_1002660_pt1 | contig 12228 bp, 8 predicted proteins | sample SalMarSW160130MG_FD_203081 | JGI IMG/M metagenome (GOLD analysis project Ga0315533, IMG submission 203081) | Salt marsh sediment microbial communities from the Plum Island Ecosystem LTER, Massachusetts, United States - Salt Marsh Sediment SW1601-30 ...
GCCACCGTTTCCGGCTCCTCGGCGGACAAGCGCTCAACCTCTACAGCAACATCTCGCCGCCGTAAATCCTCGGGAGTGGCATGAGGCATTTCGGCAGCTATTTCTTCCTCCTCAACTTCGACCATCGTGGCCCGCTGCATAAAGCGCCGCACCAGGAAAAAGCCGATCACGATGAGCAACACTTTCACGCCGTTCATTATATATTGTAACATCATTTGCCCGAATTCGGCGTATTCTATCTCCTCGATAGCTATACGCGCCGCTGCAAGCTTATCGATCTCAAAGGGATGGTCATTGACAGTAATCTCCGTCGGGATTCGGCCTTCGCCAACAGCCGCACGCAGATGGTTCTCATACACCGTGACCTGTTCGGGCGTCAGCCCCACATACGTCTGAATCTCGTTACCGGCTTCATCCGTAGAGGTTTCCGTTTTCCCTTCGATGATCGCGCTGACAATATACTGTTTGACCTCGCCCGGTTCCGTAACCGTCTCCGTTTCGGTGATGGTGGGCTGGTAATTGGTAATTGTCTCCTCGGTCTCCTCGGTGGTCGCGGTGCCGCCGGGCGCGCCCATTTCCACGGGCATGTGGGCCATGACCCCGGGTGCGCCCTCGGGCAAGGCCTCTTGGCTGGTGATACTGACCGTGTTCGCGGACTCGCTGATCGCCGCACCCTCTTCGGCACGGCTCACGGTCTCTCGCTTCGAGTCGAAGTCAACCACCGCGCTGACCTTGACCAGCGCCCGCGCCCCCAACTTCTCAAGGTCCCGAAGGGCTCGCTCCTCGCGCTGCTTTTCCAATTCGGCGATATACTCGAGCTTCGAGTTGGCGATGCTGGCGAAGTCGCTCGTGGGGGGCACGTGCAATGCGGTGCCGTCGGTGGTGGTCAGAGTGATATTGCCCGGATTGAGGTTGGCGCCGCCAAAGCTGCTAATAATGCCTAAGATCGTCTTCACCTCGCGCTTGCTCAACGGGCGCGTAACGTCCAGGGTCACCGCGGCTTCTGAGGGCTTCTGCTCGGAGATGAACACCTCTTCTTTGGCCTCGCGAATGAAGACAAAGGATTTATTGACGAATTCAAACTCGTTCAATTGCCGCTGGAGCTCGCCCTGAATCGCCCTCATGTACTTGATGTCCTGAAGCCACCGGTTCGTCATGAGGTCTTGCTCCTCGAACAGTTCGAACCCGGGGGCGATGCCCTGCTTGCGAGGGATGCCTTGCTCCATCAGCGCGCCGCGCAGGCGGGAGCGTTCCTCGATGGGCACAAGAACGGTCTGGCCGTTGTCTTGAACCTTGAACCTCACGTTCGCCTGCTCGCGCAGGTAAGTCTGGATGGAGGCGGAATCATCCAGGTCGAGCCTCGAGTAGAGCCGGACATATTGGGGGCGGCTGGCCGTCACAACCATCGTAAGGATCAGTGCCAGCGTGGCCATGGCGGCCACAACGATATTGACACGCGCACTGGCCGAAAGCCGCTGCCAAGCCTGCCGAATGCCGTTTAGGAGTTGGCGCAGGAATTCCACGGGCTACACCTCACTTTTGAGCACCCATGCGTTTCCGCGGTGCTACGCGCTGTGCTTCGTTTACAGTGGGGGATTCAATTATCAACTCCGCGCGAAGACCGGTCGGCGCCACAACGGCATGCCCACCGGCCTGCATGTTGGCGGGAACGCACCGGGATTCCAGCTCCCGCTGGATAGATATCAAGCGTCTAGCACGAAGTTGCAGTAGCCGGGCCACCAGAGCCGCGTGCAGACTCCCTGCGCACCGGCGCCATCCGCAAGACGGCGTACTACACCACCCTGCGTTGGGGCTGGCCGCAAGTTGACGGAAAACACTCGCAGTCACGTTCCCTACCGTCCCCTTCACGTAAGGGTATATTGGGGGGCTGCGCACCCCCTGAGCCAGGGCCTTCGCCCAGGCGATTACACTTGCATGCGCATGATCTCTTCGTATGCGGCAACGATCTTGTTGCGCACGGTCATCATTGTTTGAAAGGCCACGTCGGCCTTTTCTACGGCGACCATCGCCTCGGTGACGTCCTTGATCTCGCCCGCCACAAGCTGCTTGATGGTGGCGTCGGCTTCCGTTTGGAGCCGCTGCACCTCGCTGACCGCCTCGGTCAGGACATCTTTGAAGGACCTCAACTCGGGCTGCTTGGGGACCGCCGGCCGCACGGTGCCCAGTTGCTTTGGGCGCACCTCGGTCGGCTGAAGCCCAATTCCTGGAACTCTAATCGGGTCAGTCATTTATGCCACCTATTACATGTTCGATTTCACGTATATCAGCGCTGAATAATTTCCAGCGCCGTTTGCTGCATCCTCTTATCAGATACGATCACCGCGATATTCGCGTCGTAAGCGCGTTGCGCCGAGACCAGATTCGCCATCTCCACGGCGATGCTTACGTTCGGGTATGTCACGTAACCCGCTTCATCAGCGTCGGGATGGTGCGGGTCGTACACCCGCATGAACGGCGACGGATCGGACACAATGCTCTTAACACGCACGCCGACTCTTGCCGGATTAGCGCCCGGCTTGATCTGTTCACCGCGGAATATCACCAACTGCCGACGAAACGGCCCACCTTGAGGCGTCCGCGTCGTCTGTGCGTTAGCGACATTGTTGGCGATAACGTTCATGCGGATGCGCTGGGCCTTGAGCCCGCTAACCGCTATGTCGCGCGCCGATACCCTATCAACCATGCTTAGTAGCATTCTATGGCTCCGCCGGCCGTTTCCTTGCCCGGGAGAAGGACGTTAACACAACTACCACCTGGCCAACGCCACCTAGCGCAGATTCGTCAACATGTTCTTTACCTGGTCGAAGCGCTTCACAAGCAAACTACCATATGTTGTGTATCGCCCGGTATTTTCCGAGAGCAGCGCCACCTCCTCGTCCAAATCCACCTTATTGTAGTCATTTTTTGACAAGAAGGCAAGACGTTCGAATTGTGGGCGATATTTGCGAATGTCGAGGTGCCGGGGCTGCGTCTTGCGGAGCGAGATGCGCCCCCGCCCCTCGACTGCAGATCGCAACGTTGCCTGAAAATCCAGGCGCGTTGGGTTGAAGTGGGGCGTATCCGCGTTGGCGATGTTATTAGCGATGATACGGTGGTTGATCTGTGCCACCTTCATGGCCTCAATCAACAGCCGCGACGTATCTACGCCCGCGTAAGGTAGCAAGTACTTCCTCCTTTCCTGCGAATGGTTTTCCGTCGCAGGGTTTTACGCAATCCGCATGCCATATCGCGCAAACGCCGTAACCTGCTCACATTCAATGGGATACAGGCTATGTTATAAATCGGTCCGCACACTCGAGGCGGCAACTTCTCTCAGCCCTGGGAGCTTTCTGCCTAGAGGCTTGGCCACAAATCTCTCGCACACGGGGGAGCCCGTAGGTGGCTTCCGCGGGAAGCGCCCCGACGCCGTGGGAGTCGCCTTTGGCCTAACCACGACATATGGTACTCCGAAGCTGTCTTGACACCATATGTTGTTAGTCTATACGATCCTACCAATAAATGCAATAGCTCTCAACAAAAAACTCGGATGACCGTTCTGGTAACCGTTCACGGCCACCAAGGGCCGTGTGCGTGTTAGCGCTTTCAGGCCAAACCGCGTGAACGGTTACGCGTTCTGCTTTTTTGACCAGGATTCATCCTTCGTTCTTGTATTCATTTAACTTGTTTCGGAGCGTCCGCACGCTAATCCCGAGTATTTCGGCGGTGCGAGTGCGGTTTTGACTGCAATGTTCGAGCGTTTGCAGGATGAGTTCCTTTTCCATTTCGGCCACGGTCATGCCCATCGAAAGGGCCGGGGTGGCGCCCCGGCCCGGTTTGACTCGCGTTTCCCCCAGGAAGAAGTGTTCCGGTTCCAATAGGGAGTCGGTGGAGAGCACCACGGCGCGCTCGATGGCGTTCTGGAGCTCGCGGACGTTGCCGGGCCAATCGTACTCGAGGAAAAGCTGGCGGGCCTTAGGGCTGAATCCGGTGAGCCGACGGCCGTTCTCCTGGGTGTAGCGCGTGAAAAAGTGGTCCATCAACGCGGGGATGTCTTGGCGACGCTCGCGCAACGGGGGCAAATAGATCGGGATGACATTCAACCGGAAGAAGAGGTCTTCCCGGAATTTCCCCTCTGCCGTAGCTTGTTCGAGGTTGCGGTTTGAGGTGGCCACGATGCGGGTATCGACCTGGATCGACTGCGTGCCGCCGACGCGCTCAAACTCGCGCTCCTGGAGCGCCCGCAGCAGTTTCGGCTGGAGTTCGAGACTGATTTCACTGACCTCGTCAAGCAGGAGCGACCCCTCGTCGGCCAGTTCGAAGCGTCCGATTTTGCGCCCGTGGGCCCCGGTGAAGGCGCCTTTCTCATGGCCGAACAATTCGCTCTCGAGTAGTCCAGCGGAAAGCGCGGCGCAGTTCACTTTGATGAAGGGCGCATCGCGGCGGACCCCGGAGAAGTGGATGGCGCGTGCGACCAGCTCTTTTCCAGTGCCGCTTTCGCCGCGAATGAGCACGGTAGCGCGGCCGTCGGCGACCTTCTTGATTTGGTCGTATACGGCGTGCATGGGCTCGCTGTCGCCGACCATGGATTGGAAGTCGTAGATTTCGTTGAGTTCCGCGCGGAGATAGCGGTTTTCCCGGGCGAGTTTGCCGTGTTGGAGCACACGGGTGACGGCCAACTCGAGTTCATCAGGGGCAAAGGGTTTGAGGATGTAATCGTCCGCGCCGCCTTTGAGCGCGGCGACAGCGGTCTCGATGGTCCCGTAGGCGGTCATGACGATACAGTGGGTGTCGGGGCTTTCTTCCTTGGCCAGGCGTAGCACCTCGATCCCGTCCATGGGCGCCATTTTCAGGTCCGTGATGATGACGTCGTAGCCTGTTTCCCTGAGCGCCTCTATGCCCTCGGGGCCGCTCGAGACGCTGTCCACGTCGTGCCCGGCGCGGGTGAGGGCTTCCTCAACGTATTCGCGCATGAGCGCTTCGTCTTCGATGACTAAAATGCGATGTTTCGGCATATGTTATTCCGTCCGAGCCAATTGGACTGCGAAGATCGAGCCTTTGCCCGGGTCGCTTTGGGCTTCGATGGTTCCTCCGTGCCCTTCCACGATTTTCGCGGCCTCGGCCAGACCCAACCCTGTGCCCTTTTCTTTCGTGGTGTAAAACGGCGAAAAGACTTGTGCAAGCTGTTCTTCTGTCATGCCGCAACCCGTGTCCGAGACGGCCACAGTCACAACATTATCCTGGGCAGTGGCGGTCACGCGCACCTCTCCATGGTCCTCGATGCTTTGCACCGCGTTAAGGAGGATGTTCAGGAAGACCTGGCGCATTTTGTCCGGGTCGGCCAAGACCTTTAAGTCCGGGTCAATAGTGTTGACGATGGAGATGGGGCGGTCGTCCAGTTCGACCAGGCCCTTGGCGGCCTCAATAAGTTCGACGCAGGGCGTCGGCCGCAGCCGCAAGTCGACTGGACGCGTGTACTCCAATAACCCGTTGACGACATGGTCGAGGTTCTTCGTGCCGGCCAGGATATTGTTGACCAGCCGGGCGCGGGGGTCGTCGGGGGGGATGTCGCGTGCCAGTAGCGCGGCGAAGCCACGGATGCCCCCCAAGGGGTTTCGGATTTCGTGGGCAACGGTCGCGGCCATCTCGCCTACGGTGGCAAGCCGGTCGATCTGGCGCAGTTGCTGGCGCAGCGCCTCGATCTCGCTGAGGTCCTGGAACACTTTCACGTAGCCAATGCGCTGGTTTTGCCTGTCGGAAATGGGTGAATCACGCTCGGCCACCGGAACCACGCGCCCGCTTTTCGCGTGCAATTGCATGCCATCGGGTCCGGGGGGCATGTGGAACTCCCGCCTGAACAACTCGCGGAACTGTCGGCCAATGGCCTCCTTGGCGGTGTAGCCGAGCACGGCGCTTGCTGCCCGGTTGAACGTGGTGATGGCGCCTTGGGGGTCCGTGGCAATGACGCCGTCGGACATGCTCTCGAGTATCGAGTTGAGGTAGTCGATAGTCAGTGCCAGTTCATGGTGCTTCGCGGCCAGTTCCCGGTCCAACTGCTCGACACGCGCCTCCAGACGACGGTAGGCTTCCTCCATCGTCTGGGTCGTCTTGGTAAACTGATCGAAGGCCTCGGCCAGTGCCTTCATGTCTGCTGCGGTATCACTCATGCTTTCCTGTCGATGAAGTTCCCCTCGGGGGACTCGGGCAGCCGGTATTTCTGCAAAAAGCCGCGGCCGCGCCGCAGTGCGTTCCACGCGTCCTTAAGCGCGTCGATTCGTCGGTCCGTCATCTGCTGGGCGCTCTCATGGCTCGCGCACAGTTGCATCGCCAACACTTCGGCACGCTGAGCCAGTTTGTGAATCGCCTCACGGTCCTCCTGGGCGATGCCGGTAGCCGTTTCCCATTCGCGCGTCAACTCCCCAAATTCCCGTTCGAGGCCGGCAGTGCCTTCGGTATGGCGCGCCTGCTGCTCGCTGAGCTTCTGCAACTCGAGGTCTTCCAAGTCCTGTTCAAGCGTTTCGATGTCCGCCAACATGCGTTCAAACCACGCGATCTGCCGCGTGAAGTAGTCTTTTGTCCGCACGACGAGCCGACGGTCCGCCATGGGCTTACCCCGCTTCCGGCGTGGCTGCCGTCACCGGCAAGCCTCGCAGGTGCTGTTCGAGGCGCCCGTAGTCGGCCATGACATCGGCCTGTTCGGCCCAGGGCGCGTCCGTGGCTGCCACCTCGTCGTACAGTGCCACACTGCCCTCGAAATCGGACAGCCTGAGCAGGGCGTTGGCCCGCTGATATTTGGCCCATGGCAAGTCGGGCGAACCGGGCGTGGCAGCCTCGATAGCCAACGCATAGGCGTCGGCCGCCGCGCGAGAATCGCCTCGCTCGTAAAGATAATTGGCCCAGGTGATGGCGGCTTTTTCAAGCCGGGGCGCATCCACCTGGTTGCGCCGGACGTGGGCATCAAGACTCATGACTAAAGCGCGGGCCCGGGCGGAATTGTTGGTTGCAAGATAGACCTCGAGAAGTTTCTGATCACCATCGGGCGTGCGGTGCTCGGGATACGTTTCGTAAGCCGATTCCATTTTTTCGAGTGCGCGGCGCGGGTCTATGGACAACAGCGCCTGGCCGTGCGCCATCTCGAGGGCATAGGCGGTTGCGGGCTTGAGTTTCGTTACATCGACCCGCTTGGCCACCGCCACCCCCTCGTCAAGCGCGCCGGCCTTGATCATCGCCGTGGCAGCCTGGGCCAGCGCTTCGGGCTCCGTGGTGAACACGGCCACTTCACCAAACACCTCCGCGACGCGCTCTCGCAGGCCCAGGTCCTGATACATCGTACCGAGCGTGATCAATACGGGCAGGCGCTGCGGTTTGCCCTGCGTGGCCGTGGCAAGGTTCTCAAGGCTTTCCAGAGCCTTGCGCACTTTACCCATCTCATACTCGGTCTCGGCCAGTTCGATGCCACCCTCGAAGGCCTGCGGGGACCTCGAAAACGTTTCCAAGAGGCGGTTGTAAGTGTCGGTCGCATCGGACAGGGCGCCGGCCTTGTGGAAAGCCCGCGCCGCGGCCAGCAAGACTCCTGCATTGTCCGCGCCGGCCTCGTGGGCCGCGACCCACGATCGCGCGGCGGATAGCATATCGCCTGCCGACTCGAGCAATTTCGCCTCGTTTTCCAGCACGGCAGGATTCCGGGGATAGCGTTGGGCGGTCTGCGAGGCCAGTCGCACGGCTTCTTTACGCATGCCCAAGTCGTCGAGCACGTGGCTTAACTCGATGAATGCTTCGGGCGTCGTGTCAGTTTCGGGAAAGAAATCGATGAGTTCGTTCAAAACGCGCCGCGCATCGGTTAGTTGGCCTGCAGCGCGATAGGCGTGCGCCAACTGCAGGTAGATTCTATCGTTGCCTTCAACCGTGATGGCCATTTCAAGGCACGTCTCGAGTTGTTCAATGGCCTCCTGATATCCACCTCGGTCGTAGGCCAACTGTCCCAGGTGCGCAAAGGCTTTAGCACCCACCGGTGTGCCCGTTTGGGCTTGGGCAATGCGCACGTACAGCACACGGGCGTCGTCCGGATCGCCCGCGGCCGCAAAGGCATCGGCCAGCCGGAGCTTGGCCTCGCCGGCCAAGGGCGACCCTGGGAACTGCCGGAGCAGGCGCTGCATGTAGGCGGCGGCCTTCTTCGGCTTATCAAGTTCCATGGCGAGTTTTGCCGCGTCCATCAGGATTTCGTCAAGCATGGGCGCCGTGCCGAAACTAGCCAGGATTTCCTCGTAAATGTCGCGCGCGCCATGAAGAATGCCCACACGCTTGTACAGATCAGCTTTCCAGCGCAGGGCTTCGACGGCGCGCGGGTGCGCTCTGGCGCTTTCTACAAGGTCGTTTATCTCCGCATGGACGCGCTCCGCTTGTCTTTCGCTGGGATGCTCTGGGAGTGCCCGATAAGCCGCTTCGAGGTACAGGAACTGCGCGTCCATGCGTTCGGCGCTGGGCTGGGCCTTGGCGATAGTCCCGTCGAGTTCCTTTATAGCGCCATGATAATCACCTTGTTTGATGAGTATTTGGGCGCTTTGCACGGCCCTTCGCAGGTCCGCGCCTTGGAGCGCGGCCAGCGCCTCTAGGTCAGGCACGCGTTCCTGATGAGTATACAAATAGGTAAAGGTGGCCAACGTGAAGACGACCATGGCAGCAATAGAGGCGCTAACCTTGAGAAAGTTGTCGCGAATGTAGAGCGTGACGGCACCGGGCTCACGTGGCTTTTCCGCTTGCTTAGGGGTTTTTTTCTTTCTGAAAAACCCTTTGCGAGGCTTGAGAACATCGAAAGGCGGTTGTGCTTCTTCCGCGGGTCCATCGGGCCCTGAGGGTACGGCCGTCTCCGGTTGGCCTATGGTATCGATCGCGGCCTGCTTGGCCTCCTGCCTTTTCTCTTCTTCCTCTTGGCCCTGTTGGATGACAGCATCAAGGTCCTCTTGCGAGAGAAGCGCCCCGTCCCCTGGTGGCGAAGGCGCGGTGGCCGCACTTGGCTCTTGCGCAAGCCCTGCCGCTTCGCCGCCCGATGCGACAAGGGCGTCAATCATTTCCTGGGAGACGGGGCCTTCACCCGGCGCAGCGGCTTCCGAAGCAGCGGGCGGGGTCGATTCCACGGGCGGCGCAGGCTCCGAGGGCTCGGAGGGTTGCCCGAGAACTGTCTTACCTTCCGAAGCCAGCGAGGAGACCAGCGTGTCTATACTGGATTGTTCAAGGGGTCCCGCACCGCCTTCAGACGCGTCTGCCTGCCCTATTATGGCATCGAGATTTCGGTTGTCCAGAGGTTTGTCGTCATCGTCCCCTGCGAGGATCGCATCGATATCGGCCGGCTCTAATGGGATTTCCGGTATGGGCGCGTCGATGGAGGGGGCCTCCTCGGACGCCTCGCCCTCAGAAGCGGGCCCTTCCTCATCCGGGCGCAAATCGCCGGTTGTTCGGCCACTTTGCGGGTCTGTGGATCGGTCTTGCTGACCCGAATTCTCTGATTTCTGGGATGTCACAATACTGTCCAGCCTAAACCGATGCTATTCTCAGGACATACAACTTACAGGCTCTCCGCGCAAACCAGATACAATATCTAGTGCTGTGGGCGAAACTACCCCGGTTATCTTGTATTAGTGTATCACGAATTGCGCCCACATGCAATACTTAGGGGGAAATTTTTTCCGGGTGCAGTGGGACCGAAACAGTCCAGTCCTGCCACCTGCCTGCCGACCATAGTTTCTTCTCATCAATCCTCACCGGATATCTGTTTACATCGACTGGGTGGGCTACAGTTACATCGATTGTTGCCTCACCCACAGTGATGATCCTGACTTGAAACGGGGGTTCAAAGTAGGCCGCAGTGGTAAGATGGACACACCGATTGTCGTAGGTTTTGCACGTGGCGTGGCAATGGCCCGACAAGACCAATCTGATCCGCCTGTGAGCTTCGATGAACGCGCGTATTTTTTTGACATGAGGTCCCGGCGGGTCGTGTATGGGCAGGTCTTGGCCGGTAAGTCTCGGGGGTAGTGGAAACAGCGTTTCGTGTAACGCGAGTATCACAGACTTGCCGCCGAGGCGCTTCATCTGATGGTTCAACCAGCGGTATTGATCATGGCTGAGTCCAGCCCACTGGAGGCCGTCTTCAGGCCAATAGTGTCTCGTTTCAGGCCCCCAGCAGTTGGTTACGACAACCAATGCCGCTGGACCGAAATCCACAACATAATCGCCTGTAGCGGTCACCTGTTCGCCGAATAGGGCGGGATAGTCTTTAAGCCAGTGTAAAAGCGATTCGGGCGTGCGCAGATCATGATTGCCTAAACACACCTTGAAAGGGACTGAGAACGCTTGGGCGATTTTGCAGAACGCCCGTTGTTGCTCCACAGTCCCGGCGTCTATGCAATCGCCACCATGCAGGACCAAATCCGCTGGATTGACCTTAATCCACTCGCTCAGGTCTGTAAGCAGTTGCGGTACCAGGTGTGGGTGCGTCGGCTGTTGGCCCCAGGCACCCTCCGGGGCGCCAAAATGCGTATCGGTCAGGTATAGGACTTTTTTGACATTCAATTTCCGCCTCCTAATACGCGAGGAAAAGCAGATCAGGTTTTCTATGACCTAGCAGGATTCCTTGGTAAAGTCAATCATCAATATAGGAGTTCCACTGACCTGAATGCCAGGGGAAGGCCTTACCATCTGGCGGTGCGTGACGTATTAAGGTTAGAATGGTCTTCAGAGTAGCGGGTTCGCCTGAATAGTGTCGCCCGTAGCTGAGACATGTTTCAGGCTGCACTCGGAGGCACGTCAAAATTGATAGGGATTGGAGGGACCGCCATCATGTGGAAGAATATATCGTTGGTACTCGGCGCGATTGCGATTGTTCTGGGATCGCTATATGTGCTTTACGTGAAGGGCGAAAAATGGGTCGTGTCCACTCAGGCGCCACAGACGATGGCAGCCGACCACCGCGAGCCACTTTCCGTTGAACCGACACCGGCTGGAGACGATCAGAATTCAGGGGTCGAGGATAGCGCGGCCCCGGGCGGGAAGCCTTCCGCACAAGAAGATCGCAGCACGGCTCGGCCAGAGATTCCAACGGCCGATTTGGCTGCCCTGCTTAAGAAACTCATGGGGGCCTCTCGCACCAGGGCGGACGGTGAGCACGAAGCGCCCGGTCAAGATGTGCCGCAACACTACACGTCAAAAGATATTTCTCCGGACAACGGGACGCATCACTTTCTATTGGCCGCGGAGTTGTTTCCCGAGGTAGACCGTGATTGGCTGTATACCAAGTTGGCCGAGTTTAAGGCCAATGGCTGGCCCGATGACCCGGAACTTTGGATGCTGTTCGACAAGTTTCGCGATTCATTCGACGCCATCCGCACGGGGCTGGAGGTGGGCAACGCCATGATGCCCACGATGCGCAGCTTCTCGGAACAGATGCCCTATCTGGCCAAATTTAGAGACCTGGCTCGCATCATGGCCATGGAGGGACAGATGTATGCCGCGCAGGGCAACTACGAAGCGGCTTTCGACAACTACACGGCGTTGATAGGCTTCGCCAATGAATCGGCGCGGGGAGGCCCCATCATCTCCGGACTCGTGGGCTATGCGATAGGCGGAATCGCGATTGACTCCCTTGCAGAAACCCTTGAGTGGGGCGGCGCAAGTCCTCAGGACTGTCGTGTCTTGATCGAACGGATGCAGTCCCTGGAAGGGCAGGCCTATTCCGCGTGGGAAATGGCGGACGCTGAAGTGCAGACCTTCGAGACGTGGCTAGGTACAATACTCGATGAAAAGACCGACCTTAGGGAGCTACTTAGGTCAGAGTCCGGGGGTCTCGAGCTGCTCGTCGCCATCTCGTCGGAAGAGCAGATCGAGTCACTCTTGCGAGGGGCCGTACGAGATTATCGGGATTTCATCGGCCACTTCGCGCTGCCCTACTACGAAGCGCAGGCTGTGGACACGGACGCCCTGATAAGTGAAAACCCCGTGAGCCAGATCCTCTTGCCCGGGATGGGGAAATTGCCCGCGCAAGAAGCCAGGGCCAGTGCGCGGTGCCGTGGGACGATGATCATGGCGGGTGTCGAACTTTACAGAACAGAGAATGACGCGTATCCGGCTTCGCTCGACGGTCTTGTACCCAAGTACCTGTCGACCCTTCACGAAGACCCATTCACAGGCAATTCGTTCGTGTACAGTTCAACAGAATCGGGCTATCTGCTGTACAGT
>Ga0315533_1002669_pt1 | contig 12207 bp, 15 predicted proteins | sample SalMarSW160130MG_FD_203081 | JGI IMG/M metagenome (GOLD analysis project Ga0315533, IMG submission 203081) | Salt marsh sediment microbial communities from the Plum Island Ecosystem LTER, Massachusetts, United States - Salt Marsh Sediment SW1601-30 ...
AAGGCCGAAAAAGACGAAACACAGTTTTTACTTATAGAACGACCGGTACAGCCGGTCAATAACGCTCGTCCGTAAGGGCAGGGCTAATGTGAAAGGGGCTTGTTATGGCTACTTACGCAGCATATCTAAGAGACACGGGAGTGGATGGTACGAGTATTGTTTGCAACCCGAACAAGACAATCAGCGCCTACGGCAAGATGCAGCCGACGGGCAGTATATGGTACGTCGAGGGCAATGTCAGGTCATCCGGGGACGGCAAAACCTGGGCGACTGCGTTCAAGACCTTAGCCGAGGGGCTTGCCGCGGCGGATGCTTGGCAGAGATTGTCTGCGAACAGGGCCTGGGCGGGCAGGTCAACTGTCTTTGTTAAGGGTGATGACCTTGATGAAGACCTTACGACCTTGGCTGAAAAGACGGATGTCGTTGGTGTCGGAAGCGACGACGGTAACAAAGGGCCAAGAATACTTGGCAATCACACTATTTGTGCGGTAGGCAGTGGTAATTATATGGGTTGCCGTTTCTTTGACGTAACCTTTAAGCCGGAAGCCGCGGGCGTTACTTTCGATATACCAACGGGCCAGCACGGCATTGAGTTTCACCGCTGCAAGTGGGAATGGGATGCCGCTTCTGTTATTGGTCTGAGATTAACTGCGGCACTCGATACGGTCGTTGATAATTGCAGGTTCGTAAAAGGTTTTGGCACTGGTTTCTCGACTGCTGCGATTTACATAGCCGCAGGCGCAGCTAACCAGACTGTTATTACCAACAATTACATAGATGCCAATGTCGGGATTTATGTCCACGCGAGCACAACCGGCGAGGGTATATTGATTGCCAACAACACTGTCATAGCCGTTGGTCTCACCATTGATGAAAACTCCAATCTGGCTTATGTGATTGACAACAGGTGTATCAGCGAGGGTGCGCAAGCGGAAGATACCACCTGGGATATGAACGAAGCCAAGGCCGCAGGGAATCTTATAACCGCCAGCGACACCACGATTGATGTTCCTAATATGGCATAAAGGGGTTTTGTAATGTCGATATTTTCAAAACCGAAGATTGATTCGCCGCCTGCGAAGAAGAAGATTGAGCCGGTGACGAAGGTTGAAGGCAGGGCCGGCGAGGAGGCCCAGCGCCAGAGGCGTTTGAGTGTCCTTGCCGGCGGGCGGAAAAGTATGATGTTGACTGGCATATTGTCGCAGCTAAAGAAACGGTTAGGCGAATGAACGAAATAGACGAAGCATTAAAAAGTTACGAGGCGGTGAAGTCCGGGCGCAGCAAGTATATTCCTATGCTCGAAGAGGCGGGCAAGTACGGCTGGCCGAATGCGCAGGATATGGTCAAGGACGTCCAGACGGAAGAAGGCGTGATTCGCACCGTCGAGATATACGATTCGACCGCCATAACAAGCGGATACAAGCTGGCGTCCGGCATATTTTCTTACCTTATGCCTGTCGGCACGAGGTGGTTTACTTTCAAGACACGGGACGTTAAACTTGCCGAGAACTCCGAAGTTGCGTTATGGTTGTCCGAGACTACCGACATCACCCTCGATGAAATTTGGCGCTCGAACTTTCAAAGAGAGATGTTCACGACTATCCGGTCGATGTGTGTTTTCGGGACGGGTTGTATTTCGGTTGAGATGAGCGAAGGCGATTTGATTTTTCGGTCTCACCATATTGCCGATATATTTTTCAAGGAAAACTCGAAGCGAATAATTGACACGGTTTTTCGCAGAATGTTCTATACGGCAAGGCAGGCAAGGCAGGAGTTCGGCGGTGTGTTTCTCGGTGTTTCGGTCGAAGCGGCGTTAAAGAACCCTGACAATAACGAAAAGTTCGAGTTTGTTCACAAGGTTTTCCCTCGAACGGATTACGACAAGACCAAAATAGACGACCAGGGCAAGAAATTCAAATCGCAATTTATCAACGTTAAGGACAAAGTTATTGTCGCCGAAGGCGGTTTTAGCGACATACCTTATCTTGTGTGCCGATTCGATAGGGTGCCAGACGAGATAATGGGGCGGTCTCCGACAATCGACCTTTTGCCGGAAATCAAAATGCTCAATCGGATGAAAGAAACTTTCATCGAGGGCAGCGAGAAAAAAGCTAATCCGCCTGTTATTGTCGAGGATGACGGTGTTATTGGCCAGCCGGCTACAGGGGCGAATGACATTATATACAAAAGGCCAGGCGCCGACGACCCGAAACCGCTCGAAACAGGGTGGAATTCTGAATTGAATGCTGTACTAATTGCACAGCAGCAACAAGTAGTTAAGGACGGTTATTTTCTGGATTTATTCCAGACCCTTGCAGACTACCGCAATATGACGGCGACGGAGGTTCACGGGCGGAAAGAAGAAGGTTTGACGATGCTTTCTTCTTTTGTCGGCAGCACGCAGGAAGAATTGGGCGACCCGTTGATTATAAGGGTATTGGAACTTCTTATGGAGGCGCAAAGAGTAAAGAGGCCGTTGACTGATATAAATTATGATATCGTATATCAGGGCCGGCTAGCTATGGCGGTGAGCAGTATGCAGGCGAATATGATTGAGGTTATTTTAGAAAAGTGGATGCCTTATCAGGAGGTTTATCCTGTTCTGGACAATGTTGACTTTGACAAGGCATTCAAAACCGACGCTTTGGCCTCTGGTTTTCCTGCCAATGTTATCCATAGCGAAGACGAAAGGGACGAAATAAGAACGGAGCGTAAGGCAATGGAAGATGCGCAGCGTCAGGCGGAAATAGCGGAAGCGGCGTCTAAGGCGTACAAGAACGCAGGGACTGCGCCGCAGGAAGGCAGTATAGCAAGTGGGATGGTGGCCTAAAATGAAGAAGGACAATAATGAAAAGATGCGGCAGGAGCTTGCCTCTGCGTACAAACGATTATTTACTTCGAGCGACGACGGCAAGAAAGTTTTGAAAGATTTGAAGTTGTTTTGTGGTTTTAAGAAAACAAGCGTGACTTTGGACAATCCTAATGCGCACAGAACGATGTATCTCGAAGGTATGCGGCGGGTATTTTTGCGGATAAATTCTTTTATGGAGATAACAAATGCCGGCAAAAAGTAAGCAGCAGTTTAAGTTAATGAAAGGAATTGCTACGGGTGGCATTAAACATCGTAAGGGATTGCCGTCAAAAAAAGTGGCCCGTGAGTTTGTCGGTGGGCAGAGTCCGAAAGGATTGCCACGAAAAACAAAGAAAAAAAGAAGGAGAAAATAATGCCAGAAGAAATGTCAGACAATACGAAACAATTGATGGAACAAAAGAATTGGACAAGTCTTGATGATGTTGCGCAGGGATATACTAACCTCGAGACCAAACTGGGCACTAATCCCGTCAATATCCCCGCCGAAGGCGATGTGGATGGATGGAAGCAGTTTTATACCCAAATCGGTTGCCCTGACAGCTACACTTATGTCCCGGAAGAGGGCGTAACGATAGACGACAACCTTCTTGGTGGATTCAAACAAGTTGCCAAGGACACAGGTTTAACTCAAAAGCAATTTGATGCGGCGGTGAATTATCAGGTGAAGATAGGGAAAGCGCTTGCCTCCGAACAGGAACAAAGCAAAACCGAACAATGGAACAAGACGGTTGCGGAATGTGAGGCGGCATTGAAGAAAGATTGGGGTGCGGACGTAGAAAAGCGTTCTGCCGCCGCTTCCGCCGTCGCTGAAAAGCTGGGTCTTTCCGAATTATTCGAGAAAAAGGGGCTTAGCAACGATGCGACGGCTATGAAGGCGCTTGATAAACTTGCCCGAATGATGAGTGAAGATTCGTTAAGAACCTCGACGGAAGCAGCGGGTCGGCCTTCGGTTGAAGATGAATTGAAAGCATTGATGGTTTCCAAAGAATGGCTTGACCCGATGCACCCGAAACATAATGAAACCCAGAAACGTTATTTGGAGTTAATTAAGTCGAGAAGAGAGAGTCGCGGATAATCGTAAGACCCGTAAACGGCGGTAAGCCGCCCGACGACTGGTCGTAACACAGTAGCGATGGCCCGCAAGGACAACCTGAGCGATTGTAAGTAAAAATGTTTTAGAAACAATTGTTTAGGAGAAGTCCTATGGCTGATAGATATGGTAACGTGAACGCTGATTCCGGTTATTGGGAAGAGGCGTTTTACAATGCGTATCAGGCCGGTTATACTCAAATTCTCCAAGAGAACATAGATGCGTATGCCGGTACTACTACGGAAGGTCAGATTGAGGGAGAGAATAAGTCCTATGACTTTGTCGGAACAATCGAACTTACGGAGAAAGCCGCAAGGTTCGAAGATATTCCGATTGAGGACATAGCGCACAACAGGCGATGGATATTCCCAAGATGGTTTCGCAAGGGTATATTTGTCGATAAGGAAGATGACATTGCTCTTCATACCGACCCGACAAGCGCTTATATTCAGGCGCTCGGTGCGGGTGTTGTCCGGCTAAAGAACGATGTCGTCTTTGCTTCGTTCTTTGCCGATGTTAAGGGCGGCCCAAATCCTGGCGACGACACTTACAGTTTCAATAACACGATTTTCACTACCGGCGCTTCGGAAACGGGCAGGGTTATCGTTCACGACACCAAGAAAGATTTCACTGCGGGCGGCGTATCTACCGGCCTGACAGTCGAGAAACTCATTCTCGCCCGCGAAGCTATGATTCTGATGCACAACAATCCGAACGTGAAAATGTATATCGGCGTCAGCCCTCATCAGTTGTCTGACTTACTAAGAGAGGCCGAGACCCAGAGTATCGACACCAGTTTGGTTCGCTCTCTCGTGGCGGGTACTATCCACGAGTATATGGGATTCACGTTTATTGTCGATTACAATGTCGTAATAGGCGCAACTAACGACCTGGGCGAAGACACCAATGTTTATGATTGTCCCGTATGGGTCAAGCAGGGCGTTCTATTTGCACGACACGAAGCCCCTATTTTCAAGGTTGACCGGATTGCCCGCAAGGACATTTTTCAGATTGCGGCGAAGTCCGGCGAAAATGCCATTCGGATGGACGAAGATATGGTTCTGAAAATCGAATGTGCAGCAGTGTAACGCTAATTTAGGAGATTTATTATGGCTGTAACAGCAAGTTATTACGGCGCTAATTACACCGTTGCGGACAGCACGCCGGAAATGGCCGACCTTCTTAACGTCAATGAATGGAGTGGTATTGTCAAAGTGCAGACCGATACTTTTACCGCCGGTGACGGTGATACGGGTATCCAAGCTTCGATTATCTACATCGCCAAGCTGCCGAAGGCGGCTGTGCCTTTGATGTGCAGCATTTCCTGGCCGGCGGCGGTTACGTGGACGGGCACTATCGGTTATGCGGGCGACCCCGATGCTTTGGGCGATTTTATAGCACAGGGAGCGGCTGGTTCGCAGGTTACAGGCCCGAGCGCAGCCGTGGCGTGTACGCCTCTTTCGGAAGCCAAAGACATCTTTATTACAACGGCAACTGCTGCACTGGTTTCCGGCGACAGTATCACAACCAACGTGTTTTACGTTCAAGGTGGATAAGTAAAATGGATAGGCCCTACAGTAAATTACCGGCATTAACGGCTCCGGTGAATGTTTTTATCGCTACGCCGATAGCGAAGAACGGATTGATTCAGGTTCAGACGGCGGCATACTGCTCTATGTTGAATCAACATCCTTCGACTCGGTGGGGATATATCAATTCGATAAGTCCTGAGTTTTCAAGGAACTCGTTATTGGAACATCATTTCCACAACGACCCTTGTTGGACTCACGTATTTTTTATCGATAGCGACGTTGTCCCCCCGGAAAACGCATTGGCGCTGTTAATGGCTTTAGACGCCGATATTGCTGTAGGGCTTTATCCTATTTATGCCGACCGCAAACTTATGTGGTGTGTCGAAAAGGACAAGGGATGGATTAACTTGACCGAACCTTTGCCTGAAAAGCCATTTGAGATTAAAAGCTGCGGTGCGGGATGTCTTTTGGTCAGGCGTGAAGTTCTTGTCGATATAAAATGGCCTTGGTTTCATACTGACTATCAGGAAATCTTCAAGAATCGCGGCGTAGGCATAAAACAAGGCGAAGACGTATATTTTATCAAGAAAGCCATTGCGCAGGGATACAAGGCAATTGCGCATCCGCAAGTGAAATGCAGGCATTTTAATACGATTGATTTATTGGAGTATTTTGAGGTTTGCAATGAACGTTTGGATAACGATACCGACGGGACAAAGGGCTGAAAAAGCGGAGAAGGTTGCACGGCTCTGGCGGGAAAAAGGGTTTAAGGTCGCCGCCTATGCCTGGGACGAGGAGACATTCAAGCGTCTCTATTCTATCCCGATTGAACAAGTTTGGCAGGGGAAAAGAAAGAGCTTTGCTATTTTGCAGAACTATATGGCTAAAACAATTGAGGACTGGGATGTAATCATCTGCGGAGCGGACGATTTGTACCCGGTTTCCGACGTGAGTATAATCGAGAAGGCGGCTGAAAAGTGTGATGATAAGATACTGTGGGTGCGCGATATGTTATGGGACAAACAGATAACTCATCCTGTAATCACCCGCAAGTGGTACGACAAGTATGGTTTTATTTTTGATGAGCGGTTCAAGCACGGTTATTGCGATACGGATTTATTTTTATGGGCAAGCAAGAAAGGTGAAATTGTTAAGTGTTTCGATATAGCATTTGACCATCGAACTTGGCGAAAAACGGGCAGGGAAAACAAGGATGAAATCTATGAACTTGCAGATAGCTGGTCTGAAGACGACAAAAATGCTTATTACGATAAATATAAGGACAGCGATATGATGTTGGGTTTTGTTCCTACGTTGTTTTTGTGTGGTGGAGAAAAATAATGGCTTTAACCGATACTCAAAAACTTTACAATGTAGCGCTCGGTTATCTTGGCGAGTACGAAGTTACCGAGACCGGCGCATCCACCAAACAGTACATTTTGTGTGAACGATATTATCCCAAGACCAGGGACGAAGTTTTATGCAGTCATCCCTGGAACGAGGCGAAGGTGCGAGTAGTGCTTGTCCGGGAGGCCGATAGTCCGTTATTCGGTTATAATTATAAATATGCCTTGCCGGACGATAGTTTACGCATACTTTCGATTGGCAGCGATTTATACGATTGGGAAGTCGAAGGCGGATATATCAAAACAAATTACGGCCAGTCACCTGGAAACTGGGCTACCGGCAAGGATTACGTTGCAGGTCAATATGTCAGTTACAGTGATATAACATATCTTTGCGCCGTAACGCATACCTCAGACGTTTGGGCGGACGAAGGCGCTAACTGGACATCTACGGATAACGATTACGTTGTCATTCACGTCGAGTACGTCAAGCAATTGACGTCTATAACGGAATTTAGTGTGCGGTTGTACGATGCGATTGCCATACGATTGGCGATAAAGATAGCGGTGGGAATAACCGGCGACCCGAAGATTAAAGAGGCGCTTCTCAATGAGTATATTAATTTAACTTTGCCACAGGCGCGGAGTGTCGATGCGATGCAGGGCAAGCCGAAAAGGATAATGAAAAGTGAGTGGAAAAGAAGTAGACGGTAACTTATCTCTCTCCTTCCCCCGTTAGGGCTTTGTGGTCTTGGCGGGGGAACGAGAGCAAGTATTATGAATCTTAAAGACATAAAAGACGAATTGGATAGACTCGCAGATGTCGAGAAGCAGATACAGTCTCTTAATATGCAGATAGTCTGCTTGACAGGAACGGTGAACGAGATTGAAAAGACTGTTTCTCGTTTGCACAACGAACTTTTAGAAATGTCGGGTGGGATAGAATAATATGATACTTGATTCAGTTCACGTATGGCACGTTGCCAAAACCGGCGATGATGCAAACGGCGGCCACGCACAGCAGTATCCAATTGCTTTAGCTGCTGATGCGAAACTGACGATTAGTGCGGCGGTTACGGCGGCGGCGGCGGGTGATACTATTGTTATCTGGCCGGGCGATTATGCGGAGAAGGTTTCTTTAACAGCCAAGCCTCTGACGCTCAAAGGCATATCCCGAAACGGCTCGAAGATAGCTCCTGCCAATGACAACGGGATTGACGCCGGCAGCAACTGTGTGATTAAGAACTTGTCTGTTGAGGCGTTGGGTGCGGACAAGTACGGGATTACGGGTGGGAATGCGGCTCGGACTAATATCGTTATCGAGGATTGTGATATTTATGGCGATGCGGACGGTTTATACTTTCCCACTATCGGCGGTCAAAAGACTGACATTTTTATTTCCAACTGCCGGATTCGCGGTGAGTATGATGCAGCGAACTTTGGTGGTGTTGAGCGACTTATTTGTAAAGATACAGTTTTTTATTCGACAGGCACACACGCCTCATCCACGATGTATCGAGCAATTGCCCAGTGTGACAATGGCGTATTTGACAATTGCCATTTCTATGTAATCCCACGCAATGCCGCCGGTGTACAGGCCCAGGGACTTCTTCACCAATCGGCTTGCTACGTTACATATAATAACTGTGTGATTTATGTCTCCGCAGGCGCAAGCGTTGATGGGAACTTGTTTGGCGTGCAGGTTCAACACGCAGACGCCAACGTTGTTTTGAATAATTGTGTTATAAGAACACTTGCGGCGGGAACGCCTGCCTTGCATTCCGATCTCAAATCAATCAGTGGTCGATTGGTTGTCAATAATTGTTCATACGATACGTCTGACGGTACAATAGCTCACGGTGGCAGCGGGCATATGGATGCGGTAAACGCCGAGGTGGATACTGCTCTCAGCGATATTGGTCTCGATACTAACGCCGTAAAACGAATAGGAAATGCAGCGAGGATAGGATAGAATATGAGCGACCCGACTGCATTATGGCGTTTAGACGATAACCTGGCAACAAGCGTTGTCTTGGACTCGATTGGTGACGCCCACGGAGTTTTATATGATGTTGGTGGGCAAAATAATACTCAAAATCAATCGACTACTGATGCCAAATTTGTAAGAGCTTTTACTTTTGTGGCTAACGATGTTGACTTTTTTCAAGTCGATGCTCACCCCGCCCATATAATATCAAATCTGTGGACGATGGCTGGTTGGTTTAAGACGAGCAATAACGACGACGAGCAAAAAACTATTTTTGCAAAACTTACAGAGGGTGCTGGTGGCTGGGTTGCAATTGCCTCGATTTTTACTTATGCAGGTGTTGACAAGATTAGATTTGGTGTCCGCACAGTATATGAATCAGGGGAGAATGGGTTTGCGTACTATAAAAACTATCCAGCAGGCAATAACGCATTGACTGACAACGAATGGCATCTTGTAGTGGTTACATACGATAAAAATCTTGCGTCTAATCAACTTAAATTATACCTTGATGGGTACGAAGTCAGCCAAAAAAGTACAACAGGATTAAGTACTTTTACTAATGCTGAGGCATATTTTGTCGTAGGTTTTTATCCAACGGTACCTCGTACTTTTGACGGTATTATTGACAATGTAATGCTCTGGAACGACGAGGCAATCACACCTGACGATATTAAGCGGTTATGGTGTGAGAGTAATGTCCCGCCAAAGGCAAGGGTTTGTGGCAGCGGAAGGTTGGCCGCTGGAACTGGAAGAATAACGCCTGGAGCGTCGAGGATAAGATAATGGCATATAACTGGCAGCCATTTGCAAGTACGAGCGGTGCGGGTTGGGTATCTCCTGAACGTTTTAATAACGACCCAGCTACTTATGCACAATGCGCAGATGAAAATGAGTGGATAGTAGCTACCCTTGACGCTCCTGTACAGAATGTCGGCGCAATTCGCATTTTATCGAAGGGCTTTAAGCCGCCTTTTGCTTCTGTCGCCGTTACCGTTTCGCTTATGTACAGTTCGGTTTCACCGCCGGATTGGCAGGTATGGCAACCTGCGGTTAATTTGGCAGCCGACGGTTATGGGCTTTTTAGGTTCGATGTGCCTACTACTATGCTGGCGGTTCGGATGGCCATTGATGACTTGAATACCGCAATAGCTTTAATGGCATTTACGATACAGTGGGGTTTAGTAGTTCCGTCGAAAGGACGTTTGTGGGGTGATGGAAGATTAGCTGCCGGAACTGGAAGAATAACACCTGGAAATTCACGAATAAGAGATTGGCGAAGATAAGAGCAATTTTTTAAGGACACGAAAAATGGAAATGACCAACGTATCATCCTACATTACCCTGCACACAACGGCGAATGTCGCAGGCGCGCCGGACGGTACACTTGACACGGTAGCGACCGACTATCTTCTGAACACAAGGGCGGACGACGCCGTTGACTTGTTGGAGAAGGCCGGTGCTGGTTATCGAACAAGGGCAAACGAAATCGAGGTTGTTGTTTATGGCACGGGTGCTGATGGCACTACGGCTACACTGGAGCTTTACGCTTCTAACGAGGGTGGCGCTAGGGAACGGATTGCTTCTATTGTCTATATTCTCGGCACGGCCATAGCTATAACCACCGGAACGTACAGGTGGGCCGATACGGCGACTGTTACCAGTTACCATCTCGCTTCGGGTGGGGTCAATGTGGCGGACAGCGCTGTCAACAGGATAGTCAAAATCGGTTTCGATGCTATCGGTTACAGATACCTTGAAGGCAGATTTACAGCAGGAAACTGTACGATTGCAAGGGCCTTGTTCAGGTATCTCTAAAATGGCCTCGAAAATCATAAAAAACAGTTGTAATGCCGGTGAGTTGTCGGAATACATTTCCGGCAGGACGGATATTGTCAAGTATTACAACGGTTGTTCCGTCTTAACCAATGCCGTTGTGTTGCCTGAAGGCGGGGCAGTCAAGAGAAGTGGCACGGAGTTTATCGCCAAATCCAAAGAGTTCAGTGAATGGGACAACGAGGTGCTTTATCCGGCGGGATGTGTCGTTCGAGCGACTGTGGATGATGTAGAGAGTTACTATTATTGTGATACCGCCAATACTTCAAGCGCTTCACCCGACACGATAACTGACGATATTGCGCACTGGACTTTGGTTGAAACGGCCAACGACTCGAAGATAAAATTGTTTGGTTTCGAGTTTTCCGTTAGCGATGCTCATATACTCGAATTTGGCACTCGATATATGAGGGTCTATAAGAACGGTGCGAGGATTTTCGAGGCGGCACAGGACATAGAGGCGATAGCGCTTGTCGGCGTTACGCCGGCCAATATTCAAATAACCGCCCACGGCTATCTTACCGGCGATACGGTCAAATTCACTGCGGTCAACGGCGGATGCACGGCCCTTAACGGCAAAGAGTTCGTGATTACGAAAGTCGATGCCGACAATTTCACCCTTGACGGCACAGACAGCAGCGACTATACGGCGTGGGACGATGAGGGTAATGCGAAAAAGATTTATGAAATAACTACGCCTTTTGATTCGTCTGACATCTTTGAAATACACACGGCGCAATGCGCCGATGTGATGTACGAGGCGCACGAGGATTACTGGCCGAGAAAGCTCTCTCGTTTAGCCGATGCAAGCTGGACACTTGCGGAAGTGGTTTTCAAGGGCGGGCCGTTTCTTACGGAGAATACCACATCGACCAAATTGCTCAAGTTCACGGCTGACGGTGTACAAACCGGTGCTCACGATGGAGGAGACAATAAAGCCAAATTAACAGATAGCGGCGAAGCTTGGACGGTTGACCAATTTGTCGGTCTTAGCGTTTACAATGTAACCGACGGTTCGAGTGGTACAATTACCGCTAATGACGCTACTACCGTAACGGCTGCGCTTGCCGGCGGAACAGAAAATGACTGGGACGATGGTGATGTTTATACCATTGGTTACAACGGCTATTATTTTGAACCCGGTTGTATTGGCACTTTGACCGCTACAGCGCATACGCCCTTCAACGCTTTGCACGTTGGCTCACTCTGGTTACTTAAGAATACGAGAGAAGATAATACGACTGGAGAAATCGTAAATGCTGCCGCAGCCGCTACGGAAAGCGACCCGATTCGCATTAAAGGCGATTACATCCTCGAATGTGCGAATTTCAATACCGATGACTGGGTCGAATTATGGCGGAAAGAAGGAAACGGCGAATATCAGCTTGTGGAACACTTCACAGCGGCGACTTCTTATTCCTCGACGGAAGAAATAGACGATGTATTCTATAAGATAAAGGTGCAGGACATTCTTAACGCCTCCGCCCTGAAAGCCACGCTTACCGCCAAAGACCAGGTCAGCAGGGGCGTTGTCAAGGTTACGG
>Ga0315533_1002670_pt1 | contig 12205 bp, 10 predicted proteins | sample SalMarSW160130MG_FD_203081 | JGI IMG/M metagenome (GOLD analysis project Ga0315533, IMG submission 203081) | Salt marsh sediment microbial communities from the Plum Island Ecosystem LTER, Massachusetts, United States - Salt Marsh Sediment SW1601-30 ...
TCCTTTATAACCAGCTCATTAGCTTTGTTAAGTGATTCGAATGTCCCGGCATCAGTCCACCAGCCATCGAGTATATCATAAGCCAGCTGCCCCTTTGCAATGTAGGCATTGTTGACATCGGTAATTTCAAGCTCGCCCCGGCCCGAGGGCTTGAGGGTGCGTATAACATCGAAGACCGAGGCATCGTAAAAATATACGCCGGTTACGGCGTAGTCTGAGGCGGGTTTTTCCGGCTTTTCATCGATGCCGACAACCCTGTCGCCGGATACCCGGGCGACACCAAAACGCTGCGGGTCAGGCACCTGTTTTAGAAGTAATCTTGCGCCTGTTTTCTGCGATATGAATCTGTCGGCGTATTCCTTAAGGTCACGCTCAAAGATGTTGTCGCCGAGAATGATGACGAGAGGGTTTCCGTGCGAAAAATCTTCAGCCAGCGCCAATGCCTGGGCGATTCCACCGGCCTTGTCCTGGACCTTGTACGTAAACTGACAGCCAAATTCTCTTCCGGAACCGAGCAGACTGACCACGTCGCCCATATGCTCAACGCCCGTTACAATCAATATCTGCTTGACGCCGATTGAGGTCAGTTTCTCAATCGGGTAATAAATCATGGGCTTTCGCCCGATGCCAAGCAGATGCTTGTTCGTAACCTTCGTCAGGGGCATCAGGCGTGAGCCCGTTCCTCCCGCAAGCACGACACCTTTAAGAATCACTATTGACCCTTTCCAAAATGAAACCTTGGTAACACTGATTCATCGCTACAGTCGAAACTGCTTTAGAAAACGCAAGTCATTTTCGAAAAACAGACGAATATCGGTAATGCCGTATTTCCTCATCGCCAGCCGTTCTATGCCGAAACCGAATGCCCAGCCGGTGTATTTTTCGCTGTCTATCCCGACCGCATCGAGGACGTTCGGGTCAACCATACCACATCCACCCATCTCTATCCAGTCTTCTTTGCCTTTCTTGTCGGCCAGGAGCAGGTCAACCTCTGCGCTTGGCTCGGTAAAGGGAAAGAAGCTCGGCCGAAACCGCCATTTCGTATCCGCACCGAGAAAGGCGTGAATGAACTGGTCGATGGCGGTCTTCATATCCACCATACTGATACCCTCGTCAATCACCAGGGCCTCGAGCTGATGAAACATAAACATATGCGTTGCGTCAACGGTGTCCGGCCGATAAACCCTGCCCGGCGCAACAACCCGAATGGGCGGCTTGGTGTGTTCCATAACACGAATTTGAATTGTCGATGTCTGGCTTCGCAGAAGAATACTATCGTCGATGTAGAAATTATCCAGCGGGTCCCTTGCCGGGTGTTCCGGCGGTATGTTCAGTGCGACGAAGTTGTGCCATTCGTCCTCGACTTCAGGGCCATAGGCAACTGCAAAACCCATTCGGCCGAATATCTCCAGCAATTCATTTATAGTCTGCGTAATAATATGGACTCTGCCCACATCAACAGGTATGCCCGGCAGAGTAACGTCTATCACCTCGGCTGGCTGCTTCGAGAGCGAAAGTGAGGCCTTTAGCTGTTCAAATGCCCCTGTAACCTCTTTTTTGATCTTGTTTGCGAGTTCGCCTGCGGCCGGTCTTTGCTGGGGGCCAAACCGGCCTACATGGCTAAGCATCTGGGTAATCTGCCCTTTTCGAGCCAGGTATTTTATGCGAAAATCCTCCAACTCCGCCGTATTTTTGACCTTTTTCAGGGCTGCAAGGGCCTCTTTGCCTGTCTTTTCGAATTGCTCAAGCATCTTCTCGTATATCGTATGTCGTAGTTTTTGGTTCCACCGCAAGCGCCATTAGGCGTCCTGTGGGGTGTCCTCGCGGAGTCCTTCGGACTGCGGAGATTCACGATTCACGAGCACCGGCGGTATTGGCGGCTTCTACAATAGCATCGAAGCCGGCAGGGTCGGCAACGGCAATCTCGCTCAGCATCTTTCGGTTCAGCCCGATATTGGCCTTCTTACAGCCGTCGATGAATCGGCTGTATCTTATGCCTCGCTGCCGGCAGGCGGCACTTAAACGCACAATCCACAGCCCTCGGAAATCCCGTTTCCGTCGTTTGCGGTCGATTCGAGCATTGACGGCTGCACGCACGACGGCCTGTTTGGCTAAACGATACTGTCGAGATGTGGCCCCGTGATAACCCTTTACTGCTTTAAGGGTTCTTTTTTTCACCCGGTGTCTGGCGGCGCCTTTTCTAACTCGCGGCATATCAGCTTTCCTTTAAAAATTCTTCAATCCTTTAACTTGCTGGCGGCAGCTGATTGATGGCCGAGAAGCAAGCTCAACCGATTGATTATTTTCTATTGACTACTTAACTCAAACTGACCGGTTCGCAGCAGGTGTTAAATGTAAGTCGATTTCCGACAATATATTATGTTTCTTATAAAATAATAAAACAGCCATCCGCCGTTAGGCGGGTTCCGCAATTTTGCATTTTGCACTTTGATTTTTACATTTTCAAACTGGCCATCGGTCAGTTTGAGTACTTAATATCTTTTCCAATCACCACTACATCTATTCGCCGAGTCGCATTCTGATTGTTTTGGCCTTTGCACCGCTTATAATCGACGAGCTTCCTATTCGCCGGCGACGCTTGGCGTTCTTACCGCTCATAAGATGGCTGCCACAAGACCGCGCGTACCTGACCTTGCCGGAAGCGGCAATCTTGATTCTTTTGCTCAGCCCTTTATGTGTCTTCTGCTTCGGCACGTTACTTACCCTTCAAAAAGCGTTTTTTGAAACAACCGAAAAATATAAACCCTATAGTTTATACCGCCTGCGACCGTCAGTCAATACCACAGGCCGTAAATTCTCTAAAAATTTACCCCCCGCATTTCACAAAATCCAGCTCGGAATCCACAAGGCACGCCATTATTTTGGCATAAGCAATAACGTCATACGCCTTCCGGAGACTTTACCGGGCTGCTCGACCTTTGACAGGGCTTCCATCGATTCAGAAATTTGGGTAAGCATTTTATAGCCCTTGTCCTTATGCAATATCTGACGGCCCCGGAAGAATACTGTAAACTGTACCCTGTGGCCTTTCTCCAGAAATTCACGGGCATGGTCGAGCTTGATTGCCAGGTCGTGGGGGTCGGTTTCAGGCCTAAGCCGAATTTCCTTCAGCGTGCTGTGGTGATGGCCTTTCTTTCGGCCATCGCGAACCTTGCGCTTTTGCTGATAAAGCCATTTGCCGTAATCCATTATCCGGCAAACCGGCGGGTCAGCAATAGGGGCAACCTCCACAAGGTCCAAACCCATATCACCGGCCTTGCGAATCGCATCCCGCGTCTCTACAATTCCCACCTGATTGTTTGATTCATCGATTAGCCGAACCTGCTTGACCCGAATTCTCTCGTTTACCCTTAAACCTCGTTTAGCGATTGTGCACCACCTTACCTTTCTAAACCACACAAGTGCGAATACAGTATTAAAACGCTAAATCTATCTTTTTATCGGCAATTTTGCTCTTTGCGATTGTGATAAATTCGCCGATTCCCACCGTTTTGGTCTCTTCGGATGCCCTGATTCTCACGTTAACAGTGTCGGAGCCGGCCTCTTTGGGACCGACTACCAGCATATAAGGCAGCTTCTCACCGTGCGCCCTGGCAATCTTAGCGCCTATCTTTTCATCCGACAAATCACAGCCGCAACGCAACCGACCGTCCTTTAGCTTATTCTGAACGGCCTTCGCATAATCGTTGCTTTTTTCGCTTATCGGCAGCACCCTTGCCTGCTCCGGCGAAAGCCACAGCGGGAAACTGCCGCCGTAGTGCTCGATTAATATACCGATGAAACGCTCAAAAGAGCCCAGCACCGCCCTGTGAATCATAACCGGCGTTTTCTCGGTGTTATCTCTGTCGGTATAGACCAGCCCGAACCGCTGAGGCATCGAGAAATCCAGTTGAATTGTGCCGAGCTGCCAGGACCTCTTCAGACAATCCCTTATATGAAAATCTATTTTCGGCCCGTAAAACGCACCATCACCCTCGTTAATTTTGTATTCGATTGCTTTGTGCGCCAGAGCGTTTTTAAGCGCATCCGTAGAAACATCCCAGATTTCATCCGAGCCGATATGCTTTTCCGGCTTGGTCGAAAGCTCAATGTGAAAATCCTCGAATCCGAAGGCCCTGTATATCTCAAAGGTAAGCTCAATGACCCCTATTATCTCCGGCTCTATCTGGCTGGGTACGCAGAAGATATGGGCATCATCCTGGGTAAACTGCCTTACTCTGAAAAGGCCATGCATAACACCGCTGACCTCGTGCCGGTGGACAAGCCCGAGCTCGGCAACACGCATCGGAAACTCGCGATATGAATGTTTTGTGGTCTTATAGACCAGACACAAACCCGGGCAGTTCATCGGCTTTATCGCATAGCTGGCACCGTCAAAACTGGTAAAGTACATATTCTCCTTGTAGTTGTCCCAATGCCCGCTTTTGTGCCACAGTTGCTCATTTAGAATGATAGGCGTCTTAATCTCCTGATAGCCGTATTTATCGTGGACACTGCGCCAGTAATCTACTATCTCGTTCCAGATAATCATCCCCTTTGCGTGAATGAAGGCAAAGCCCGGCCCTGCCTCATCGAAGCTGAATAAATCCAGTTGCCTGCCCAATAGGCGGTGGTCACGTTTTTTCGCCTCGTCTAATCTTCGCAGGTAGTCGTCAAGCTCTTTTTTGGTCGGCCAGGAGGTACCGTAAACCCGCTGAAGCATCTTTTGCGTCGGGTCGCCGTGCCAGTATGCACCCGCTACGGACATAACCTTGAAGCTGCCGGCCCTGCCGGTGCTCGGCAAATGCGGCCCCCTGCACAAATCCTCAAAGCCGTCTCCCTGCGAGTAGAAGCTGATGACTTCGCTGTCGGCATGCCTTATATTGTCGGTTTTATATTTATCGCCGGCTAATTTCTCAAGCGCCTCAGACCTGCTCATTTCTGTCCGAACAAAGGGTCTGTCGGCCTTGACGATTTCGAGCATCTTTTCTTCTATCCGCTCGAAATCAACCGGCCGAATCGGCTCATCGAGGTCAACGTCATAGTAAAACCCGTCTTCGACGGTCGGGCCATAGACCAGCTTTGTAGTCGGCCAGATACTGCATATCGCCTCGGCCATTATGTGAGCGCAGCTATGCCGCATTATTTCAAGCCCTTCGCTGTCTTTGAGGGTAATGATTTGAACGGCGGTGTCGCCGTTGATAGGCGTGGATAAATCCACCAATTGCCCGTTTATCTTCGCCGCCACGGCGGCCTTTGAAAGCCCCTGCCCTATTCGCTCCGCTAACTGTCCCGCAGTTGTACCGTCGGAAACCTCTAATGTGCTGCCATCGGGCAGTGTTACTTTTGCCATAGATTTATCCGGTACTAATAATCCCCTGTATCTACCTGAGCTACCATTTTGCCCCGCCCAGCGCTGGGCGGGGCAAAATGAGACCACATAAGAATATAGCTGCTTGAACAAATTTGTCAAGTAAGCCAATCCGAAAGCCAATAGCAAAAAACGCTAACCAGCTCAAACTGACCGATTTGTAGCTCTGCCACAGGTAGCAAATGTTAAATGTAAGTCGATTTCTGACAATACATTATGAAACATAATAAAACAGCCATCCCGACGGAGTCGGGATTCCGCAATTTTGCATTTTGCACTTTGATTTTTACATTTTCAAACTGGCCATCGGTCAGTTTGAGTTTTTTATCTGTTGCTATATGGCACCTTTGGCTGTATAATAAATTATAAGTTCCGGTTGATAAATGATAATTCATTCGTTTTTAACAAAAAGCAGTGAACCAGTTTGTGACCAAGTTGGCGGCGTCTGCACCTTTACTTTTGGTGGTGTTTGTATGCTCCTGCTGCCAGTTTAGCTGCTGGAGAGGTGAAGATTCAATGGCTGATACTATTGTATGGGAAATCGATAACCTCGAATCCATAGGTGGACACGAAATAACGGTTTTGGGCTCGCCCAAGGTAATTGAAACCGACAATGGCAGGGCCATAGAATTCGACGGCGTCAAAGGCGGCCTGCTCGTCGAAGAACTGCCGTTAGTCGGTGCAGACAAGTTCACGCTGGAAATCGTCTTCCGCCCTGACGCAAAAGGACCAAAAGAACAGCGGTTCCTGCACCTGCAGGAAGATGGCTGCGAGTATCGCATATTAATAGAGACCCGGCTGACCGATAACGACCTCTGGTACCTTGATACTTACATCAACACCGCCGAAGGCGACAAGACACTGGTCGAACCGGCGAATACCCATCCGGTAGGAAAATGGTATAACGCCACGCTGGTTTACGACGGCCGGGAAATGCGACATTACGTCAACGCCGTCAAGGAGATGTCGGCAGAGCTGGCCTTTGGCCCGCTAAACGAAGGAAAAACCTCTATCGCAGTACGTTTGAACCAGGTATACTGGTTCAAAGGAGCCATACGCAGGGTAAGATTCACACGCGGGATTCTAATGCCCGAGGAATTCCTGCAGCAGTAACAGTGCGTATCTCGTATCTTAAATATAGGAGATGCTCGCTGGAGATAACCGGGCCAGGTTAGTGTGGAGGGAGATAGAATGGATGTAAACTTAGTAACGTTCGATAAGAATGGGGTGCAGAAGGTCTTTCCTCTGCCAAGCACCGTTACGGTAATCGGCCGACGGCACAGGTGCGATTTATGTATCCCGTTAATGTCGGTCTCCAAAAGACACTGTCAATTGAATATAGATAACGGGGTACTGAAAATTCGAGACCTTAATTCCCGCAACGGCACCTATCTTAACGGCAGCCGGATAAACGAGGCGGTAATCCGGCCGGGCGACTATATCGAGATAGGCCCTTTAGCATTCGCATTCCAGATTGACGGCCGGCCCGAGACCATCAACGCACCCAAGCTGCGCATCACAAAGCCGCTGAAAAAAGCTGCGCCTGCAGAACCAGCAGACGAAGACCTTGAAGTATTTGCAGGACTAAATGATATCGAAGAGCAGGACGGTACAACAAAAGCCGATGAACTTGGAGAGCTGGACGACCTCGGCGAAATGGACGATATCGGCGAGCTGGACGACGAGCTCAAAGACCTGGATGACATCGACCTGGAAGCGTAACACAAACCATAGACGCACCTTAGGGGCCTGTTAGAAAAACTTTTTGGCTTGCCAATACAGGAATAATACATATATTACTCAAACTGACCGATTTAATATATAAAATTTGTTTAATTGCTTATCGTATAAAAAGTTAAAATAGTCGCCGACGTAGTCGATTTCAACTAACGAGATACGAAATACCAGCGACGAACGACGCTCAAACTGGCCCGTTTCGAAGAAACGGTCAGTTTGAGTATATTAGTCTTGCAATATATTGTTAGTTGAATTTCTGTTATCGCTCTGCGTGGAACCGTATGAATACGTTGACTTTTAATCCGCTCAAACTCATCTTTCTTATTGGCTGGGTGTATCTTTGCCTGTACTTTGCTCAGAGTGTTCAATTCAGCCCCTTAGTCCCGAAGAACCGTAAATCAATAGCCGCTATTGCCGCTCTTTTCGCCGGGCCGATACTTTTCTTTGTGCTGACGGTGGCGGACGTTATAAGCAAGTCCTCCGAGGGTCACCGCAGTATCCTCGAAATAATAAAGAAGCTGCTGCAAAACGCCGTCGCACAAATTAGGTCTTCAAGCTTTATCAGCTTAAAAGGCAATTCGACGATAAGATTGCTCGACAGTTCAGGTACCGAGCTTAAGGACATATACGGTCACGGTAAAATCAAACGGCAGGACAGCCATACCCTCGATTTAACCGAGCAAATTATTGCCGACTCTCTTGAAGAACGGGCAAGCGACATCCTTATCGACCCGAAGGGCGAATCAATCTACACGGTCAGGTTTAGAGTGGATGGGGTATTAAGGGAAGTCGAGCAGATTACAGGTGATACCTGCCGGGCGGTCATAAACAGTATCAAGGCCATCTCCAATATGGACATCTCCGAAAAACGAAGACCTCAGGACGGCGCCTTTGTGGCCAAAACAGCCGACGGCACCGTGTCCTTCCGAGTGGCAAGCGCCGGCGTGCTCAACGGTGAAAAACTGTCGATAAGGGTGCTCAGTCAAAATGCCGGTATGTTTACGCTGACCAATGTAGGACTGTCGGAGAAACAACAAGTAATTATCACAAAGGCGATAAGAAAACCTTCCGGCATGGTGCTTTTGTGCGGACCAACCGGCAGCGGTAAGACCACAACACTCTACGCTATGCTCAACAAGATTGACCTGTTCACACGCAATGTCATTACGGTAGAAGACCCAATTGAATACGTACTGCCCAATGCCAGTCAGATTGAGGTTAATCCAAAGGCCGATATCACCTTTGCAAAGACCCTGAGAAGCATCTTGAGGCAGGACCCCGACGTAATCTGTGTGGGCGAGATACGGGACGAGGAAACCGCAGGTATCGCGCTTCGAGCATCGCAGACCGGCCACCTCGTGCTGGCGACGGTACACAGCAACAGCACCGCATCGTCACTGATACGCCTGCTGGATTTGGGCGTAACCCCCCTGCTGCTGTCATCGGGACTGGACATTATTATCTCCCAGCGACTGGTTCGCCAACTCTGCAAAAACTGCAAGGTGCCCGCCGAGCTAAGCCAAAGCCAGATGCACGATTTCCATAAAAGAAACATAAACTATAGAAATTTTTTCCAGGCCCAGGGATGCGACAGCTGTCACGAAACCGGCTACTACGGGAGAACGGCGATTTTCGATATTCTGGTGCTTGACGATAAGCTAAAGGCCAGTATCGCCAATGAAAAATTGTCCGTAGAACTACTGCGAAAAGAAGGTGACAAAAGAGGCAAATCCAACCTCCAGAAACAGGGACTGCTAAAGGTAGTCTCCGGAGTAACAAGTCTCGAAGAGCTAAAAAGGGTTTTAGGATAACTCATCGTGCGAGGCACGTGAAAAACTAACAAAATAGCGGGATAAGCACTTATGGCACTTTGGGTAGGCATATTAGTCGGCGTAGCTTTCGCATGGTTGGCCATCAAAAAGGGACTCTACGAAACCTGGGCCCTTGTTTTCAACATCGTAATCTCAATCTACCTGGCGATTTTCCTTCGGCCGACTATTGTAGATATTGCCCCTGCAGCCGCCGATACCGCATATAGCAACGCCGCCACTGTGCTGGCTATCGCCATAGCCGCCTTCCTGGTTTTGCACGGCATATCGTACACATTCCTAACAGGCCATTTCAAAGTCCCATTTCCAAAAATACTCGATACTCCCACGGCCGGTTTCCTGGGCTTTTTTGCCGGCCTTCTCGTCGCCAGCTTCGTAAGTCTCCTGATTTCCATAACACCAATCTCCGAAAACACCTTCGTAAAGGCAATCGGTCTCGTCGGTCAGTTTGAGCAGACAAATAGGCCGGTAATCTGCTGGTGGGGCAATCTCGTCAATTCGGTGGTGGCCAGTCAGGACAACAAGCTAACCTGCGAACAGGCGATTAACGAGCTGCTAAAGAACGCCGAATCGAAAGCAACGGATGAGCAACCCGGGTTGGACAAACCGGCCAAACCGACCGAACCAAATGACACCAAAACTATCATCACCGAAGAAGAGCAGCTCGGCCCGCCGCCGGAACCGGACATTGAAGATTTTTAAGCGGATTGCCGCCTCGCAAATCCCCGAAATTCGAATATTCACACTTGGCGCATTTGCAAAATTCGAGTATAACCCTCTTTGAAAAACTACATTTTTTAAGGAACCTCAAGCTGACTGATAATATATAAAGTTTGTTTGATTGCTTATCGAAAAGTTAAAAATAGTTGCCGACGTAGTTGGCTTCAACCCCGCCCCTCGTAGGGGCTGGGTTAACTAACGAGATACGATTCACGAGCCCCGCCCCTCCGAGGAGCGGGACGAGCAACGAACGACGCTCAAAATTCAGGAGGTATATTACCGTGCAAAATGAAATGTTTGACAAAAGAGTTGGAAACTGGAAATCGGAAGGAGATTTAGCCGCCTTTAATCTGGCCTGCGTCGCCGAGGCGATGGATACGGTCGAGAACCTCAGCAGCCGGAACACAGGCGCAGAAGTGGTCGAAAAAAGAATCGGCGAATACAAAAACTGGGACCCTGACATCCTCAAAGTTGACAAGGACACCGAGAACGGCTATCGCAGGCGCCTCGAACAGCTCGGCAACCCCATTACATTCCTTTCCGAAGAGGCCGGAACGGTCGAGATACACCCAGACGCCCAAGGCGAGAAATACTTTGTCGTCTGCGACCCCTTCGACGGCAGCTACCTCTTCAAGCACGGAATACCCGCCTTCTGGTACAGCTCATTGGCGCTGTTTGATTCCGATATGAAGCCGCTCTGCTGCGCCGTCGGCGACTGCTTCCCGAAGGTAATCGCCTTCGCAAACGAGCAGGGCGCTTTTATAGCCAAGCTCGATGGAGACCGCCTGCTTCACAAGGTTAAGCTGGACAGAAATTATCGCCAGCGTATGGGCAGGCCCGATATGACCAAAATGGCTGGTGCCAGCATCGGCTCATACGTTATGAAGCCCGCAAAATATCTTATGCCGCTCGTTGACGAATATCGTGATTTGTTAAAGCCGTTTAAATTTCTCAACCCAAACGGTGGCCCTTACGGATTCGCCGAGGTTGCCGAGGGCAAAATAGACTGCTACTTCGCCCGACAGCAGCCATTTGTCGATGTATTCTCAGGAATCTACATCGCCCAGCAGGCCGGCGCAGTAGTAACCGACTTCGACGGCAACCCCGTAAAATTCGTCGCCGACGAAGAAACCGTCTGGGACGTCGTCGCCACAACCAATCAAACACTGCACGACGAGGTGCTTTCCGCGATAGCCGCGTGTAGAAAATCCAAATCTTGATTTAAAACCCCGGAAAAAATAAAATTATGCCAGAGAAAATAATCAAATTGAAAGATTTAAGCAAAGATGAGGTCCCCCCCGACTTGCGGGCCGAGACCTATTTCGACTTCAATTCCCATCCATTCGAGCACCAGCAGCTTTTTGAACAGACCAATTCCGTTTATGGTGCTATTATCGGCATAAACAAGTACGCTACAAAGTGGCTCGCCGCCGTCATCGCCCATAGACGTTCCTCAGCTGCGGTTTACAAAGATAAGACACCCGGCCCTGCCCAAACCATCGGCCGATTCGAGGTGCTGCTCGAGGACGGCGCCGTCTTTGAGCCGGCCCGTATAATCGGCGGCCTAAAAGACGCTCCTCGCCACGTCATTTACCTCGCCGAAGGTGCGAAGCTAATCGGTGCGGACATCTATCTCGAAAAGGCCGATATTTATATCGGCGCCGAAACCACTGTCGAAGCCGGCGTCGGCATCAAAGGCCCTGCTATTATCGGCGAAAAAGCAGAGGTCCGCCAGGGCGCTTACCTTCGCGGTGACTGCATACTCGGTGACGACTGCATAGTTCGCGGCGAAATCAAAAATTCCGTCCTGATGAACAAGGCCAACTTCCCACATCCGTCCTATCTCGGCGATTCGCTCTGCGGCTATATGACACATTTCGGCAACCAGGCAACCTCGGCCAACATCGGTATCTTTGCCGGCCTGGTCGAATCCGACAAAAGAAAATCCATAGTGGTTCAATGCGACGGCAACGCCTACGACCTCGGCAGACCGAAGATGGGAATCTGTATGGGTGACTACAGCCAGGTCGGTTGCAACAGCGTCTCCGACCCAGCCACCTTTCTAAAGCCCTACACCATCACCTATTCACTTACCAGAATCTCAAAGGGCTTCTATGGCCCGAACGAAATACTAAAGAACAAACCGCTCGAGTATGGCATTATCGAACGAAGTCCCTTCAAACCACAACGCGAATAACAGCCGGCGGATAATGAGCAAACAGGCTTCGTTCACTCGGCGTAAATAATACAGGAACAAAATATGCAGACAATACTACTAAAAGGCGGCTTCGCAGTAACACCGAAGGCCACAGTGCGCACCGATATTGTCCTGCGCAACGGCAAAATTGAACTGGACGGTGAAAAAGACCGCTACGACAAGACAATCGATATCACCGGAAAATACGTTGTGCCAGGCCTCGTGGACATTCACTTTCACGGTTATGGGCTGTTCGACTTTACCTTCGGCCTGTTCGACCCAAAGACCAATGCCTACGAAACCGGCGCAGATATCTACGAGGACTGTTTCAACAAACTCCGCAGCAAACTC
>Ga0315533_1002671_pt1 | contig 12201 bp, 7 predicted proteins | sample SalMarSW160130MG_FD_203081 | JGI IMG/M metagenome (GOLD analysis project Ga0315533, IMG submission 203081) | Salt marsh sediment microbial communities from the Plum Island Ecosystem LTER, Massachusetts, United States - Salt Marsh Sediment SW1601-30 ...
TCCCTCCTTAATGACAGTGCTTCTGTAGCCGCGTAACTGTTCGGTTATTTCATCGGGCAGTAGTCCCCAAAGCTGGCGAACAGCTATCTTGAGGCTCTCAAAATCCTGATTAGTGATAGCCTGATGTCCCTGTGCAAAAAGACGCTCCGCCTCAGCCTGATCACGCATATTGTCTTTGTACTCCGTTTCCAAGTTCTCAAGCTGTCCCACCCACCAGCCTGGATGTTTCATCAATACCTGCATTACCAATTGTAAAAGATTCCTAGTCTTCTGTTGAACAGAATCAGCGTTCCTTGATGCTATGGCCTTCCTTGTCTCTTCCGTAAGACGAGAAAAATCAGCAACATCCTGAGAATCACCATACTGTTTCACTATATCATGACCGCCAGCAATCTGTGCCTCGGCTTCAGCAATTAGGACAGGCCAATTAATCAACTCTTCAATCTCGTCCAGTCTTGCATCAAGTTCGATGCGGCGTCGCTGACATGTATCTAAAGCCTCCTGTTCATCCCGTTGAGTTGACATCAGGGTCATATCGATTTGACGAACAAGTTGCTCGTTTTCAATCTTCTGGAGCAGATCATCGGCCCGAGCAGAACCAGCTAGCTTGGCTTGTTCACGAACCCTTTCCAGGTGTGTCTTTGCCTTTTCTGAATGGTCTGCCAGCACTTGCTCGTCGATTTGCGGGTACTTAGGGTCTAATACTATCGGAAACTCTTCATCCAATCTGGGGATGTAGGCGATGACCTGTGTTATGCGTGACTCATCTATAGCAATAGTGACTTCGATAGAGCTTCCGACGGGAATATCGGAACGAATTTTTTGGCCGGTTACTTCCAGCCATCCAATTAACGGATTTCTGTCAGCACGTTTGTTGTTGCCCTCCACGACAGGAATGCGGAGAATAGTCCCAGAGTCGCCGCTCTTGAGGGCTTCTGTCGTATGAAGCCTAGTTTCCCGCTTTTTGGCCGGCAATGTCACACCTTTTTCGAAGAACGTCAACACATCTCCATTGGCAAGCCCAATGCCAATATTATTAACGAGAGTTTGAGCGGAAATCGTGATTCCTATTGTATAAAAAAACCGGTCTGGCACAGTCTGACAAAGATTTCCACTCGCATCCCTGAGTTCAATCAGAAACTCGTTTCTACGGTCTCTGTCTGCGTAGACCGTGGCAACGAATGCGCCACTTGCCCCAATATCAATCTTCCCTGAGCGCCACTCAGTCTTAGATTTTACGAATTCAAGGGTATACCCCTGTAGAGATTGCCCTTGAGGAGCAGTCACTCTTCCCCCAATCGTAGGCTCTGCTTCATCCCCGATGGGTTTGTAGTCGAGTTCCAGTTTGAAATGCCCGGCAGGGAGTGGCACGTGTCGTCTGGACGCCTCAGGTATTATCTGCGTGCCAGCAAATACTGCAGCACCACATGCCACTACAGTCAGCGGGTCCACCCGGAATTCTAATGCAATACCCAGTTTCTGGGTCAACATGTCTCGAAATAGCGGGGTTAGTGTAGGACCACCAACCAGAATCAACTTCTCAATATCAGAGGATGATAGCCGTGCCTCTTCCAACACCGACCTGCACAAGTTTATTGACCTTTCGATAAGTGGTTCAGCCAACCGTTCAACATCTCCTCTCTTGAGTTCATACTCAAAGGATGTGCTTGCCCCGTCTTTAGCCATAAATAGTCTCCGTATTTCAATGTCAGTTTTATCTTCAACGGAAAGACGAATTTTGGCCTTCTCGGCGTAGTCTTTAAGGTGGGAACGAACAGGTGTCCACACTTTGTCGTCAGGTGACAGGTTGAACTCTTTGGCGACGACAGGGACTAGTAACTGGTCGACTATCTCCGAATCAATCAGTCCGCCACCTAAGTGGTTGTCGCCACCGTGGTTTACGACCTGTATCTGTTCGTCGCGCACCTGCAGGATAGCTGCATCGAATGTGCCACCGCCAAAATCATAGACCATCCAGAAGACGCGGTCGCTGGTGGTTTGAAATCCGTAGGACAAGGCAGCGGCAACAGGTTCTTGAACCAACGGGCTGAACAATAGCCCCGCCAACGTTGCTGCCCTGTTTGTGGCCGAGCACTGTGGGAGCTCAAAGACCGCTGGGACACTGATGGCAGCGGCAGTAATCTCTTGTCCAGCCCTCCGTTGAACATCTGCTCGAAGCTTTTTCAGGACCTCTGCAGACAGCTCTTCCGGGGTCATCTGTTTACCATTGACCTTGAAAGCCTCGAGAGGCTCGGGATGCCCCATAAATAGCTTGAATTTCAGGCGGACGTCGGAGCGTTCCGTTTCATCGTCGCTGGTTTGCTGGGCTTTTGCCGTCTCTCCCACTCTTAGCTCGCCCTTCTTGTTAAATGAAATCGCTGATGGAGTGTATTCGGTGTTTTCGTTCGTCTTGATAATGCGGGGTGTCGTGCCTTCCAACATTGCTATTGCGCTATTCGTGGTACCAAGGTCAATTCCAAAGTCTACCGTTTGTCGTTCCATAGCTTCATCCTCCTTGTTGTTTTCTTTAGGTTGTGTCATCTATCGACTTTGACGTCTCAGTTTCCTCAGGTATTCCGATGATGACCTCTCCCATCTGTATGATTCTGTCCCTATAGTATATCGTGGGTTTCAGCGTCTCTATGATTTGTCGTCGGGCTAAGCCGCTAACTGGCTGTGATGTTATCACCCGCAAGGCCATGCCACCTTCGTAGTCTCCACCAGTGTGGTCTTTGATCTCAATACCTCCCTGGGTAAGGGCGTCCCACGTCCGTTCAACATCGCGAGACAATTTTCGCAGCGGTTTCGGGAGTTCTTCTGTAGCAGCTAGCCTCTGTTGGATTCGCCATACCAAAGTCCCCACATCCGCCGCCAAATCAAGTAGTTCCTCTTCCTTCTTGGATGTCGTTTGAGAGCTAGCTACAGTGCGTTCCGCTAAGTCAGCTAGGGCTTCCAATGGTTCTGATAACCCGATGTATTTCCGCGCGCTTATCCTGAACTCTTGCGGATAACGTAGCCATTGCTTCAGATTATCCATGGTTTCCCTCAACATTTTTCTATCAGACACCTGAAGGCCTTCCTCCGATATTCCAGCCTCTGGAAAGCATTTCTTTTACGGTTCTGAATTCCTTTTTGTATGATTCCGGTTTTACCCCCTTAGGGAATGTCATGGCTGCAAGCCCGTGCGCTGCGGCAATGATAATGCCCAAAGTCAGAACGCCCACCCAAAAACTACTGCTCGCAATTCCAATGAAAATAGCGAGAACAAAGGCCACAATTATGCCCCCTGTTTTCCAGGCCTTGCTTTGATTGTGAGCTGACTTGCATTTTGCACACCTTGGCACTGTTACAGGCAAGTACTGCCACCTAACCTGCGTTCCAAGGAATGTTCTATCACGTTCTACATTGCCATGCATCATCACTGTAACGGAGGAATCACCGTCGGTACAATCTCCTCCGCAGAACCAGCAAGTCGCATATTCTACATTTGTTCTTATGGTTTCGAGGTCATCCTTAATCTTTTGTCTGAGAAAGGGACTTTCTGCAATATTGAGAGATTTCTCAGCAACTCCTAACACTGCCCCCCACTTCTCAGTTTCATTCCCAAATGCAATTAGACATGACCTTACCTGCAACGCTACCTCATCGTGGACTGATTCGCGTGTTGAGTCTCCTTCGGCTAGTAGTGAATCAAGAGTCTTGAACAATTGAGCCGTGTCACTAACAAGACTAGAGGCCACTTTTTTACCACGCTCTGGTGCATTAACTATTTCCTCGGCAGAGTGTAAGCATATGGCTTTAATCCTATCTCGTATCGGTACGATCGCCCGGTGTTTGGCCTCTTCGGCAACTGCATTATCAAAACCAGATTGACGTATTATTGCCAGGTGAAAATCCATATCTGTGGGGTCATTCATTCCTGAAGCTTCTACTGCAAGCATCGCATTGATTGAAAGCAATGCTTTCGGCAATCCTTCGCGAATCCGACGGGCTGTATCAGCTGTTAAACGAGGATCATCAAATTCACGAATACGCTCTCTCATTCTTTGCCAAAACCCTTCTTCATTAAGTAGCTTCTTCCATCTAGAAAAAGCCTGTTGCCAATGGGACCGTTTCTGTTCAATTTGCTGCTTGGAAATCTCTTTCGTTTCCGTTTCCATGTGTTCGAAATCCAACGCCATGGCATGATGGAAAACAGCGAGATTGTGCATAGAGACATTAGCTTCACTACCTTCAGCCTCATTGTGCCCCCAGATGGTCAAAGCTCGCGCTATATCATTCTGTTTAATTGACTCAAGAGTGTCGTCATTTTCTTCGGTCGAATTAAGTGATAACGGCCAGAACCAGAAGAATTCATCTATAAATCTTAATTCAGGATCGAGCAGTCTTTGTTGCGCTTCCCGCCTAGCATCCCTATCGTGTGCTATGTTTAGTGCGAGAACGCTATTGTCAAGCTGTCCCATATTCCCATATTTTTCAGTAAGCTCAAGCCTTCGAATATGAGACGATAGTTCCTTTGGAGAAGCAGTCACAGGGAGGCCCAATATGCGGAAAGCATTGATACGATAGATGTCAGGTCGCGCCATCTTGAGGAGTGTCTCATTCCATTCCATTGGGCTACCTGATTCCATTACTTGTGATTATCTCCGTGGGATTATGTCGCCTTCTCTATTCAATATATCATATGACAATTCCGCGTCGCCACAGCTTGAGTTGGTATTCGTACTTTTCCCGCAGGCCAGATTTCCTAATTATCGCCTCTTCAAGAATGTCAGCTGCTTCCATGAGCTTACGTGGGTCTCGAGCGATTTTCATTGCCTCTTTTACCATAATCTCTGGTTCGCTTTCTTTAGATTTCGCGATGCTGCCAAGAGCGCTTTTGCCCTCATCTACACTCTCTCTACCTTTTGTTATAGATTTTAATTTCGGTGGCTCCCATCGTCTAAGATCTTCAAGCATTTCCATTGCATTAGAATATCGCTCAGCAGGGTTGAGTTTCAGGCATCGTGAGACAATAGATTCAAGATGGTCATCTACACGAGGATTAAACTCTGCCGCAGGAATAAGCTTGTGCTTCCAACATTTACCAGTTGACAAATCCATCCTGTTTTCAACCGGAAAAGGCAGCCTGTCTGTTAGCAGAAGGTAGAGCGTAACACCAATAGACCATACGTCTCCGGCACAAGAGTCCATGTTTTTCAGGCACTCTGGAGGTTTGAATACTGGAGTCCCTCTAGCACTTGCTAGCAATGTGAGCGGATTAACAGCCTTAGCAAGCCCAAAATCACTAATCCTTATACGGAATCCTTCGACATCATAGCCAACAAGGATGTTTTGTGGCTTGATATCACGATGGATTATAGGTGACTTTTTGCTGTGAGCAACTGCCATTCCTAAGCATACTTGTCGTATTATGTCCACGGTATCCAAAATGGGAACAAAGGTATCTCGATAAGAGTTCCATAGAGATTCCAAAGTACCACCTGGAATGTACTCCATCGTGAAATAGCCACGTTTCCCTACATTCGTCTCCAAAATGCCTGCATCAAACACCCTAATGATATTGGGATGTCCAATCTTTGACAGCAGTACAGCTTCAGCTAAGTTTCGTTCAATCTCCTCCAACTCAGGACTAGGAGATTTGAATACCTTCATAGCTTGTCGCCCCAGGAATTTATGCTTTACCCGATACACTTCAGCAAAGGCACCTTCTCCTAAGAAGCGATCTATCTCATAGACGCCATGGACTTCGTCATCTTCGTTGAGAAGCAATGTAGCTTTCCTCCATGGACTTGCCGTCACCTTGAAGCTATGTAGTCCCTAACATCAACATAATTATCATCACTTATCCTGTTCGAACTTATCATATATAGACCGCTCGAAGCTGTCAATAGACCCGATGTACCATAGCCATTGTGCCAGATAGGAACACGTCCAATTCCGCTCTCACACCATTATGATTATGATCAACGGGGTCATGAATGACTAAGGATAGGGAAAAGGAGCTCGAGGAAAACGGGTTCGGGGTCTTGATCAGCAAAGAGAGTGAAGTCGTTTCGTTGCACAAAACTGACGTTTGTGTAATCTCACCTACAGTGAGCAAAATACGAGGAATTGCTCAAGGTTAAACACTCAGGTCAATGAACAGATGAAGGATTTCCACCAATTTGTTGGCGTCTTGTGGGTGGGCATGCCTAGTGGTGAAGCGTGTCTCCGACTGCTCCTGCAATGGCTCGGCTGTGAACGACTGGTGTTCGATTACTGCTCTCTTGCCCTCGGAGACCGCAGTGGTCATGTCCTTTAGCTTGCAAAAATGGATAAGCACGCCGTAGTTTTGACGCCATGTAAGATATTTGAACAACTGGTCCATCGCATCCCTGTATGCACTAGCTCCAGACCAAAACTTGCACTCGCATATAAGGACATGCCCAGAATCCACCCGCAAAGAAATATCTGTTTTCCCCAGCTTGCTAAACGTCTCGCCAGTAGTGCTTCCTGGATAGTTGGCATTCATCATTCCGACTAAGAGGTCGCGAAGTTCCTCTTCGTCCATTTTCTGGTAGGTTCTGGGTGCCACCTCAAACTGGCGTGCGTATTGTTCAATGAAGTCTACTAGCGACATCACGTCACTTCGGTTCAGGGTAGCTTCAGCCTTACCCGTTGGCTTTGGTTTCTCCATAATTGTACGTAGCTGCCGTGGTTTAATCTCTATTGGTTTGACCTTTGCATTGGGGTCTTGATGCAAAGGAATATTTAGCTTCTGCAGCAGTGCCTCGGTGCTACTCTGTCTCTCTTGTAATTGCTTCCGTTTTGCTTCCCAAACTGGTCTAATACGGTCTTGTAACTGCTTGTTCCCAGCCTCAATCTCTTTGTTTCGATTTCCTAGCCAGAAGCGAACCTGCTCAATTCCCTCTTGGACCCCCTGTTCGGTTGCTTCCACCTCGTGGACAAGGACATCGCCCTCGAATCTCCATTCAGGTTCTGCCCCCCACCACTTTGAGGGACCAAACTTGAAATAGTCAGCCCTCTGCGGATGAGGAGAAATAGGAATGCGGAGGCGAAATCCTTGCACTTCAACCTGGTATGTCTGGCCATCGTGGAATTCATCTCTACGTTGGAGTTTGGTAGAGAAAGGTTCTATTGTCTTCTGAGATTCGTCCCACAAAAGTGGCTCCCACTTAGCTTCATCAACCAAGAAGTCCAAGTACTCCTCGAAGTCCACCTGTAGAAGGTAGCTGGGGTCTTCTTTGTCCAACTTTTCGCCAACAATGCGGTGTATATTCTGGTAATAAGTCTGAAATGTTGGTCCAGTCCACATTATTATTCACAAAATATTGACCTAGTCAAAGAATACTATGAAATAGCATTTCGTTCAAGTACTGATGGGTTTCATATACCTAACCACTCTTCCCGACAGCAAGTATTATGTTTTAGGATGTCACATCAGCTATACAAAAACTCAGATTGTGACATCTCTTTCAAATGGGGAATTTATAGCTAAGTCCATGCGGACATCCCTATGTCTACGTGGTAGTAACAGTCTAGCAGAGTGTGTAGTTGTGCCTTATGGGGGGATTTTTGGGTTTTGCTGAGCTTTCCTTGATAGATCACGAGCCACGAGGCTGGGCTTTACTGCCATTATCTTAGATACTACAATTCCACCATAGCTAACGTATTATGCGAATTCCAAGTTCGCATATCCTGCTTTTATACGCAATCATGGAGGAAAAGCGTTTAGTGATTCGAAAAGAGCAAAATTGTTTACAATCGTTAAAAGAAAATAAGATATACTATAAGAAATAGAAGGCGATAAAATGGTTCGATTTATACAAACATCTGACTGGCAGATTGGAATGAAAGGTGGGGGTCTTGGAGAAGCTGGCCCTATTGTGCGTGAGATCCGAATTGAATCAATCCATAATGTGTTGAAATCAGCTCAAGAGCAAAAGGTTGACTTCGTGCTCTTATGTGGTGATATTTTTGAGCATAATATGATTAGTCAAGAGGATGTCAAAAAAGTTGTTACAATATTTAATCAGTATCCTGACATTCCAATTTATCTTCTCCCAGGGAATCACGATATGTTAGGCGCAGATTGTGTTTATAATAGACCAATATTTCAACGGGTAAACCACCTTACAATCCTTCGTACAAGCGATTCTGTCAAGGTTACCGACGCGATTCTTCATCCTTGTCTAGTTCTTTTAAAGTTCACCACACAAGATCTTACTGGAGCAATCCCTGTTGTTCGCGAAGTCGATGGCATACATATAGGGGTTGCACATGGAAGTTTAGTAGGAAAATCTCCTGTGCCAAACTGGGAAGAAATAGATTTGCCAATTGACCCCACCTGCGTTGTCAGAACAGGGATAGATTACCTTGCTTTAGGTCATTGGCACAGTCATAGAACTTTTGAAGATAGCACTGGAATAGCCCGAATAGCATATTCTGGAACTCATGAACAAACTAATTATGATGAAGATAATGCTGGATACTGTTTGTTGGTTCAAATAGATGGGAAAGGAGATGCACCAAAAATTGTGCCTATTAAAACGGGTCAATTGACATGGGTATCTAGGGAGTTTGAAATGAAAGATTCTTCCTCCCTTATTGAACTGGAAAAATATTTTGAATCAATTAAAGGCATTGATATGGTTAGATTGGTTCTTTATGGAGAATTGCCGCTGGAATCTAAAGAAGAACTTGATAATCTATTAGAATTTCAAACAACACTACATAAGAATTTAAGAGTGAAAATAGACTCACTCAACATTACAGCGCCACTTTCATTAGAAGCACCATTTGATTTTGGTGATCCAACCTTAAATCAGGCTGAAATACATTTGAAACAATTACTAGCAAATGAGGCTGATCCGAGAAAGAAAAGAATAATCGTTGAGGCTCTTACTCACTTACAAAGATTTGGAAGGGAGGTTGGAGTATGAAGCTTCATTGGGTTGCACTCGAAAACTGGAGACAGCACACTAAAACAAGGATTGATTTTGATAAGGATACAACAGTCATATATGGACCGAATGAGACGGGAAAATCAACCGTATTGGAAGCTTTGAGCAGAGGGCTTTTCGACAAGTCTAGCTCTCATGCTGAGGTCATCAAGCACATTAAACCCCTTACAGCTTCTGGAAACGTAACATCAACAGTTCGGATTGAATTCACTCTCAATAAAATAAGATATCGTGTAGAGAAGAATTTCAATTTAAGGAATGGAACATCCTTATATAAAATCGAAAGCAAAAAACCAATTCTTCTAAGACAAGATGTTGACGCCGACGAAGAACTAATACAATTGTTGGAAGCAGATTTACCATCTAGCCGAGGAAGCAACCCCTCTCAATGGGGGGCTTTTCAGTGGCTATGGGTTTCTCAAGGTCATCGAGAACTCCCAACTGATAAGGAGGGGGATGCAACTACCTCACTCCACTTAGAAACAAAAGATAGCGGAGGCGTACTTGTCACTCCAAAATTTCAGGCAGTCCAAAATTCCGCTCAAACTTCCTATGCTCAATATTTTACAAGGACTGGAAAAACTAGTACGAATTCACCAATATCAAATATCGAAGAAGAAATTCAAACTCTTCGACAGAAGAGTGTTGAACTTAGGAATAAAATAGAAAAGGTGGATGATGAAAAACAACAATTAGAGGAGCTTCAACGACGAGTCCCTATACTTGAGAAAGAGATCATAGAGACAGAAAAAGAATTAAAAAAAGCTAGAACCGAGGCAATTGACTTTTCTTCGATTGAGTCTGAGAAAAAGGCATCTGAAGCCAGTGTTAAGGAAGCAGAGAGAGATATGCAAGATGCAAAAAAGGCGTTAAAGGAGCTTAAGGAATCAGAGGGGAAAATAGAAGAGTTACAAAAGGAAGAAAAAGGAACAAGAGGAAACCTTTCTCGACTCGAAGCTTTATGCGAACAGTTGGGGAAACGCCAGCAGGAAATAAAAGAGAAAGTGGAAGAGAGGGCGATGAAGATAAGGGAGTGCGAGGAGCTGACGAGGGATGCACGAATCTTGTGGACCAAATCCGACGCTGAAGAAAAAACCGGGGTGTTGGAGAAGAAAATAAAGAAGACAAATGATATTAATGAAAAAATTGAAAGTCTAAGGGAAAAGGAAGTGCCGATTACTCCTGCTGGCAAAGAGGTCGAGAAGCTCATCCAGAGTCAGGCGCAGATCGAAGCATTGAAGGAGAGTTTGACAGCAAGAGGGCTTGTAGTAAACATTACGTCTGGCGAAAAGGGCTCACTTGAAGTTGAGGTAGATGGAGAGAGAATCAAAGATGGAAAATTAACTGCAACAGGCACTGAGAGCGTAAGTGTGGGGGCACCGGGTTTGGGGAAGGTTACAGTAAAAGCCAAACTAGAGCAAGCACATGATGCAAAGGTTGACATTCTGGGTTTGGAAGAAGGTATTCAGAGGGCATTGAGCAAATACGCTGTAAATTCGATAGACGAACTAAAAGAGCTAAGTCGGACCCAAAACGAGATTTCAAACAGTATAAAGGAATTAGTTGCAGAAAGAAAGGGAGTTGATGGACGCTCAATAAACGAAATAACTCTCGAGTTTAAAAAACTCAAGGAAAAATATGAGGAATATAAAAAGATTAAAAGGACACCCAACGCAATAAAATTGAATCCTACTGACGTTGACCTTGGGGAACTCGTGAATAAAAGGGAAAAGGAAGAGGTGGATGCAAGAGCTATCCTCGACGAAGCGAGAGCTGAGAGAGACAAAGTTGATGAAGAGTTGAATGAGAGAAAACAAGAATTGGCTGAGATTCGAGCAAGGCAGAAGTATATTTCCGAAGAGTTGGGTAATGCAAGAACCCAAGAGCGTGAAATGATTCGCCAATACGGCTCAGAGCAATTTCAAGGAAAAATATTAAAAAGTGCAGAAGCAAATCTCGAGAAGCGAAACGAAGAGTATGAGAAAATAAAGCAGCGGTATGAGGAGTTAGAGAAAGGCCCGATAAATAGAATAAAGCGCCTGGAACAGCAGATAGAAAATCAAGGGAAAATAATTAGACAACAACAAACTTCTATAGACCAGCTTAAAGGGGGGATAGGCACAGAAAGCTTAGGAGGAGCATATTCAGACTTAGCAGAAAAGGGATCCCGTATAGAAATTCTCAGTGAGAGACATGATAAAGAGCAGGTACGTGCAGAATCGTATAAACTCTTAAAGGAAGCATTAGAACAGCAATATCGTTCAGCTTTAGCAGCGGTGGTCGGTCCAATACAGGAAGAAGTAAAGCGTTCGTTGAGTTATGTTACAGGATTTTTGCATGAGGATGTGGAACTGAATGAATATCTATTTCCAACCCGACTCGGTGAGCGAGGTTTTGAGGATATTTCATTAGAATTTAATGACAGCTCGTCTGGATTAAAAGAGGTATTGGCTCTCTGCGTCAGATTAGCTGTTGCAAAGCATTTAAGTGGAAGAGATTCCCAGTGTCTCGTCCTTGACGACCCCTTCGTGCATGTTAGTTCTGATCGTTCAAATAAAATGATTGAGCTAATAAATGAAGCAATAAAAGAGTATGGACTCCAAGTGATAGTATTTACTCATCGTCAAATGGAGTTTGCTGGATTCACTGGCAGGATGGTTGATATTCAAAGTGTGAAATAGGAAAAGAGAAAGGAAGAATATTACTATGCGAACGAACCACCAAATAATGGCTTTCCAGAAGCCTATCTTCCTACATGAGTCTTCGGTCGCTGTCGCTCCCTCGCCCCTATCGGGAGCACATAACACAGCATATACAGCTCACTTCGTTCGCCCAAATTCCGCCTTCGGCACACTTTGCAAACATGCAGAATATCAGGCAAGATTACTCTTAATTCAAGGAGGAGGTAAATATGGCTTCAAAACCAGTGGTAATCAAGTTTTTCGCTCCTGTCATTGATGCTACCGTCAATGCTTTAATGAGTGCTGTCGAGCAGAAGATGAAGCAAGGGATAAAGGAATTCATCATTGTTATCTCTTCACCTGGCGGCTCGGTTTTCCATGGCTTGAGCGCATACAATTATTTGAAAGGATTGCCTGTGGAAATAACCACACACAATTTTGGCAGCGTCGACTCAATAGGCATTGTTTTATATTGTTCCGGTTCAAAAAGACTATCAGTGCCTCAAGCGAGATTCTTGCTTCATGGTGTTAGCGCCCAGTTCAGAGGAGAGCAG
>Ga0315533_1002673_pt1 | contig 12200 bp, 10 predicted proteins | sample SalMarSW160130MG_FD_203081 | JGI IMG/M metagenome (GOLD analysis project Ga0315533, IMG submission 203081) | Salt marsh sediment microbial communities from the Plum Island Ecosystem LTER, Massachusetts, United States - Salt Marsh Sediment SW1601-30 ...
AACGTGAAAGAATATATTGTCAAAACACTGAAAAAACTAAAATCCATAGAAATTGATGTTTTGCTGGAAGAACGCTATAAAAAACTGCGCTCAATAGGCACATCAACAGTAAAAAAATAGCCCGTCTATGAATAATAAAATAAACGGGCTTTTTAAATATTGAATAATCTTCTTGCGTTTTGAAAAGTTTCTTCAGATACTTTCTGAAAATCCATTTTCTTTATTTCGGCAATATTTTGAGCTATATATTTCACAAAAACAGGCTCATTACGCTCTGCCTCAACTTGCGGAGGAGTAAGAAAAGGACAATCAGTTTCAATTAAAATTTTCTCAATAGGTGTTTTTTCAATTATCTTATCCAAATCCAATTTATAAATTATCCCGTTAAACCCGAGATAAAAACCCATTTTCAAATACTCTTCTGCTTGTCTCCATCTACCGGTAAAACAATGGATTACTCCTTTCAATTTACCTTGAAAGTCTTTTAAAATTTCTATCAAATCGTCATGCGCTTTTCGGCAATGGAAAATCACGGGCAAATTCAATTCTTTAGCCAATTCTAATTGTTCCAATAATAACTTTTTTTGTTCTTTCTTTAAGGACTCAAATTTTTCTTCTTCTTTCGGCCTATAGTAATAATCCAAGCCAATTTCTCCTATAGCTATCACCTTTTCTGATTTTGCTAATTTTTTGTATCTTTCCTTTTCAAAATTTTCTCCTTTCGGACTAAAGTTGCCTTCATCAGAATCCATTTTTATTTTAACCAAACCGGTTCTTAAATGAATGGGGTGAAGCCCGATTGCAGAGTAAATTCCTTTCTCATATTTCTCGGCAATTTCTACCGCTCTTTTACTTGTTTCATGATTAGTGCCTACATTTATCACCCAGACATTCTTAGTAAAACAGCGCCTGATAACATCATCTAAATCATCTTTAAACGCATTGAAGTTTAGATGAGCATGAGTATCAATCATTTTTAGTTTTTTATTTTGTAACATTTTTTCTCCTTTTAAAGAACTAAACCTTCGGAAATAGTAATTTACCTCTTTTGTTCAAAAATTTTCCAGTTTTTTTATCTCTTTCTATTTCTTTGATAATCTTCTCTGAAGTTTCTGGCAAAAATGGTTTGAGCAATTCAGCTATATTATCTAAAGCAACCAACAAATTACCAAGAACCTGAGTTGAATCTTCTTTTTTCTCCCAGGGCTTTTCTTTATCAATATATTTATCAGAAAAACTAATTAAATCCCAAATTACTTTTAAAGATTCATTGAACTTAAATTCTTCTAAGGATTTTTTATAATTCTTCCGAGTTTCTTTGATTTTTAGATCTACAACTTTAAGATTGTTTTCTTTGAACCCTATTCCATCTGCCATAACTCTTACCCGGGCAAGCAAATTTCCAACACCCGAAGCCAAATCAGAATTGTATCTTCCTTCAAATTTCTCATAAGTAAAATCTCCATCCTTAACAGAAGGAATTTCTCTCAAAAGATAATATCTAACAGCATCTGCTCCAACTTGTGGTGAACCTGTCGAACTATATTTTTTAACGAGTTCAAAAGGATCAATCACATTACCTAAAGATTTTGACATCTTCTGCCCGTTAGAGGTTAAATAGCCGTGAACAAGAATTACTTTAGGTAGATTTAAGCCCAAAGAAAGAAGCATAGCTGGCCATAATAAAGAATGAAATCTAAGTATGTCTTTTCCTATACAATGAATATCAGCCGGCCAAAGTTTCTTAAACTTATCATTTTTTTCAGCGTATCCCAGAGCTGAAATATAGTTTATTAATGCTTCAAACCAAACATAAACCGTCTGAGTGTCATCATCAGGAACAGGTATCCCCCATTGTAATTTCTCTCTTAGCCTTGAACAGCTAATATCTTCTACGCCCTGCTTGATAAAACTTAATACTTCGTTTTTTCTTGTTTCGGGAATAATTCTTATTTTATCTTTCTCTATTGCTTTTTTTGCCTCTTTTGAATATTTTGAAAGTTTAAAAAAATAATTTTCCTCTTCAATTAATTCCGGCTCTTTCTGATGATTGGGGCACTTTCCATCCACTAAATCTTTCTCTGAAATAAACGCTTCGCAGCCAACACAATAAAGTCCTTTATATTTCTTTTTATAAATATCCCCGTTTTCTTTAAGTTTTAACCAAACTTTTTTAACCGCCGGCCAATGTCTTTTTTCATCAGTAGTTCTAATAAAGTCGTTATTGGAGATATTTAAAATCTTTGTTAATTTTTTAAATCTGCCTGAAATTTCATCAACAAAATCCTTTGGCTCTTTTTCATTTTTCTCAGCTGCTTTAGCAATTTTTGTCCCATGTTCGTCGGTCCCGGTCAGAAAAAAAACATCTTCTTCTAAAAGACGGTGATAGCGCGCCAAAACATCAGCCTGAATCAATTCCAAAGCAAACCCTATATGAGGAGGAGCATTAGTGTAAGCGATACTGGTTGTGACATAAAATTTGTTCATAAGCCAAAAGGAGGTATTAAACCTCCCTTTAAACGTATCATAATTTTAGGTTTTTATCTATACCATTTTTATTGCACCACTACGGCCTTTTCCTCTCTTCTTCTTTGCAGAAATTCCTTGAGGAATTCAAATAATATTCCAAACAAAGGAATGGCTAAAATTGCTCCCATTAGCCCCCACAAAGTTCCTCCGATAACTAAAGAAAGTAAAACTAAAGCAGGAGGGAGACCAACAAACTTTTTCATCAATATCGGAGTCAAAATGCTATTTTCAATCTGTTGGATTATAACAAAAACAATTAGAACAAAAATACTCTTGAATGGATCTATCGGAAAGATAATCAAAAAAAGTATAACTCCTGTCAAAAGAGGACCGACGTAGGGAATAAAATTAAATACTCCGGCAAACATTGCTAAAGTAAAAGGGTATTTAACATTGCAAAGCAGAAAAAGAATATAGGAAAACACCCCTACAAACAAACAGGCTATTAACCTTCCTCCAAACCATCCGGCTACCTTTTTTTGGCACCTCCCCCAGATGTTCACAACCTGGGTTTCATATTTTTTAGGGAAAAGAAGCATTAAACCCTTTTCCACAGATTTTTCTTCCAGTGAAAGAAAAATAGCGATAATGATAACAAAAAAGGTCGTAAAAACCCCGCCGAAAATAGCAAACAAAGCGCTAAAAATGTTACCTGCCATTCCCTCAAGTGTTTTCCCAAATGCTTTTAGAAAACTTTCAAGATTTTCAAAAGCCTGAAAACCGAGCCCCTTTAGAGGAGGAGAAATTCTTTCAAAATATTCGGGAAAGGAAGCTAAAAAAGCCTGAATTTCAGAAGTGAATAAAGGAACAATTAAATAAATTAAAAAACTTAACATTCCAAAAGTGCCAACATAAGTAAGAATAACTCCAACGCTTCGGGGAATTCGCTTCTTCTGCAAAAAATTAATAGCCGGGTTGAATAAAACTGAAATAGTTAAAGCAAAAATAAACCAAATCAAAATATCTTTAACTGAAAAAATAAGATAAAAAATAGCAACAGCAACAGAAATCTTCAAAATTGTTCTCCAGGATATATCTAATATTTTTTCTGTCTGATCCATGGTTAAATCTTTAATAGCTTTTCGAACCTCTTTTTATCTCCAAACGGTCCTATTAAAGCTAAATTTAATTTTTGGGGGCTAAAAATATCCTTAGCCACTTCTAAAATATCGCCAGTATCTACTTTATCAATTTTAGCACAAATTTCCTTAGGGGTTAAAATCTTTTTTTCCTCAACCTCCTGCCCTCCGTAAAAAGACGCTTTGGCGTCAGAGGTTTCCAGTGCTAAACTTATTTTACCCTTAAAGTGGTCTTTTGCTTTTCTTAACTCTTTTTCTGGCACTCTTTTTTGAGAAATATTCTTATATTCTTTTAAAATACCGGAAATAGCTTTTTCCGCCTTACTGTTGTCCACTCCGGCCTGAGTAAGTAAGGATCCGGTGTCAGGATCGGAGGAAATAGTAGTTTTTATATAATAAGCAAGTCCTAATTCTTCTCTAATTTTGATGAACAAACGAGAGCTCATCATTCCCCCTAAAATTAAAGCTAAAATTTCCTGCGTATATCTCTGAGGATGGAACAAATTATATCCTCTGACCCCCAAACAAAAATGAGTTTGGTCGGTATTTTTTTTCTTAAAAAGGCATCCTGGTTTTGACTGCTTCTCAATTACCGGAACTTTCTTAATGTTCTTCCCGCTCCCTATCCCGGAAAAATATTTTTCTATTTTCCCAAAAGTTCGGGAATTGTTAGCAACATCTCCTGCCACGCAAACAACGGTATTTGAAGCGCTATACTGATTTTTCATATAGGAAAATAACTGCTGGCGGGAAATTCCTAAAACGCTTTCTTTTGTTCCAGCTATATCCCGACCGGCCGGCTGGTTTCCATATAAAACTTTATTCCACAAATTTTGAACGTAAGCAGCGGGTTGGTCGTGATACATATTAATTTCTTCAATAATTACCATCTTCTCCCGCTTAATTTCTTCCGGGTCTAACTTAGAATTCAAATAAATATCAGAGATTATATCCAAAGCTAAACCGAAATGGCTGGAATCAACTTTGGCAAAATATCCGGTATATTCTTCTCCGGTAAAAGCGTTGTAATTGCCTCCTACTCTATCCAAAGGTTCAGAAATAGAAATTTTATCCGGCCTTTTTTTCGTTCCTTTAAAAAGCATATGCTCTAAAAGATGAGAAATGCCGTTTATTTCTTTTTCCTCGTATTTAGAACCGGTTGCCGCCAGCACTAAAACCGTTATTGCCTGAGTATTTTTTTGAGGAACAACAATAATTCTAAGGCCATTTTTAAGAGTTGTTTTTTTATACATATTACTTAAACTTTTTTCTATTTGCTAATAATAAAAATCTGATTTTAATTAATTGCCAAGTCATTTTCAAGCGATTTCTAAATCCTTTCCAAAATCCCCATTTTTTTTCCTTTATTATTACGGTCAGATTTTTTAGTTTAGCATAGCGGACTTTCAATTTTTTCCTCAAGCAATAATAATTCAAAGCAGTTTCTACCGCGAATCCCTTAATAAACTTTTCGGGTATGCTTTCAAATACCGAGCGCCTCATTGACCTCTCTCCTCCAATAGCCAAAAGAGGATCAATTTTAGCAATAATCATAGGCAAATTCTTATAACGCCCTCTTACGCCCACGCACATATCAGCTTCGCCTTTCAAAATCGGCTGGACTAGTAAAGAAACATGGCTTGTGGTCAAACCAATCAAGTCTGCGTCAAAGAAAACTATTATTTCCGCGTCAGTACCTTTAATCCCTTCGCCCATAGCCTCCCCTTTTCCTTTTTTGCCGTCCAGTGTTATCACCTTAATTCCCAAACCCTCGCTGATTTTAACTGTTTGGTCGGTAGAACCACCATCCACCACCATTACTTCATCAAGATCTTTAGAATCCAAAAGCACCCTTAAGACATTAGCAATGTTTGCCTCCTCATTTAAAGCTGGAACAATAGCTGCTACTTTTTTATTGTTCATTTAATTTCTTCTTTAAAATTTTTATTAAATCTTCTATTTTTACTCTTTCTTGTTCCATTGTATCGCGGTCTCTGATAGTTAGATCATTTTGTTCTAAACTTTCAAAATCCACAGTCAAAGTAAAAATAGTGCCAATTTCATCCTGCCTCCTGTATCTCCGGCCAATTGAACTAACTTCGTCATACTGGCATCTAAATTGGGGCTTTAACATCTGATAAACATCTTTGGCTTTTTTGACTAATTTCGGCTTATTTTTCACTAAAGGCAGAACCGCCACTTTAATCGGAGCTAAAGATTTGTTAAGATTTAGTAAAATCTCAACTTCCTTTGCAGCTTTAGTAGTTTTAGTTCTGCCGCCCCTTATTTCTGTATAGGCATCGCAGAGAAAAGCAAATAAACTCCTATCCACCCCAACCGAAGTTTCAATAATATGAGGAAAGTAACCTTCATATTTTAAATCCTCTCCGCTATGCTTAGAATGATTAGACAGATCCCAATCGCCTCTATTATGAATTCCCTCAATCTCCTTCCAGCCAAAGGGAAATTTATATTCAATATCAACTGCTCTTTTAGCATAATGAGCCAGCTCATCTTTAGAAACTTCTCTTGCCCTTAAATTAGATTTTTTAATTCCCAAATTTAAATACCAGTTTATTCTTTCTTTTTTCCAGTAATTAAAAATTTTGGGGGCTTCTTTCGGCTGGCAGAACCATTGCATTTCCATTTGTTCAAATTCCCTGGTTCTATAGACAAAATTTCGGGGATTAATCTCGTTTCTAAAGGCCTTTCCAATCTGGGCTATACCAAAGGGAATCTTTTTTCTCATTGACTGTAAAACATTCTTAAAATTAAGATAAATCCCCTGACAGGTTTCCGCTCTTAAATAAGTTACTGCCGCTTCGTTCTCAACCGGCCCGACAAAGGTTTTCATCATTAAATTAAACTTTCTTGCCTTGGTTAACTCTCCCCCACAATCCGGACACTTGCCCTTTTTCAAGAAATCTTTTCTAAAACGGTGGTGGCATTTTTTGCATTCTACCAATTCATCGGCAAATCCAGCAGTTAAATGGCCGGATGCTTCCCATACTTTAGGGCTCATCAAAATAGAAGAGTCTAAGCCGACAATATCATCGTGTTTTTTTATCATTTCATCCCACCAAGCTCTCTTAATATTATTTTTCATTTCAACTCCGAGAGGACCAAAATCATAACAAGAGCCAAAACCCCCATAAATCTCTGATGAAGGAAAAATAAACCCCCGTCTTTTAGTAAAAGATACAATTTTCTGCATTAGATCAATCATGTTAATTTATTCTAACTGATTTTCTTAAAAAGAAAAAGCCCCTTTTCAAAAAAAATCTGATTAGGGCTTTTTTATTTATTCCGAATCCTATCTTTATAATGAACACAATTTTTAAAATCGTTGAAACAAAATTGGTCAGACCATTTTGGTAAACTTACTACCACCTTCTTTTTTACTAGAATCTCAAAAGCTTTCTGGCCTTGTATTTTGTCCCGAATAATAGAAGCTCCACAAACATTAAAAAACGGACATCTTTTCTCTTCAGCTTTTTCTTCCATAATTTCATCTCCTTTTTAAAGAACTATTGGACAACTCCATCTGAAACAAACGGATCATCGGGCAAACTAGTATCTACTGCCGAAGCATTTTCTTCAATAATTGTTTCCGTCCACTGGTCCTCGCCGCTAATTGTCGCTTCACTGATAATTTGAGCAACTTTACCCTTTTGCCCCGAAGTCGGTTTTAGGGCAACTTGGAAAGAAATAATTGGAGCCGTATTTAAAATTCCTGTTCCCGCTTCCATTGTTTCGCTATCTTTAATCATCCAAATAATTTCCCTGCTTTTATTGTCAAAAGCAAATTTAGGCGATTCTCCTTCCGGAAAAATTTTTCCAGTTAATTCAACGTTTGCAGGAAGCACTGCTTTTACTTTTGCGTTTTTAATATCATTGAAATAATTCTTTGCCAGCCAAGTTATCGTATAAGTGGTTTCTTCTCCGACTTTTGGAGGAACGGGTCCCGAGTTCCCAAAAACTTCATCCTGAAAATATCCTTTTTGAGAAACAACCAATTTTGAGTTTATCTTCGTTTCAAACTCTTCTTCTGCTGTTTTAGGAATTAAAACTATATTCTTCAAAACGGCATTTTCCTCTTCAGGGTTAGCAATTTCCCATTCATCCTTTAGATTTATCCAAAACTCAACTTTTCCTTCTTCTCCCTCGTCTAAAAACCGAAGTTTTGAAACATCTCTACTATCCCAAACTATAAAATTATCTCCCTTATTAAACTGGCCTAACTCGGTTTTTACGGTTTCCAAATCAAAACCCTTTCCCTCAAGAGTCGCCACTAAAGATAAATCCAAAAAGGGTTCTTTTCCAATATTTTTAAAGAAAATTTCATAATGAAGTAAGTTGCCAGAGCTGGCAATATACTCCCTTTGACCATTTATCCACTGGGACACAAAAAGACCCGGCCTATTAATTTCTACACTTCTACTTATTTCTTTTAAGGAAATAAATTCATCCTCTAACCAAATACCAAGAGTAGCCCGAAAAGTCCTTCCCTCGCCGGTCTCTCCGGATAATTTTCCTCTGATTTTAACTCTTCCTCCCTCAGCTTTATTTAAAAGAGGGATTTCCCATTCAGTTTTTTCCAGCCCCGAGGGATCGCTTTCTAAAAACTCAAATTCTAAAGGATATTCAATTCTTATTCCTAAATCAGAGAGAGGATAATTCAAACTTGAATAATAATTCAGAGAAAATTCAAATTCTTTATTTGCTTCTATTTTTGAAGGAAGATCAAAATCAAAGGTTAGAGGAATCGGTTTTATTACAGTACTAAAAGCAGTTTCTCGGTTATAAGGCGCTTCAATATCCTTTGGCCGAAAGATTAAAACAGCCTTGACTTCTTTTACCTCTCCTTCTTTTCCAAAAAGTCTTCCTTTAAATGAAAAGCTTTTTTCATCACCCGGATAAATATCCCCCAATTCATCAGGTCCTATCTCCTGCCTTTTGGAAAAACCTTCTTCCAATAAAGTATGTTCAGGAAATTCAAAAATAAGACGCGGTTCTTCTAATCTAACGTTGCCGTTATTTTTAAATTTCACCGTATATTCAACTTCTTCGGAAACCACTGCTTCAGTAGGCCCTATAATTTCTATTTTTAAAATTTCTTTTGAATAGGGATTTCTCTGCCAATACCAAAAACCAGCCGCTCCAAGAGCTAAACCGCAAAGGATAATAATAATAATAAATTTTTTCATTTCTTCCTCGTTGAATTATTGCGGTTTCACCGCATAATTGCTTCGTTCGGTCGCCCCGCCCTCTAAGCTGAATGAAATATACATATGCTGAAATATACATATGCATAGAAGGCGCGGGCTTCCTCGTTGAATTATTGCGGTTTCACCGCATAATTGCTTCGTTCGGTCGAAATACAAGAATTTATTCTTGTATTTCTTCCTCACTTGCAATTATAGCAGATAATGCTCTTTTACGTAAGAGAAATAATTTTCTGAAGCTGATTCTAACGATTCTTTATGAAAGTCCGTTATTTTTAACTTTAACAAAGTTTGCCAATCTTTCTTTAAGAAAATTCGCAGAATTTTAATAGTTTCAAGAGAAATTTCTTTCTTGTTCTCTATTTTTTTTAAGCACTCCGAGCAAATTATTCCTCCTTCCTCTGAACTAAAATAAAGTTTTTGGGGAAACAGTTTTTTCTGGCAAAGAACACAATTATACAAATCAATTTGGTATCCTAAAATTGAAAGCAGATTCCAGAAAAAATAGTGATAGATTAGTGAATAGTGAGTAGTAGGTAATGGATAGTTATTAAGTTTTTCAAAAACTTCGTTTAATAAATTCCAAATTCTTTCATCTTTTTCCTGCCCTTTAATTAAACTATTAGCAACTTCGGAAATTTGATAAGCGACTTTTAATCTTTCCAAATCTTTTCTCGTGTTCTTAAATTTCTCAATTGTTATAGCGTCAGTTAAGGTTTTATAAGATCTCCCTTGGATAAATTCAATTTCTGATAAATAAAAAAGCTCAGCTCCGGATCTTAATTTTGACTTAATTTTCCTAACTGCTCTTCCCAATATTCTAAGTTTGCCAAAATCTTCCGTGTAAACATCAAAGAGCTGATCAGCCTCGCGCAAATCGCTTTTTTCTAATATAAAACCCTGAGTTCTATAATGAACAGCCATAGCCAATATTATTTACATTCTCTTTCCTCCTACTCTCTTTCCTCCTAATTCTTTTAAATAACCTATCTTTCTATTTATTTTCTTCTTTTCGACCGAGCTCTTCGTTTTCCTCCCGGCGGACTCTAACTCCCGAACTGCCCTCCGGTAATCTGATTTGGAAATCTCACTTCCATATTTCGACTTAAATACTTCTTTTGCTATCTTTTCCCGCTCTCCCCTATAATATTTTCTGTCCCAGGTTCCAGGTATTCTCCCTTTATCTTTTCTAAGAACTGATTCTAATTCCTTTCTTGAAATTGATTTTTTCTTATCGTAAATTCCCATATTACTTTTTAATTCCAATATAATGTTTTTCTTTTCCTAATTCTATTTCTTTTTTAATATCAACCTCCATTTCGCTTTCTTTCTCGACCTTTTTGAAATTTTTAGCTCCCACCTCTTGAAAAAAATCTTCATCAGTTATTATTGAAGCAGTGGAAATAATATTAGTTATTATCACTTTTGGAGTCAAGTTGAGTTTTTTTCTTAATGCCTTAATATTACGAATTATTTCTCTGCGTTCTCCTTCTTTTTCAAGTTCCTTGGTAATCCGAGTATCCAATTCTATTTCCTTTTTAATTTTACTGCTAAAAATTATCTTTTTAATATTTACTTCTTCTTTTATCAATTCTAACAATTCCTTCTCATTTTTTAATTGCAACCCTTCAGGGAGTCTCTCGCTTCGCTTAATCCAGAGATTTTTTATCTTTAATTCTGCTAACGGCTGGCGGACTTTGATTCCAGCTTCGGCTCTTCTGGCCAGAGCCTGGGTTACAATTTCACGGACTTCTGCCATTTTCTTTTCCAACTCCTTGTCTATCTTCTCTTTATTAGCTTCCTGCCAATCAAATAAATGGACTGACTCTGGCATATTATTTATCTTCAGATTTTGGTATCTTTCTTCAGCAAAAAATGGCATCGTAGGAGCTATAAGTTTTGTCAAATTCAAAAGAATATAATAAAGAGTTTCAATCGCTTTTTTTCTTTCGGGGTGCCCGGGATGAAATCTCTTCCGGGATCTTCTGACATACCAAAGAGATAAATCGTTAATAAAAAACTTCTCAATTGCCAGAGTAGCTAAGGAAGTATTATATTTGTTTAAGCTTTTAGTAACTTTCTCAATTAAATTGTTAAAACGGGAGATAATCCATTTGTCCAAAATGCTTTCAGATTTTGGCAAATCTACTCTAAAAAATTCTTTTTTATCTACATAAGTATTGAGGAAAGTGAATACATTATACAAGGTTAGCAATTTTCTTTTTATCTCTTCCGCTGTCTTGTAGCCAAAATTTAAATTATAAGCAGGGTTCTGCCTTGCATACATCCATCTCATTGAGTCGGCCCCAATTTTTTCAACAGCGTCATCAAACCAAATAGCATTCCCTTTGGATTTATGCATCTCTTCTCCTTTTTCATCGCGGACTGAGGCATAACCAAAAATTGTTTTTATGGGATTAGTATTTTCTAAAACCGTACTCATCACAATTATTGCGTAAAACCAGTTTTTAAACTGCCCGGGAAAAGATTCGCAAATCAATTCAGCCGGAAACCATTTTTTCCAGTAATCCTTATCTGAAAAATAACTCATTGTTGAAAAAGGAACAATCCCTGCATCCAGCCAGGGATTTCCCACATCGGGAATCCGGGAAATTATATTCCCGCACTTTGAGCATTTAATTTTCACTTCGTCTACCCAGGGCTTATGAGGTGAATGCCCTTCAAACTTTTCCCAACCCGAAACCCCCCTTTCTTTTAATTCTTCTTTTGATCCAATTACTTCAAAATTGCCGCATTTATCACATTCATAAACCGGGAGAGTCAGTCCCCAATAACGCTTCTTGGAAATCAACCAATCGTCCATATTTTTTAACCAATCAAGCTCCCTATCTAAACCAAAAGAGGGAATCCATTTTATTTTCTTTGCCACGCCCATTAAAGGTTTTCTTAACTTCTCCATTGAGATATACCATTCATCAACCAAACGAAAAATCAGTTCTTCCTTGCAGCGCCAGCAGGTCGGATAACGATGAGTATAATTTTCTATTTTGAAAAGGATATTTTTTTTCTTTAAATTATCGAAAATTAAACTTCTCACTTCGCTAACCATTTTTCCTTCTAAAAATCCAAAGCCTTTTTTATATTTGCTTTCCTCATCCGTAGGATTAACAACCGGCAAGTTAAATTCTTTGCTCAGCTGAAAATCCTCTCGGCCGCACCCTGGAGCAATATGAACAATTCCCGTTCCCTCTTCTTTAGTCACATCTTTCCATAAAATAACCTTGTGCTCCTCTTCCTTCAGATTTTTCTTTACTTCTGAAAGTTCATCAAACATCCCTTGATATTTTGAGCCTTTTAATTTTTTTCCGGAAAACTTTTTAATTATTTTCCCGCCGGGAATTATTTT
>Ga0315533_1002674_pt1 | contig 12197 bp, 16 predicted proteins | sample SalMarSW160130MG_FD_203081 | JGI IMG/M metagenome (GOLD analysis project Ga0315533, IMG submission 203081) | Salt marsh sediment microbial communities from the Plum Island Ecosystem LTER, Massachusetts, United States - Salt Marsh Sediment SW1601-30 ...
TAGCACATCAGCTGTAAATGTGATCTGTCCTGATTCGGTTTTGGCAAATCTCAATTCCCCGCCGGCATGAAGAGAAGCCCTGGCTATCTCGAACTTTAATTGTTTATCATTTATCAATTTAGAAATAATCTCGAAAGCCCTCTCTGTAATTGCTATGGCCGTATGGGGCGATTTCCAAATAGATACTCCACTTGTAGCTCCACCGAAAGCGTTTATCATCATGGTGGTTCCCATATCTCTTGTAGCGAATTCTATTGTTTTTTTACCTCCGGCAATTAATTGTACATCAGGATATTCGAAATCATCACAAAATAAATCTGACACAGAAGCTGCATTAAGCACTAGATGTGCGCTGTCGGGTACTATATATTGTACAGTAACAAGAGTATCGAGAGACGGTCCTATTTTTATTGATTCTATTCCTATTAATCTTATATCACTCATTTTTTGTTCACCTCGTTTTTATTTTTCTATAAAACAGTTTATTCTCAAATTTACGTAGCTCATTGATTTTTGGTCAGTATCCGGTAATAGTATCTGATTTACGATATCAAAAACATAATATTTCGAAGCGCTATTATATGCCTCTATTACGGCTATTACTGCTTCGGCTATTAATCTTAATCTTGCTATATCAGGGGTCCCGTTATTAAAGTTTTTACAATAGCAATTAACCATAAAAGTAGCTTCATTTATGATTTCGTCTCCATTATGGTTAGTTAAAGGAATTATTATTATATCCCGCAATTCTGAATTTAGAGCTTTTTTATTCCTATAAACCCGGCCATTAATTGTGGCCTGAACGGAGGCTACATTGACTATAGGAAATAATATATCGTTTATGTCAAATGTTGTTTTCATAAACTATATTCCTTTATCTTTGCCTTTAAGAGATCCTTTACCCCCGGTATGCTCCCGGTAATTACATCATATCCTTTTGCTTCTACGGCCGCCGCATATTCCATACCTGCAAATCCGATCAAGATAAATCCCTTGTTATTTTCTCTTAATACTTCATTTGCGATTTTTCTCGCCTGGGCTACACCTTCGGCTTTTCCCTCTATATTTTCCTGAATAATATTTCCATCCCGGGCAATTATATATCCGATCGAACTTCTTAAATTTCCAGTTTGATCTTGATATGTCCTTGTACTCCTGGCATCATTGACAAATTTTTCGCCTGCCATAGCCAGGGTCCAGATAATTCTTTGTTCAATGTTAACCTTAAATCTATCTATTCTTCTATCTATATCACCCTGGCTAAATCCAGGAATTAAAGGCATATTAACACTTCATTTCTACATGTTTTTGATATGGAAACAAATCTAAAATTACATGTTCTTTATTAAAAAAGGTTAATTTTGCATCATCGGGAACACTATTGACGCCGGTAAAAAGTGGAGACATGATGTACCAATTATATCCAATCATATTTCCCGATTCTCCTATGATATATTTAGTTGAATTCGGTTGGATATTACAGACAATTCCTATAGTTACCAGTGTCCCTTCTGTGTATATTCCAATTGAGTTAGTAGTCCCGGCACCGTAATAACTTATAGTCGCTGTATGCGGATATCTTTTCATTACCATATTGCTGCTCCATTAACCGTAGCCACATCTTCACCATATTTTTGCAAGATCATCTTTGCCATAGCGATCAGTTGTACTCCACTATATTTCACCGTAAAAGCTCCTTCTCTTAATTCGGGGTGTGCCGCAAGAGTAAAATAGAGGGAGGCGGCGGCTAAATCTATATCTTTAGCATTAGCCGCCGCATAAGTACCCCCTGTCGCAAGACCTCTATCTAAAAGAAGTTTCTCTAACAAATTATCATTACTATATTCGGTTTGTGATTGTAGAGCTTCTTTATTAGTCATCTATTTATGCTCCTTTTATACTGTCCAAGTATTAGCCGCTGTATTTAGATTAAAAATATGGTCTATGGAAGGACAGCTCGGAAACGCATTTATTTCGCCTTTTGTGTATTGAGTCACAGGGTCGATTTTGCTCCAAGTAGAAATTAAAATACCATTTCTTGAAGCTTGAATTGCCTGCTTTGGCGGATTAGTTTGTTCTGCAATAGGACCCGTGAGCATATCTCCACATTTTATATCATCTAAAAAAACTACATGTTTATCTGAACCATCTGCATTTAACCAGGGGTCGACAGTGTGAATTATATGGTCTGCGTCCTCATAACTTACCAAGGTATCAATTATTACTATTTGAGGAAGCCCAAAAGCCTTTAATGTTTGGTTTAAAATATCAAAAGATGGGACCATTGTAATTTTTGTAGCTCCCCAAGTTGTATAAGGTACTACAAAATTCTTAACTTCATCCATAGTTACCATTACCGAGAATAGAGTATCATTCATTAAAATATATTGAGGATTCGCTCCAGCTGCTTTTGCAGCTTTCACAACAGCCCGGATATCAGTAATTGGAAGACAAGTGGCTGTGTTAGCTGCTAACCATCTTCTATCTGTATTATTAGCCATTTTCATTTTATTAGCAGTAGGAAGTCCAAAATCTACTACATCTTCAGTAACTATTCCACCAACATTATTAGTTGTATTAAGAGTTATTTGCCCAGTACTTAAAGCCTGTAATGCAAAATGTTCCAATCTACCCAATACAGCATTAAAAACAAAATCCGAATCACCAAAAACAAGTTTGATAAGTTCTGCTCCCATATTAGTAGAAGAAGCCATTGCCTTAAAAGCATTGTAATCGTTGATATCTTTTTCAGTCATTTGTCTTTTTACTCTAATTGAAGGAATTGAACCGGTTAATTTGCTTATGCTTTTTCTTGTCTTGAGAGGGGCACTCGAATTATAAGCTACCACATCTGCCATTACACGATAACCTTCACTTCCAATTAAAGTTTCATAATTTAAATATGGTGTAGGCTTCATAGGGAAGAAACTAACCCAATATTGTTTTGCAAGGTTATCCTTTATACTTTTACTTGTATTTATCCATACTTCGAGATTCTTCTTATTCATCTCGTTAAATAACGTATATTCGCTCATTATTATTTCACTTCCTTTAATTTATTTAAAATATTTTCTTCATTAACTTCAATTTCATTAAAATATACTATTTCCCAGCCATACTGTCTAAATACTTCTGACCTTTGGATTTTCCAATCTTCTATGCTTATATGATTTCTTTTCTTGTAGTATCTGGCATAAACCTCTATTGCTATTTTTTCGCTGTTAGTATTAATAAAATCAGGATTATACCTGCCTATAATAAAAGAACCATCACCAACATATTTATAAGGTAAATTATATTTATCCACTATGGATTGAAACTTTTCTTCTAAGCTCGTTGGGATTCGCCTGTGTAATATATTTTTAAGTTGTTTTTTAGTCCAATGTTTGCCATAAAAGGGATTGTTCTCGCCCTGCATTCTTTCACTTTGTTTTTCTTTCCATTCTATTGAATGTTTTTGTAAACCTGTTTTGCCTTTATTCCAAACGATTTGACCCGTCTTTTTGCCTTTATTCCACGGAGTTTGTCCTTCGTGTCCTTTGGATATTCTTTCTCTTATTTCTTTTGAATACTCTTTCCCTTTATTCCAAGCAGGTTTACCTAAATGAGCAATTCTCATGTTTTCTTTTGCTTCTTTAGTATGATTTTTACCATAAAAGGAATTATTTTCAGCTAAATGTTTACCTGAATTAGCAAGTTTATTATTCTTTTTATGTTCTTCGGTTTGTTTATATCCCTTATAAGGCATTTTTATCCTTTAACTAAACCTTATTCTGGCTGTTAAATCAGTCTTTTGCTGATCAGTTACAAAATAAGGAAGCATAGATTCATCGACTTCGGCTCTTACAACAGCCCCAGCGAATATATTCTCCAGTAAAGTTCCTTTATCGTCCCTCACTTCTATAGTATCTCTCAAAATAGCACTCGCGGCATATAAAGCGGTTGCAGTCCCAACAGTGGCAGTTTCGTATAAAACTGCACCAGTAGCAACACCACCAGTAGCAAGTGCAACAGCTAAATGAAGTGTAGCTGGTTCAGCAGTGACAATTTTATTGGCATGTTTTAAATTAGTATAGACAAAATCGCCAACATTAAACAAATGGTCAGCAGGTTCAACTGCTAAAACAGTAGCGTCTGAAGCTGCAGCAGCGGTTACTTTTACAGTTTTTATCACATTATATAATCCTGCACTAGCAGCATCAGCGTTTAACAAAGCTCCTTTTTTAATTTCTCTAGTGGCGGTTGGGAATCTATTAGTTTTAACAGTCACTCCGCCTGGAATATCATTAAATATATCTAAAAATACAGGATGATATAAAGTCCCTGATTCTTTATTAACTTGTAAACTCATAATATTTCACTTCCTTTAATTTATTATATTTCTTCTTTTATTAATTTCTTACCTTTAAAAGTTCCGGCAGTTTCCCCTTCTCCGCTTGCAACTTTAGCAATTAGTTCTTCATTCATACTTCCAGCTGCTTCACCCTTTGCAGGTGCTCCACCGTCTTCTTTTAATTTCTTATCAATATCAATTTGTTTAAGTCCGAGAACCTCGTCCTTTAAGCTTTTGACACTTCCCTCGATGTCCTCATCTTTCTCAACTGTAATATATTTAGAGAATCCTTCACTTAAGCCTGCTTTTTTCAAAGAGTCTTTAATTAAAGTTTCCCTTTTTGCCTTAACAGTCGACTCGCCTAAACCTCTTACTAAACCAGTTAAATTCTTAACTTCTTCTGTTAGGTTAGCTATTGTTTTTTCGGTTTCGCTCATATTCGCCTGCTTTTTATTTTTTTCTTCATCTGCTTTTGCTTTTGCTGCCGCTTCCTCTTTTTCTTTTGCTAACTTTGCGTCATGAGTTTGTATTGCCTGTGTTACTCTCTTATCTGCTTCACTCTGCAGGAATTTTTTATAGCTTTCATCCAGTCCAGCTTTTTTAATTGCTTCTGCAAACTGTTCTGGGGAGAGTTCCACCTTACCTTTTAACTTTTCTACTTCTGCTTCAATTTGACTTTCATCTTTCACCTTAATTTTTTCTGCTAATCCCTCATCAAGCCCCGCTTTCTTCAAAGCAGTTTTAATTTGAGTTGTCAGCTTCTCATCCATTTTATTTTCTCCTTTATTTATTTATTTCTTGAAAATTATTTATTAATAATTGAATTTGTATTGATAACAATTTACTGGGCAAAGCCCAATGTAATCAAGAAAATCTTTAGTAGAATATGGACTAACTCTTATACCATTATTGTTGGGTTGCCAAGTTACTTTAAAATTAATTTTTTTCAATTCGGTTATTAGCCACTTTACATCTTCTATCAAAAATCCTTCAGTAGCTAATCTTATATAAGGATTCCCCCCCTTCTTCCCTTTATATTTAGGATGTGATAATGAACCATCACCGATATACCATTGCCTGCAAATTAAAGGAGTTAATTCAATATCTCTTGGAACAATTTTCTTGCCATCTGGATACCATTTCTTGCGGATAGGTAGAAGTCCAGTATAACGTCGACTAGAATAAAAATAAGAATAACTATTTGATTTTTCATGATATCTTTTATTTATTTTCCCAGCTTGTTCTATCCCAAAAGATTTTAGAGTATCTTTTATATATCGAATATATTCTAAATATTTTGAACTATATAAAAAACTTGCCGAACAAGAATTTATAGAATGTACACATCCATCGCCCAATAATTCTCCATTCATCCATTCTTTTGCTTGAGAGGATATGTCACAATGATTGCCTGTTTTCAGATGGATTGCTTCTGAATCAGAACGAACAGGTATGCCAAATTTATGCAACCAACAACTTATTGTTACATCAGATATACCACATAATTTGCTAATTTGAGGCGTAGATAATTTTTCTTTTATATATTTATTTTCTAACCAATTTTCATCTTTATATTTTTCCTGTCTAAATATATCAAATTTATGTAACCATTTGCCTATAACAGATGAGCCTCTTCCAATCTGTTTACCAATTTTTATTGTAGATAATCTTTCTTTAACATATTTTTGATATAACCAATCTTTGTTCTGATATAATTTTTCTTCTGTCTCACTATGTAAAGGGATATCAAATTTATGTAACCAACAATATATAGTTTCACGTGTTACTTCACATAATTTAGCAATCTGAATCGAAGATAATTTATCATTCAAGTATTTATTATATAGCCAACCTTTATTACAATATCGTTTATTTTTATGATTATTTTTATCACGTAAAATTTTACTTTCTCTACGAGAGCGAAGGGTTATATCGAATTTTTTTAGCCAATATTTTACAACCCCATCAGTTGTTTCATATTTATTGGCAATCCTACATATAGATAACTTTTCCTCTATATATTTTTGCTTCAAACAGTTTTTATTTTGATATAATTTTTCTGTTTCTGGCATTTTTTTATACGCTCCCGATTTGATTATTCCCACATAAAAAAAGAGCCAATTCAAAAAGACTCGATTATAAAGTCTTTTCAGATTGGCTCTCTAAGTGGAGCTCTATTTGATTAATTTTTCAAAAATTATCTTTTATTATGAAGTCAAATAACTTTGGTCCTGTTTCATTCCTTCTAATTTATATATCTCTTCTTGTAGTTTTTCTTTCGTTTCGAAATATTCCCATTGTGCAAGTAAGAATTTCAGTCTACCTATTTCCTTGTCTAATCTCCTTGTTTCGCTATTCTCAATAAATATCCCATCTTCGTTTGCTCGTAAAACTGCATTTCCTTCGGGCATTCATTTTCTCCTTTTTTGTTTTTATTATAACACTTTTTTTAATTTTTACAAATTTACTTTTTCGATATTGCCTTTTTTAATCTTTCTGCTGCCTCTTTTACTTTCTCCTTAGTCGCTGCTTCAAAGGTCCCCTTGTTCTCTTTGCAATGTGTTCTTGCCTGTAATTCTGTCCAGGTATCTTTAGGATAATGAAACGCCTGGGTTGTGGTAGTAGTTTTCCCCTTCAATCTTCCGATGATGATAGATAATTTCTTTCCGTCTCTGGGACCTTTACCTTCTTTTGTGCCGACCTCTTTTGTTTTGATACTACCGTCTTGAAAAAGGCCAGGACTTTTGATCCTACAAGAATGAAAATTCGGATATGGCATCTAACTCACCTCGCTTTCATTAAAATATTTATTTTAAAAATTTCTTTATTCCTTCAGAATACCCCTAAATTCAACCGTGGAGTGCCTCTCTTCTTGCATCTTTACTTTATTAATGCAATTGGTAGTCTATTATTCACCTATCATTAAATATTTGTTATAATTATAAAAAATTATATCTTTCCTCACAAAAATATAACTCACATATTGGGTCGGTAGGTCTATCCCATATACTTCGTTCTTAATTGCCTCGAAATTAATTGATTTAAACCAATTCAGGATCTCGGCCATAGAATATGCTTCATCTATAATTTGAAGTCTCTTTGGGCATTTTTCTCTCTTCCAGGACTGCAATCTGGCATCAGGAATATTAAGATAGATAATTGTATTGTCATGGGAATAACGCTCTATATTCTCTATCAGATATGGGATTCTCTCTCTTGGGATATGCTCCATGATATCAACTAAACATATTACATCAAAATCTTTTTTATTGAGGTTAAAACTTGTTATATCCTCTATCCGGTATTCAATATTTTGATGATCAGAGTTTCTCCTTGCGAATTGAATCAATTTAGGGGATATATCAATCCCAATCACCTTTGCTCCCAATCCAGCTATATATTTCGTGGTTATTCCCGTGCCACAACCTAAATCTAAAACATTCATCTCTTCTTTGATTATGCCCTTTAAATCCCTTTTTACCTTGATATGTCTCGGATTTTCCCGGATATGATCATATCTAAGATGGCCAAGGAAATTATCATAATAATTTTTGATTTCATTCGTATTAATTTTTGACTTCATTTATATTTCCCTTATGGTATTCCTTATTTTCTTTAATTGATTTTTCAATGTCCAATCTTTATCAATTATCCAATTTCTATAAGCATTTGAATAATAATTTTTATTAGTTATAATGTTCGCTGCCCCTTCAATTGTATTAAAAATAGCATATTTAGGATACAATTCCCTCGCTCCCCTAAAATTGTGTATCACAGGTTTAATTCCCCTTGTCATGGCTTCCATTATGGCGTAAGAATGCCCTTCTTGAATGCTGGTATGAAGCAGATAATTTTTATCTTCCCAGAATTTCTCCATATCATCAATCCAGCCATGGAATTTTATGTTATCCTGTAGCCCCATTTCCCTGATCATATACTCTAGGTATATCTTATATCTCGAATCCTGAAATGAACCTGCTATATGCAATATATATCTTTTATCGGTATTGTATAGTCCCTCAGTTAATTTCTTCAATATTTGCAGGGCCATTTGAGGATTCTTTTTGTAGTTAATGAATCCAACCCAGGCTATGTTATGTCCGGGTTGTCGCTCTCTCCATGGAGTAGAATCTAGATCAATTCCATTAGAAACGATTTCTATTTTAACTTTCTTCTCAATATCGGGTATAAATTCTTTCAGAATTTCCTTGATATGGGGGGCTACCAGAATCAATTTATCTACTATAAGCCAATTGATCTGTTTAGTGAAATCCATAAATACTTCATAGCTGTGAAGTCTGATTATAACTTTTTTGTCCTTTATTCCTTCATAATTAGTGCCGACAATTGCCGATTCATTCGCCCATTCAAACCATACTATATCGCCCCAGTCTATTGCATTATATATATCTTGTTTACTTCTAATTATAAATTTCCTGGTGATATAAATTTCTGACAATCCTTCGATTATCGGGTCTATGAATTGGTCAAGTCCCGCCAGGCATACAAAAGATATTTTTTTCATTTAATCTCCTTTCTATTTAATACCCTTATATATTCTATAATAAATTCCGGGTTATCCCGAATAAAGCAGGTAACGCCAGTAGTAATTAATATATTTATATTTTCTTCACTACCATTAAGACACATTTCAAATTTTATTCCGTGCATAGATTCGTGCATAATTACTTGCAAAGTCCTTTGATAAGGCATACTATTACGTACTAAGATTTCTTTCCAAGTTTCAGATATTCTACCATCTAAATTGCCCTTCTCATCGTTTAATTCTTTGTGGTAGGTAATCTTATAATTGCTCGATATAATTCTAATCTTTTTAAATTTCTTATTTTTACGGTTCAAACTTTTCTCCTGATTCTCTGCTGATTGCAATTCCCTGACGGATTGCTTTTAATTTTGCCGTCGCACGAGATTTTTCATTGCCAGCAGTATAAGTAAAACAAGATTTATTATCTCTTCCGTATTTCCAGCCCGGTTTATTATCTTTTCTACATCTCACTAATGGCATATTATTTCACCTCGATTATTTCTTCTTTCAAATTAAAATCTTTATCAAAATTATCATTTATCCAATATGGTTTATTCTTATATTTGGCAATTTTGGAAGCATTTGTTTTGATCCAATTTGTTGCTTTTTTAGGTATCTTTGTAATATAATTTGATTTCGCTATCTTGCCAGTCTTCATAAAGTTAAGCGAGTCCTTTTTGTTAAGCATAATCGACGTTGTATAGCATAAACAGCCTACGTGCCAAGTCATAAAGACAAATCCTTTCGGGTATTTGCCAACCAAATCATCGCAATTATGAACCACGAATCCTTTAATTATATAACTATTATCTTCTTCTACTTCTAAATTATATCTTGTAATAGGTGCTTTATTCTCAGCTATCCAATCTTCAACTTTTGTAATAACCACATCCATAAATTCATAATTGCCTGAATGATTATTTATAACTCTATCTATCTCTTTACTACATAAATCCAAATGATTTTTGATCTCATCATCGGTAAATCTTAATACAGTAAAACCTTTGTTCTCTATTTCTTTTTGTCTTTTTAAATCTTTTTCTTTATCCTGATGCCAATACCAGCCATCACATTCAATGGCTATTTTGTAATCACTCAAAACAAAATCTATAAAATATAATCTCGGGTCTCCATTATTTCGTTGGGTATCTCTTTTGAATGGATAAGCATGAATATAATTTATCTTCTTTTGTTTTAACAACCATTCCATTTTCTTTTCAATAAATGTAGAATATTTATTCTGAGCTAATTTCCTATTTGACTTTATATTATTTTCTATTTGTTGGAAAGGGTGAGTCCCTTTCTTAATCATTTTCTGTATTGCTAATTGTGAGTTTTCCATTGCTTTCTTCCGAATTTCAGGATTAGTTAAATTGTCTACATTTCTACCACTATCTACCCATTCTTTAAAATAAGGAATTCCGCCCTCACACCTTTCTTTTGCTTTTTTTGAGACACTTTCTCTATGCTTCGGATTACTCCACTGTTTTTTGGTCGTTGCATTGCTTGCACAGGATTTAGAGCAATATTCTCTATAATATGGAATCTTCTTTCCACACCATTTACATCTTTCGGCTAATATTTTGACATTATCTCCAACCTTAATATCTTTTGCCGGAGTCCATTTATCATTTACTAAAAAGGGATGATTTTCCGTTGAACTAATTTTATTAGTTTTTGTTTTACTATCATATCTACACTTATATTCAATAGTCCTCATTTCTACTTTATGAGTTGTAGTTTTATATTTTTTAGTGACTCTTCTAAATTTCCCTTCATGAGATAAAACTAAATCATTTTCTTTTATCTTACAAATAGGAATCCAACCCTTTGAAGTCAATACTTTATACATCCCAGATATAAAACACATATCAAGTCGTGGATGGCTTGCTGATAAATGCACCTCAATTCCAACTACAAATGGCAACTCCTGCCTCCTCACGTAATCACTCATTCTATACGCCATATTCACTTCATTCTTTGTTAACCTCAGAGCATTTTTGTAAGAGCTTCGATATATGCCCGCCCCCGGGTGATAACCTTTAGCCGCTTTACTCAAAACTAACTTCCCCTCTTGCCTTATCCGTCTAAATAGCTTATTCGGTTCTTTCAAATACTGCTTTAAATCCCTGGCAATACCCGCTGCACTTTTACCCGTAGATATCCCACTCGATAAATAAAGCTCTATCTGGTCTTGAGTTCCACTTATTAAATGCCATACTCGTTCTGATATGTTTAACCCCGCTGTGGTCCGGGCAATAAATGTATCTAATACCCCTAAATTTAATTGATTAAATAAAACAGGTACATCAGCACTGCCTAAATTTATCCTACCAGCCCAATCATTCACCAATTTATTATTCTTTAGATTTGCTAAATCCCAATTAGAGACAATCCCATCCCCTATATTGGCTTGAATATCTTTATGTAGTTTATTCAATATAATATTTACTTGCTTTTCCAGCCCTCTATTTCTTATATAAAACGAGCCTTGCGATATTTTAGTCGGGTTTTTCAGCTCAAAAATGCTAATTCTTTTAGCCAAATCTTTGGAAGCCTGATTTAATGCTGCTTCAACTTTTATATTGTATTCGATTATATTCTGTATGCTCTTATTTTCAAATTGCTCTTCAATCCCCATTCAAGGTCCCTTTCTCCAATAAATTCATATTTTCTTTATCTGCCATTATCGTTACTTCGGGTATAATTCCCTTTTTTCTTGCTGCCCTGATCAAAAATTTTATATCTTTGGAAAGACATTTACCCCCTGCCCCCCTGTAGCCGTCAAATAACGGATCGAGATGCATTGCGCTGATATATTTATCCAACTTAAAGGCCTCTAATAATTTATAATAATCTGCCCCATATTTCTGGCAAATATCGTATAGTTCATTACCAAATACCACTTTTATGGTATATAGGCTATTTAAAGCTATCTTTAATAGTTCAGCTTCTATCGGACTCATCTTTATTATTTTATTTTTATTGTCTACTACCGATTTAAAAAATTCTTTAAATATCTCGTATGTTTCTTTTTCGTTGGTCCCTATGATTATTTTATCAGGGCATATTTCATCTAATAATGCAGTCCGTTCCCTTAGGAATTCAGGCAGATAGACAAATTCCCTCTTGTATTGTTTTGTAAGTTTATCAATTGTTCCCGGAATAATAGTTGATCTAATAGCGATTATTGCTTTTTTGTTTTTTTTATTTATATATCTTACCGCCTTTTTGACATCTTCAAATTTCATATCGGCTTTAGTAGGCACGCATACAAATACAATTTTACATTCAGATATATCATCAGTCAGGCCTTTA
>Ga0315533_1002678_pt1 | contig 12194 bp, 9 predicted proteins | sample SalMarSW160130MG_FD_203081 | JGI IMG/M metagenome (GOLD analysis project Ga0315533, IMG submission 203081) | Salt marsh sediment microbial communities from the Plum Island Ecosystem LTER, Massachusetts, United States - Salt Marsh Sediment SW1601-30 ...
AGAGAACAGCGGCAGTGAGGCGGGGGGCGGCAAAGCACCATGCAGCTTCTGCAAATATAAGCCTGTATGTAGATTCGATTGGCAGATCAATGACTACAATTTCCTGGAGTCACTGAATAAACTTCAGTGTCTGGAAAAGCTGTAGTGTACGTATTTCGTTTATCGGTTGCGCTGCTCGTTTCGTAATACGTTTAACGGTTGCGTCTTAAAAAACGTTTTATATCAATTGTATTAAGTTACTGTGCTTCGTGTGTTTAGAACAGATGGGTGGCAGCCTCAAGCGATGGACTGACGCGAAGCGCCAGTACAATAACATTTAGCCAAGGTATCAGCTGATAGCATCTATAATTTACTGTGTAGTAAACTTACACACAGGACCACGCATAATATTACCCTCACTGTCGATGCCATCGATACGCCAGTAGTACTCGGTTGCCGGAAACATCGGTCACGTCTCCGTCGAATGAATATCGCGTCACAAGGCTCGGTTCGTAGTTCTAATTCTCAGATTCCACAAACGTCACGGAAATACTATGATTCCCGCGCACATTATTGAATGTGTAACTGTTCAATGCGCCAATAGGCAGCCCATTCAATATGACTTCATCCACCTCGTAGCCCGAATCGGGAGTAAACGTAAACGTTTTAGAGCCGCCGGCATTTACTGAAACTGCTCCGGACGGACTGATTGTCCCGTTGGCGCCGGCTGAAGCCGTGATCGTATTGCTGGAGGGATTGTAGTTATACCATCGAGTGTAAATATCAGCTTTGCCTGTAACACCTGCTTCTATGGTCAGCGTGTAATTGTATTTCGCAGTGCGGGTGCTTTCCCCATCATATATGTAATCCGTATTGCAGATGACTGCCACGATGACATTATTCATCACATTAGCCAGCGGAATGCTGCAAGCTCCGCTGCTGACCGGGGCGCCATAGTGGATATTTCCGCTGGTATCTCGATAGACCAGTTGGCAGCTCATATTTGCACCAATAGGATTAAACGTAACGACGGCTTCAGTGGCGCCAGCGTCGATAGTCAACGGGATCTGATTGGCGCCGCTCCATCCGGGCAATGTGCGATATTCTGGAGTAAGCACGTTGCCGTCCTGGGTGGTGTCAACGTAACAGGTGGCATACCAGGTGTCGCAATCAATCCAATAGGGACTCCATTCAGCTCCGATAGCAACGTTCCAGTTATTATTGAGCAATCGTCTGAAAGCGTAAGACCATTGACCGAAGTCGCAAAAAGCCTGGCGTGCACGGTATTCCTGAATCAAGCGGCGGGTTTGAGCGGCGCCCAATCCTCCCGGCGCCTCGGCCAGGTCCTGCAGAACGCGGCCGCTGTAGTGGCAATTACGCCATAACCAGGCAACGCTTTTTGGGCCCAGAATGACTTCCATTGCATGAGGGAAGCATTCTCCATACTGAGTGCCTCCCAGCAGATTTCGCCAGGTGCAGATTTGCTGACCGCCCTGGTACATATTAACACCTTGGGCACAGGGACCGCCAAACGAATCATCCTGCAGCCAGCCGCTGTAACATTCGATCGGCATGAAAGGAGCGATCGCCGCACCGGCGCTCAACCAACCCATGCTGCTAAAGTCTCCCGATCGCTGCCCCTCCATTGTCCCCTGCAGCCAAGTGTTGCCGCCTTCTTGAAACCAGCAGGAATTAGTGCAGCCCGGCATACTGGACAGAATGCAATGAATTCCCTCGTGAACCATGGCGCCGGTTTGATATGCCTTGTCGCCGCCGGTATAAGATGGATCAAAACAATGCACCGGATAATAAGATGCGAGAATCATAGGCCACCACTGGCCGTTGTAATAAGTAGTTCCCTGCCAGCCGCCTGTTGTAGTGTTGGGCTCGTCGTCGGTGCTTAGGCCGGAACCATATAAATAAACAGTGCTGTAATATCCTTCGCGAGCGCGTTTATCCCGCGGCCAGCGCATCACATCGGTGATATAGGCGAAATCCTCATTGAGGCGTTGGATCATCGGAACCCAGTCGGCCTCGGTCACTTCCGAATTTTTATCGGCGCCCCAGCGAAAACACCACCAACTGTCGGCATAGGTTCCGACAACACCTGAAACATCATCCAATACTTGTGTTGGCGGATCGATTGTCCCATATTCATCCTGGTAATCGTATGCGACAGTTGGACTGTATTCCGGCCAGAAGTAATACCCGGTAGTCTGTAGCGTTGTAAAGCTCCAGGTGTCACCTTTCCATATATTGGCCTCGTTGACCTCATCCACCCGCCAAAAGTATTCAACGGCTTCATCCAAAACACCGGGATTATAATTAGTACCGGGCTGGCCTTGACTTTTCAAAACGCCCAACGGATTTGTTCTGTTGGCGTCGGTTACATCGTTGGCATCGGTACCGAAATACACATCATGTGAGCCTGCAACTCCCGAAGCAGTCCAGCTCAGCATTATATCGTTCGGTGCAGATACATAACCATCGGTTGGAATAGGTTCTTTGGCCTTGCCGGTTTCGGTTGTAAAATTCCATATATCCCCCTCCCAGGTAGTAGTATCGTTAACTTCATCGACCCTCCAGTAGTACGTCTGGTTGGTATCAAGCTGGGGAACCCAGCAAAGAGGCTCGCTGACAATATACAAATCTACATTGGGATGACTGGCCACCGTTGCATCGTTTACGTCCTGTTCGACGGTACCGATAAACAATTGATGCCCATCGACATCCTGCACATTGTCACCTGGCGTCCAGCTAAGCTCCGCGTTTACACAGACATCATCTTCGCCCTCATAAGGACTCGGATTCCTTGCACAATCATTCAATTCCGAACCATAAATCAGAGAAAAATCGTCATATGCAACATAACCGGTATTTGAGCTGTAGGTGGCATGAATAAGTCCTACCTGCAGCGTCAGGCCATCAAGGTCCGTCCGCTCCAGACCGGTAAAAGAAGCATCCGGATAATCAGTCCACGATAAACCGTCCGAGCTTGTTCTCAGATAAAAGGTATTTCCATCTCTCTCGATCTGTAGGTATCTGTCCGCGTTCCAGGCTGTTCCATCTCCGCCCGTATCTTCGGTTCGTGAACCATTATTGGCATATCTTGCTATTATTCCAACACCCCAGATTGGGAAGTAGTGTACGCAAATCCAATCTTCGCCGGTACCAGCCTGGTCGGGGTTTTTCGATGCTCTAACCATCAGGCCGCTGTCATTGTGGTAAACCGCTGTCTGCGTATCAAGGCCGGCGTAATCGGCAATATGAACCGAAGCAATAAAATCACCTTTAACCTCCTTATAGAGGAACGGTCCCAGCGGATTCCAGGAGGGCGCCCAATATGCTCCGGTTGATTCCATATAAAGCTCGCCCGGATTGTCTATCGAAGCGTTAAGCGCATCGACCGTCTCTCCAGTACTGAGACCTACAAAGCCGTCCCAGCCTGTGCCGGTAACGCCTTCAGTCAGGTAATCATGAGCAGTCTCAAAATCATCCATAAATACTTCTGCTAATCCTTGAGATGCAAAAGGCAAAAACAGCGATGACAGAAAAATAATAAAAACTTTTGTTATAATCCCCTTATTCATTGTAATCTCCTTAAAAAAGTTTATGAGCATTCAGCCGTCGTAAAATTCCACACAACACCCTTGCCACCGACATTTTCTGTGGCAGTTAAAACTCCGCCGGAAACTGATGAAAAAGCTTCGTTATTAACAGTCCAACCTTCGTAATCGCCTGCACTATTCCATTCTCCATAGGATACATAGGAGTGCTCTCCACCTTCGTTAGCCAGGGTTTCGGAACTATCCACTAAAATGGTCGGAGGAAAATCATCTACCTGAACTGTGCAAAGAGGAGGAAAAGACAGCAACGAAACAAAAGCAAAACATAATAAACCGAAAAACAACGAATTTCTCATTTGATTTATCATTATAATATTCCTTTCGATTTGCAGTAATCTACCCTGTTGTTTTCTGCATTCATGGAAAACAATCCTAAGGGCGTGGAAAAGAATCCTAAATTAATCACCCTCTTTATTTGCATACAACAGGTATTATACATTATTTTTTTTGTATCAATCAATCAATAATTATATTTTGGCGACCGATTTGCGAGACCATCATTGCCGGCGATATAAACGGCAACTGCAAAGTCGATTTTAAAGACCTTCTTCTAACCATCTATTGGCTAACCGATTGGGGTTCCTAACGTTCAAATAATGTTATATGAGAAAGACAAGCTCAGGGCTCATGGCATTTTTTAGCCTTTTCAGGAACACTCTAAAATCCTCTCTCGTGGATAATATAGCTCTCGGCCAGACCTAAGCAGCGGATTATCGATCCGCTGTCTCAAAACCACAACTCCGTAAAAAACAAAGACTTACAAGAAGTAAAATCAGACGTTTACAAACAAAATCCCTAAAAGCAAGTAAATCTGACGGTACAACCTTAAAGTCCGCAATTCTTTGAGTCCAACCTTACCGACAGAACAGTCCATAAAAAGGCTGTTTATGTGACATTCTTGTCACCTTTTTGTTAACAAGGCATGTCATTTTGACGATTTTTATAAGGTATGAACAACGTCACAAATAGGCACACTCCTGCCAGAGGGTGAAGTTGACTAAATACGACAAGAAAAAATTTTACTGTAACGGTGCATTCAGCCTGCTTGAGCTGGTGATTGTCATTGCAATCATGGCTGTCTTAGCGGCGATTGCCATCCCTCGCATGAGCCGAGGTTCGCGTGGCGCCGATGAGGCAGCCCTCGAAGGAGACTTGGCGGTGCTTCGCAATGCCATAGAGGTCTTCGCCGCAGAGCACGATAACGTTTATCCATCAGTGTCCAATATCGTCAACCAGCTTACGCAGTACACCGATGCCTTTGGTCATGCGCAGGCCGCCAGGGATAAAACACATATTTACGGCCCGTACGTGGTGAAGATTCCGCCTTTGCCGGTCGGACCAAGGAAGGGTTGCACAGGTATAGCAGCAGAGGACGCAAAAGATGTAGGCTGGATTTACGATGAAAATACAGGCCATATCCGTGCAAACACGGGTACAGAAGAAGAAGAGGTGACAGGATCAGGACAGCCGTATATCGACCTTTGATCGCTTGTGTGGCTTATCATCTCCGAAGGACACTTAGACAATGAGGGGACACGTTTGTCACTATCTGGCAGGGACAAAGAACTAATGGGCGATGCAGGAATCGAACCTGCGACCCGCTGATTAAGAGTCAGCTGCTCTACCGGCTGAGCTAATCGCCCCTGACGGATTCTCATTACTACTCTGCGAAGCAGCGCTTCCAGCCTTCGTCCGTCTTAAGCCGGACTTCAGCGGCGGATTCTCGCTGCGAAGTACGAGCTACCTTACAAAAAGTAGGTCATCATTGCAAGAGGATAATTTGAGATTGGTAATTGGAGATTAGTTATTACCATTTTACCAGTTACTAATTACCAGTTTCGTTTCCAGTTAATGGTTACTAATTTTCTTGCAATACCGCTTTGTTGGCTGTAGAGTATAAAGGACTTTGCAGGGAGTGTAGCTCAGTTGGTAGAGCAACGGCCTTTTAAGCCGTAGGTCCTGGGTTCGAGTCCCAGCGCTCTCATTTGTTTTCCCACCTTAATATCTGATGTTACCTTTTCACAGTGATGAGTTGATCACGATGTGGATTTGCTTTCGAATATGCTGCCGAGGCTTAATGCACCGGGGCCGCAGCGTGTGCAGTCAAGGCAGCGGACGCAACGCCAATTGTTAGGACTTTTTTCCGGCTCTATGCCGTATTCACATAATTTGTGGCAACGCTCACAGTTAGTGCATTTTTGCGGATTGAACCGAAGAAAGAAGGCAGAGGCACGATTGAACAAGGAAAATATAGCGTCGCAGGCTTCTGATTTCTGTCGTTTGAAATTGGCTTTGTTTGGGTTCGTTTTCACCAAATGTCCAGTTCGATTTATTTCTCATATTCCCTTGTTATAATTAAGCTTACATTCATTTGGGCTTTTTGCAAATTGGCTTTGTTTTGCATAAAATAGGGTCGATTTGTACCTGTGGCAGAGCTAGAGGATTCTCGACAATTGTAGAACACGCTGTTAGTTTCGTTATACGTTTATCGGTTGCGCAACTGGTTTCGATTAACGTTGGACGTCTAACGTGACGAGCAGCGCAACCGCAACCGGATATTCGTTCCCTGGTTTGCCAATACCCTACATCCTGATACTCTGGTATCCTGATACATGTGGTGAGCTTGTCGAATCCATCCATTGCCTGATTTTCCTGATAACCAGATAACCTGGTATTCCCTCCATTTATGACATGTTCTACTATATACTCAATACGCGATACGCTATACGCGTAACGAAGTTATATTATACTCCAAAACGGCTTAATTTTCAAGCAAAATTGCAGGAATTAAAGGCGGGCAAGCTTCTGTCCTTCCTTCTTTGCTAATCTGGCTACGGCTTGGCGCTTCGCCAAGACGAGAGCTACGAAGGACAAGCCGTCCTCTGTCTTCTGCTTTCTGGCCCAACGGTATCTCTTTCATTATTCTCTCCAACCTCCGTTCAGCCCCAAAAATACCGGACACCTTTAATTCTCTTGTGGATCACCTCCACGGTCATGGGCGGGAGGAGGCGCCAGAGGGAATCGAAGGTAGGCGCACACGCCTTGGAGAGATACAATACCATAAGAAGTGCTATTGACCAGAAGGAGTGTACCATGCGTATAATAACGAGTGTTTTCCCGATCCTGCTCATGACGTGTGCCTATGTCCATGCCCAAACCGATATTCCGACCGACTGGATCGACCCGGATACCGGACATCGGGTCATCCGGCTGTCACGCGAGGACGGCAGCCAGAGTTCCTACTTCCACCAGAACGAGTTTACTCCCGACGGCAGGAAGCTGGTCTTTACCTCGCCGAGCGGGCTTTGCACCGTAGACCTGGAGACCCGTGCGATTGAACAGATTCGAGAGGGACGAACCCGCTTAATCTGCGTTGGCCGCAAGACGGGCCGGGCCTTTTACATATCGAGAGGCGACCAGGGGTCAGCGATTTGGGCCGTGGACCCGGCTACAAAAGAAGACCGGAAAGTCATTGATGTACCCAGAGGTCTGTCAATCGCCAATATCAATTGCGACGAGACGCTGGCGGGCGGCACGTTCGACCTGAACCCTCCACAGAGGTTCGGCGGCTCGCGCGCAGGCCGTCGGAGCGGCCAGCGCCCGGGTTTCGGCACCCCGAACACGGATCGTGACATGCAGCTAATCACGCTCGATTTGAAAACCGGCGAAGTCAGTAAGTTCAACGAGAGCCACGCCTGGTTGAACCACGTGCAATTCTCCCCGACCGATCCGCATCAAATGCTCTTTTGTCACGAGGGGACATGGCAGCTCATGGACCGAACCTGGATCATCCGAACCGATGGCACCGGATTGACCAACGTCCAGCCGCGTTTCATGAACTTTCAAATCAATGGCCACGAGTTCTTCAGCCCGGACGGCAAGAGTATCCTGTATGACCTGCAGACGCCGCGCAGCCACGTTTTCTGGGTCGGTTGCTACGACATCGAGACCCGGATGCGGACGTGGTACAACCTGCAGAAGAACGAGTGGTCTGTGCACTTCAACATCTCGCCGGATCAGACGCTCTATTGCGGCGACGGCGGCGGACCCAGTAGCGTGGCCGCACCGGACAACGGCCAATGGATATACCTCTTTAGGCCGCACGTGATCACGCCGGTGACCGGCGGTGCCAGCGACCCGAATACTCTAATACGCAGCGGCTATTTCGAGTCAGAGAAGCTCGTCAATCTCGCAAAACACAACTACTCGCTGGAGCCGAACTGCCAGTTCACGCCCGATGGCAAGTGGATTGTTTTCCGCTCCAACATGTTCGGCCCGACGCACGTCTATGAGGTCGAGGTGGCCGGGGCCACCGACGCGGAGAAGGCGGAAGCCATGAACAAAGCCGCAGACGTGAACAAGGCAGGGGATTAATAGGGTCATATCTTTTTTTACAACTTATTTACAGGGGATTCCTATATCTTCAATCCGGTATCTATTAAAAACTATCTTAATTTCACATCCGTCAGAAATTAATGGTGGGGTACCTGCGGCAGAGCCAAGCCGCCACCCTACGAGTTCTTGTGTTGCTCGTAAAAGACCATTGCCGGTGAGGCGCAGGTTGGGAGGGAAATATTTTCTAAAATAATTGTAACGTTTTCCAAACAGAGTGCCTCTTGTATAAGAGAGCTCCAGTTCTTACTGAAAATATGTGTTGAAAAGTATATTTGGATTAAGTTTCTTGTTTTTAAAGAAGGGAGAATTGATTATGCTTCGTTCAATTGATGTGAAAAGTGCTATAATCGGCGGCTTGTTGGTAGCGATGATTCTATGTTTGGTTGGAGCTGTACCTTTTGTGCTGGAGGAATATGGACGGTTCCAGATCGAGACGAATGACAGTCATGCTTTCATTTTAGATTCTGCAACCGGTCAAGTGTGGTCATCAATGTTTTTAAATCCTCAAGTGGGTATTTATACAAGTCCCGATCCGAATTTCCTTGCTCCCAAGATATCCTATGCGGATTCTTTGTAACAGAAACTTGCCCGAATTTTATTTTGCAGTAGACTTATGGTGGGGCGAGCCGCCACCCTACGGGTTCTTATTTTGCTCGTAAAAGGCCATGGTGGGTGAGCCGCCGAAGCTGATTCCCATCCAGGCAGCCTCATCAATCTCGGCCTGTGTGAAGCCTTTTTTTTGGCTTTCTTAAGGTACATTTTCAGGCACGGCTCACACCGCATAGCAACCGATAGCGCGATGGCCATAGCCTGTTTTGTATAGGCGTCCAGTCCGTGCGGCGCACTTGCTGAGCTTAGGAAATCCGTGAACTTCGCCTTAATCTTGTCGATCCCTAAGGGATAAATTTCAGAGCTTTCTCCTGTATCTGTCTTGGCAGAGCTAACAGCATCAGCACAGCAGGGGACTTCTTGACCTTCAGGTTCGATAGAAGGAGTCGATTCTTTTGCCCCTATCCCTGCGGTGGGGGTAACCCTGCCCACAGGTGGCAGGGCTAAAAGCGAAGGTATCTGGCGATGGCCGCTTGTTCGGATGTGAACAAGGCCGAAACCTTTTCCAAGAACCTTACCAATGATTGTGGCAGCAGCAACACCTTCACTGTGCAAAGCTTTCAAAAATTTTTCGCCCTTTTCTTTTGCAATTGCAATGAGCAGACCTCTGTTCCAATTAAAATAATATTACTTAGATTGCGTTAATGAGCTTGATACTTGGTGCGATTTTATATGTTGTTATTTTCCCGTATATGATTTTGGCATTGTTCAGCTCTTTCTTCCGCGAACGATTGTTTGCATGTCTGCATCTAAGACCGGTGCCTGTCTTAACCAAATCCGAGACGGATGCTAACCAGCCTAACATGCCAAACTCGGATAGTAAGTTAGTCGAAAACGGTGATTCTGTATAGTAGGGTCAATAAGATTAGAAGTTATTGAAGTATTCCGGTTTGCCATCATCGCTGTCGTAACGAGTCACATCTTCGCCATCTGCGTTAATCAGCATACGCTTGATCTGCTCAGCTTTTTTCGTATTGCTGTCAACAGTAACCAGAATCGCACCTATTTTCACATCACCTGTCGCTATCTCAAATGGAAACGGCATCTGGGTCCTGAATGACTTTAAGACATTCTCTACACTTCGGCCCAACACGGAATCATAAGCGCCGGTCATGCCGATATCGGTGATATATGCGGTGCCCTTAGGCATGATTTTTTCGTCCGCTGTTACAACATGAGTATGCGTGCCATAGCATAGACTAACTCGGCCATCCAGGTGGTAGCCCATCGCGATTTTTTCGCTGGTGGCCTCGGCATGAACATCAACAATTATAATGTCTGCTTGTTGTTGCAGCTTAGGCAGGATTTTATCAATAGCATTGTATGGGCAGTCTGCCGGCTTCATAAAAAGTCTGCCAATCAGGGACGCGACCGCGACAGTTGGCCCTTTGCCGGTTTTATAGGTAGCAAATCCTCTACCGGCGGCAAATTCGGAAAGGTTTGCCGGGCGTGCGATATTATCAGCTTTTTCCAAAGTCTCAATTATGCTCCTTTTGCGGTAGGTGTGGTCGCCGAGCGTAATCAGGTTTATGCCGTAGCGCAGCAGCTTGTTGTAGATTTGCGGGGTCAGGCCGGAGCCTCCGGCTGCGTTTTCCGCGTTGGCTATAACGCAGTCGATAGCAAACTCATTAACCAGCGGTTTTAGCTTGTCGGCAATAATGCGTCTGCCCGGCCGGCCAACTATGTCACCTATACAGAGAAGGTTTAGTTTCATATATGTATTATGTAAAACCAAAGACGAATTTCAAAATATAAGCCAAGTGCCTAAAGTGAGCTAAAGTGCGTTATTCGTTTATCGGTTGAGCCGCTCGTTTCGTCTATCGTTATACGTTATACGCAACCGACACGAGTTGCGCAACCGCAACCGTAAAACGAATTTTAGGCACTTTTGCAACGGTCTATTTAGCATATTCAATGCAGCGAACCTCGCGCAGCAGTGTAACCTGTATTTCACCCGGATATGCCATTTCAGCTTCTATTTTATTGGCAATATCGCGGGCTATTTTCATAGCAGATTCATCATCAATCTGTGATGCGTCAACAATAACGCGGATTTCTCGGCCGGCTTGAATAGCATAAGCATTTTCAACGCCTTTAAAGCCGTTGGCGATTTCCTCAAGTTTTTCAAGTCGTTTGATATATCTCTCTAACGTTTCCCTTCTGGCACCAGGGCGTGAGGCACTGATAGCATCGGCGGCAGCGACCAGCGGAGTGTAAGGATTATCTGCTAATACATCACCGTGATGTCCAGCAACGGCGTTTAGCACAACAGGTGATTCATTGAACCGCTTCAGGTAGTTGGCCCCTATGGTTGGATGGTTGCCTTCCACGTCATGGTCGATGGCTTTACCAATGTCATGTAATAGTCCTGCTCGTCTTGCTATTGAGCCGTCTAAGCCAAGCTCGTCAGCCATAACTTGAGTTAGAAAACAGACCTCTACACTGTGGCGAAGCACGTTTTGGCCGTAGCTCGTTCTAAAGTTCAAAGCGCCGAGCATACTGAGTATTTTGTTGTTCAGGCCCCGAACATTGGTTTCAACAGCAGCGTCTTTGCCGAGCTGAAGGAGCTTGATGTTGACTTCCTTTTTGGTCTGAGTCACAAGCTCTTCGATACGGGAAGGATGTATTCTCCCATCCTGTATAAGCCGTTCCATCGAAAGACGTGCCACCTCTCGCCTAACAGGACTGAAGCCGCTTACGACGATCATTCCGGGTGTGTCATCCACGATGACATCAACACCGGTGGCCTTTTCGAATGCACGGATGTTGCGTCCTTCTCTGCCGATGATTCTGCCCTTCATATCGTCATTCGGTATATCGACGGTAGAAACAGTTACTTCGCAGGTCTGCTCGGCGGCATAACGCTGAATGGCGGTGTTGATTATTTCCCGGCTTTTCTCACCGGCAGTTTCGTTGGCTTCTTCGACTTTGCGGGCAATCAGAGCTGACATTTCGTGCTCGCACTCGTCCTCAAGGTTTTTTAACAGCAATTCCTTGGCCTCGTCAATTCTCATAGCAGTGATTTTAAGCAGTTGATTTTTCTGCTGGGCTATCAAGGTTGAAAGCTGCTTATCCTTTAGATCGATGTTACGCAGTCTTTTGTCAACTTCTTGTTCCTGTTTTTTTAATACCTTTTCCCGCCGTAGAAGTAACTCAGTCTCTCGCTCAAGGGAATCTTCTCGCTTAGTTAGTCTAAGTTCGGTCTCACGCAGCTCAGCACGGATCTTGTCGGCCTCGTCGGCAAATTCCTCCTTTTTCTTGATGGTTTCAGAAGCGGCGTCAATCTGAGCAGATTTGATTATGTTTTCAGCTTCCCTCTTTGCACCTTCGATTTGGCGCTGCAAATCCTGCTTAAAGGTCTTGGCTTTTGTTCTGGCAATTATCTGTTGGATGATCGCCATTAGGCAAATTCCCAGAACAAAGGTAATTATTGATGCAGCCACGGTTGAGAGGGTCAAACTTTGCATTAAAATGGAACTCATAGTGTATGCCTTTCCCTCGCGTTTTTTATAGAATAAACGCACATAATTAATGCGGAAAGTATTGCGGAATTTTACGGCAGGAAAGCTCTAAAGAAATACACCG
>Ga0315533_1002680_pt1 | contig 12193 bp, 4 predicted proteins | sample SalMarSW160130MG_FD_203081 | JGI IMG/M metagenome (GOLD analysis project Ga0315533, IMG submission 203081) | Salt marsh sediment microbial communities from the Plum Island Ecosystem LTER, Massachusetts, United States - Salt Marsh Sediment SW1601-30 ...
ATAGGACCATCCGCAACCTTCATCTATGGGGGAACATTGGCCTTGATGTCTGTTGTTCTGTTTATCGTTTTCAGGAACTATTTCAGCCCGTCAGCAACCGCCGCCGGGAGCCTGGTGGTGGAGAACAACATTCATAATTGAATGGGGTGGGTTTGCAGGAACGGTTTTAGTTCCTGCTGTACTGGTTTAGGTATAAGGATTATCCTGCATTTCTCACAAACCGCACAGATAACAGGTTACGTATTTCGTTTATCGGTTGCGCTGCTCGTTTCGTAATACGTTTAACGGTTGCGTCTTAAAAAACGTTTTACGTTCCACGCAACCGTAACGAGCTTCGCAACCGCAACCGTTTAACGCAAATTCCCTGCCCATCATTCTGTCACAGATAACAACAGTCGCAATCAAGCGTAAGTTTTGATATATCAAGAAGCTCTGCAATATCGATGTTCTCCGTGGTGAGAAATATGGATTATCCGGTGGGACATAGTGCGCAAAAAACTGGCGAGGTGGTGGAACCGGCTGGGGGGGAGACCGGTGAACCACACTGCCTCGCCGAGGTTTATAAGCACCTAAGGTGCACTATTTCATTTTCTTAATGAGCAACGGTTGGAACTTAATATATTGCAAATAATCTGTCAAAGACATACTTGGAAAACTTCCCCTTTGCAGAAACGTACCCCATTTATCGGTACTATCCTAACTAAAGTAGTATACAAGCTTTGCCAAGTAAATGCAAGTCAAAAAAGCTTTTTTATGATTTTTTTTGATATTTACCCTATTTCCGTACCTGTTAGGAAATAAAACACTGACTTTTTACCCATGCCGGCTTTGTTTATTACCAGTAAGCTCAGAGCTTGTTTTCGGTGTATTTCCAATGATAAATCTGGGAAGCGCGTAGGCAAAACGCCAAAATCGAGATAGCTTGGGATATTTGCGATAAGCCCTTCAAGCTCAATGGCCGAGCCAGCCCCGCGAGGTTAGTTATCTGAACAAATAGCAGTTTGTTTTCATAATCCTGTTTGCCTGTTACTTGAAAAATCAAAAAATACGTCTAAATTTCGGGGTTAATAACTTGTACGGCAGCGAAGACTCTCATAGACTAATACTCTGAATGCTTTTTTGTTTCATAACAGGTTAAATTCAGAATATCAGGTTATCAGGTAGTGAGTATCGGATTGCGAATTTCGTCAACCGGTTGCGCTACTTGTTTCGTCTATCGTCTTTCGGTTACGTCTTAAAAGCGCTTTACGATTAACGCAACCGATACGAGCTGCGCAACCGCAACCGGATATTTGTTCCTTGGTATCCTGATGTCCCTGGTTTTGCAGTAATAGCCTATGCTACTCTGCGTAGTTCCTTAGGGATGTAGCACGAATTTTTATGAAGAAGATATCTGAAAGAATAAAGTGTGTCCAGGAGACAATTAACTCTATATGCAGCCGTCTTGACAGAGACCCCCGCGAGATAAAGCTTGTGGTTGTGACTAAGTCCGCCACTATCGAGACCATAACGAAGGTTATTCGTCTGGGTTCAGCCAACCTTGGCGAGAATCGGGTTCAGCAGCTAAAGAAAGTCTCTGAACAGGTGACGGCATTCTTACAGCAGGCTAAGGGGGAGCCGAACATTCCGAAGGAAGTCCATTGGCACATGATAGGCCATCTGCAGCGCAATAAGGTCCAGCAGGTTTTGCCCATCGTTTCTCTTATACACTCCGTGGATACACTTCGACTTGCTGAGGAGATAAACAACTCTGCGGCGAAGCTGAATCTGCGCCCTAAAGTGCTTATGCAGGTTAACACCTCCAACGAATCGCAAAAATACGGCGTCCCTGTAGGAGCGGTTTTGCATTTGGCTGAACAGATAGAAACTCTTCCTAACCTTCAGCTAACTGGGCTTATGACAATGGCGCCGTTGACACTTAATAAAGATATCATTCGAGATTGTTTTGTTCGAGCAAGAGAGTTATTTATTGAGATGCGTGGCGAGAAAATTGTCGGCCCACAATTTACCGAGCTGAGTATGGGTATGAGCTCAGACTATGAAATTGCCATTGAGGAGGGTGCAACAATCCTTCGCATAGGCTCAGCAATCTTCGCCGGCTAATCCGCAGTAGAAATAATTCGGGGGATAAAAATTTTTACGCAAATTAACACAGGGCAAAACTGCAAATATTTAAAATTGGGAGAAATTGCAGTTTTTTCGGATTCATTTCAGAATAAGACCCCATATGTTCGTTATATATTGCCCAGATTAATGGGTTTTGGGGTGGAATATGCTAACTCTGTGAGAGATTAGGCAAGTTACATCAATTAGTCAAAATAATAGTTGCGCAAAAAGTGTGCAAAAATGCGCAGAAATTTGCAAAAGTTGGTCAGATATTTACGAAAACGCGCGCTTTTTAACAGAAAATAGTCAAAAATATAGCGTTTTTTTAAATTAACATTTTGTTAAGATAGGATATATAGAGAACCTCCTTGCTGGTGGTTTTTGAGCGATTCTTGATGCTTGATACTCGATATACAAGCGGTGGAATAATAAACACAATTCGTTGAATCTCAGTTGATCGTGATTCATCAGGGTTGTGGATGGGGAAGTCAAGAAAAGGTCAATTAGTTAATGTAGATAAGTGTAATATTATAGGACGTTGCGTATTTTTATTATTATACCAATTGTATTAAATTACTGCGTTTCGCGCGTTTGGAACGGATGGGTGGCAGCCTCAAGCGCAGCTTGGGGATGGCTTGCTGGTCATTATGCAAAGCGCAACATTTAATTACAACTGGTATTAGAGTTTAATAAATATAATTCGGTAATAGAGGAAATCTTATTAACGGTGCTTGGTGCTGGCTAAACTGGCACAGACTGACACGGACGGAATGGGTCAAGAGATGAGGCTTGTACGCCTATGGCGTATGTTGTAATTGACGATGGGGTAAAAATTGGCAAGAGCAGCGTGATCGACCCTGGCTGGGCGCCGTGGCGACCGCAGCGGATACTACTTTGGCGCCGATTTTTATCAGTTCCGTAGGGTGAGGTCTTTACCCCACCGTTTTCTCTCGGGAAAATATGTTTAATTGGGTATTTTCTAAAAAATACATTTTTAAACTTTATATGATGGATTTTTCTTTTCAGTACATTGTACAACCAAATAATTAGAAATAAAATACTAGCTAGTGAGCCAACTATACAAACTATTTCAATCATTTTTATTAGCTTTCAATTGCGATATATGATTGTGGCCCATATAATGCCTCATTTATTTTACCTTCAACCTTTGAATCTGGACCCAAGACACTATCTCTAATTACACTATTATTTATAATACATCCTTTATATATAATTGAATTAGCAATACTTGAATTTTTAATAATAACATCTTTGTCTATATATACATTTGGTCCAACTGTTGATTTAGAAATATATGCTGAATCATGAATATAATTATAATCTATTATGTTTGTTAAATCAGAGAGTTTTGGTTCATGTCTATATTTAGAATCTGATTTAATCAAATATGAATTTGCAGAAATTATTTGTTCTCTATTTCCGATATCGTACCAATTATCTTTAAATTTATAAACAAGTATCTCTGTTTCATTTATTAGGCTACGTATAAATAAACCTAAACTTTCTTCTTGGTCTTTTAACGATTGAATATATTTGTTGATTTTTTGAATAATATGGTTTTTTAATATATAAAAACAAGTACTACGATCTTGGTGATAGACTTCACGAGGTTTTTCAATAAAATCTGTTAAGCGATTATTTACGTCGGTTCTTGGGACTCCATATTGAGAAACATCCGCTTTTTTATCAATAATTTGAGAAGCTATACAATTAGATTTATGCTCAATATAAAATGAAATGAAATTGTTTAGATCAAAACCAAATAGATTATCCCCTCCAATAATAAAATAATCATTTTCTGATGTTATAAATTTATTATTATTTATAATCTCAAAAAGCTTTGTTAAGGGGCCTTTAGGAGTATTTTTTGAGGTCATTGAGTGAATAGAAAGCTCAGGCCTCAAAGTAGAATAAGTATTTAACTCATCAATTTTATCAATAAAATAATCTTTTTTATTATCATCAATTGCAATAATAATATTTTCCAGTGCAGGTATATGAGTTAAATTATCTAATAAGTGGTATAATACAGGTTTCCCAGCAATATTTAACAATGTTTTTGGATAGTAAGTGGTTAATGGCCACAACCTTTCTGCATATCCACCTGCTAAAATTATAGTATTCATTTGTATTCTCCAAGATATTTTTCACATAACAATAATTAGACTGATCCGCATAAGATGCGGAACTTCGGTTTCCTATCCATATAAAACGCTGCTTCTTTGCCTGAAAGTCTCAATATATCGCCTAACTACCTTAAAATAAACGACTTACCAACCTTTTTGCCCGTAGGTCTGCGGGGGACTTGTCTTGTATTTTTCTTTCCACAGGATGGCCAAGCCATTACATCGTTATCAATTGTTTTGGGTCTGTTCTTGCAGCCATTGCATAGCGGTCTTTTCATATTTCTCTATCGACACCTCTACCGCCGAACGCTCCGGTTCAGCGGCGGCGGGACGCCGTCCGCTGCAACCGGTTGTTCGGCCCTGTGCTTGATTGAGCGAAATGCAATCTCTCCCGTTCACGCTGCGATAGTTTCTGATGCATTTGCCATGGATTCACGAAACCATTTTTCTGTTTCCATATTTCGCCAGAGCACGCGTTTCGGACGGATTCATTGCAAGCGACCTCGCCTTTTGCAATTGACTCAATATCGCAGTCTTGTTGGGGCGCTCATCCGAAATTGCATAATGCTTGGTGTGCTGGTATAGCCAGAATCCAATCTCTCCGTCTGGATGTACCACCATGCGCTCATTTCTATAAAACAGTTTCGGCCACTTGCGGGACTGACGGGCCTGTGCCCGGAAGTTCGTTCCAATTATCGTTGTTACTTTCTCAAGTTTGTCTACCGAAACGAGGGCAGCACTGTTGGACAGCGACTCTACTACCAGGTCAAGATCGAAGAAGAGCCCAGCTTCAATTTGGTCCTTGCCTACAACCTCGATCATCTGAAGAATTATGCACTTTCGCCCCGTCCAGCTTAGCATCTGTTTGATCTCTGAAGTGTTCACGCCATTGACAACAACCATATTCACTTTTGTTGTGGTGCCAAATACGGTAACAGCTTCGTCAATGCCAGCCAAGACCTCATCGAAGGCGTCTTGCCCGACAATCTTCTTGTAAGCCGTTGGCTTCAAGGTATCAAGCGACACACACAGTCTGTGTAGGCCAGCTTTGCGAAGGCTCTCAGCCCTGCCTCGCAGCAGGGTCCCGTTTGTGCTCAACGATATGTCAGTGAACGCAAGCTTGTTTGCATGTTCGACCAGTTTTTCAATGTCTGATCTCATCAACGGCTCGCCCCATTCACTACTAAACTTTACGCGAACATACCCCTCATCCTTCGCTATTGTCATAATGCTCTTGAGTGAGGCTGCATCTATCTCGTGGTCCGCGGACCGGTTTCCGCATGTGCCGTTTCGCATGCAGTACATGCAGGCTAGATTGCAGCGATTTGTAACGTAGATCGTAAGCAATGGTGTTTGAAGATTTGGAATCATTCTGTACCTCCTTTTTTTGTGGTAGAACTACTGTTTATATGGTTTCCAGATAAACCCGCATTCGGGTTTTGCTTCCAGATAACACTCCACGGGCAATTTTGCCTAACATTGTTTATATTGGTCCGCATAACATCCCAAATACCGTTGCGTCACTCGTTCGACCTCGAGGCTCTCGACAGGCCATATAAAACGCCTGCGAAACTTTGGTTCGGCTCGGTTAACTCGGTTAACGGTGGGGTTGCGACCCCACCCTACAAAACTCGGGGAATATCAATGCCGTAATCCCATAGGGGATGCCTGCCGGAAGGCATGGCCAAGTCCATGAAAACTGTAAGCAAAATATAGCACTCGCCGGATGGAATCTTTCTTTCTCAGCTTTATATTGTTAATCGGCGTTGCGTATTCCTCTTGATACTCGCACTAAAAGAAATGATAAAGGGAAGTGGATTCCGTGTCAAGCACGGAATGACCCTCCGCCGCACTACATGCTTTGGAGGGCAGGCGACAGAGGACGGAGGACAGAAGACGGAAGTTTACCCACCTTTGGCGGGACAGAATACATTTAACCGGTCTCGATAAATCAGGAGTGTCGGTCGGACGCAATACGCACGACGCGCGACGATAAAATACCAACGATTTCGTATCGGCGTTGGCCTTAGCCAAAGCGGGATGGGTATGGAATGGTTGTTATAATTTATTGATGCTACTCTGCGACCTTCCTTCGCCAGCCGCAGCCCGAAACGAACGAGCCGAGCATTGACGGAAGGGCTTCTAACGGAGTTTACTACAATATCTCTCAGAGGAATTTGGAAGTTGTCGATGTATTATAGCCTTTTTCTGGAAGCTAAGAAACTTGTAGCAGGCCGTGTTTGCACTTCCGGCTAAATACATATGTTAATGAATTTGTTTATCCTATAAATATAACCGACCCGGCGGAACAAAAACGGCATTTCATTTTATACAAGTAAAGCAGTATTTGACTATGGTTTCATTTTTTTTCTTGCGGTTCGGTTTTGAGCGACATATAATAACCTAAGTGCTATTTGCAAAGCATCAAAGAGAGGAGGTAATATACAATTCCAATAGCTCAATTCTGCGATGTTTTGGAAAGGCAATGTGCATAATGTGCACCGTGAAATATTAACAATTCTTTGAGAGGGTGAGAAAATGAGGAGGATAGCATACCTGGTCATTATTTTGGTGGCCACGATAGCCAGCCAAGCGCGAGCGGAAGACCCTGTTTATTTCGCAGATACGAATCTAAAAGCCTGCGTAGAGGCTCAACTGGGGATTTCTGATCCCACGCCAACTGATATGCTCGGCTTGAATTCCCTTACTTGCACCTATAGCGGCATTACTGATCTAAACGGCCTTGAGTATGCGACGAATCTGACGGGGCTGGATCTGCGGGGCAACCAGATCAGCGATATATCTGCGTTAGCTGGCCTAACGAATCTGACGTGGCTGAATCTGGAGGGCAACCAGATCAGCGATATATCTGCGCTAGCCGGGCTAACGAATCTGACGGAGTTAATGCTGAGCGGCAACCAGATCAGCGATATATCTGCGATAGCCGGGCTAACGAATCTGACGGAGCTGAGTCTGCAGAGCAACCAGATCAGCGATATATCTGCGGTAGCCGGCCTAACGAATCTGACGTGGCTGTTGCTGGGCGACAACCGAATCAGCGATATATCTGCGGTAGCCAGCCTGACGAATCTGATGTGGCTGTGGCTGCAAGTCAACCAGATAAGCAATATATCTGCGCTAGGCGGACTGACGAATCTGACGCGGCTGAATCTGCAGAGCAACCAGATCAGCAATATATCTGCGCTAGCCGGACTGACGAATCTGACGGATCTGGAGTTGGGTGTCAACCAGATAAGCAATATATCTGCGCTAGCCGGGCTAACGAAACTAACGTTGCTGGATTTATGTTATAATCAGATCAGCAATATATCTGCGCTAATCGGCCTAACGAATCTGACGTATCTGATTCTGCACGTTAACCAGATCAGCGATATATCTGCGCTAGCCGGCCTAACGAATCTGACGGTGCTGATGCTGGAAAACAACCAGATCAGCGATATATCTGCGCTAGCCGGGCTAACGAATCTGACGGGGCTGGGTCTGGACAGCAACCAGATCAGCGATATATCTGCGTTATCCGGCCTAACGAATCTGACGGGGCTGGGTCTGTACAGCAACCAGATCAGCGATATATCTGCGTTGTCGGGACTAACAAATCTAACGGATCTGATACTGTTGGATAATCAGGTTAGCGACATCTCTGCGTTATCGGGATTGACAAATCTGACGGTTCTGTGGCTGGCTGTCAATCAAATCAGCGACATCTCTGCTTTATCGGGAATGACAAATCTAACGTGGCTGGATCTTCGGAGCAACCCCTTAAACCAGGATGCCTGCAATATCTACATCCCGCTGATTCTCGCAAACAATCCGGGCATTACCCTCTACCATGATCCTTGTGTAGAACCGCCGGTCTATTTTGCCGATGCGAACTTAAAAGTCTGCGTGGAGGCGGCCCTGGGTGTTACTGATCCCACGCCAACGGATATGCTCGGCTTGAATTCCCTTACTTGCACCTATAGCGGCATTACTGACCTTACCGGCCTTGAGTATGCGACGAATCTGACGGGGCTGGATCTGTACGGCAACCATATCAGCGACATCTCGCCGGTAGCCGGCCTAACGAATCTGACGTTGCTGGGGTTGGCCATCAACCAGATCAGTGATATATCTGCGATAGCCGGCCTGACCAATCTGACGCAACTGGGGCTAGGCGACAATCAGATTAGCGATATATCTACTGTAGCTGGCCTAACGAATCTGACGTGGCTGGGGTTGGGCATCAACCAGATCAGCGACATATCTGCGGTATCCGGGCTAACGAATCTGACGGAGCTGTATCTGTACGGCAACCATATCAGCGACATCTCGCCGGTAGCCGGCCTAACGAATCTGACGGAGCTGTCGCTGGGTGACAACCAGATCAGCAATATATCTGCAGTAGCTGGGCTAACGAATCTGACGTCGCTGTCGCTGAGCGGCAACCAGATCAGCGATATATCTGTGCTAATCGGCCTAACGAATCTAACGTGGCTGTCTCTGGGCTACAACCAGATCAGCGATATATCTGTGTTAGCCGGCCTAACGAATCTGACGTGGCTGACTCTGTACAACAACCAGATCAGCGATATATCTGCGGTATCTGGACTGACGAATCTTACGTGGCTGACTCTGGGCGGCAACCAGATCAGCGATATATCTGCGGTGGCCGGGCTAACAAATCTGACGAGGTTGAATCTGTGGAACAACCAAATCAGCGATATCAAACCACTGGCGGGACTGGCGAATCTGGGGTTGCTGGACCTGTTAAGAAACCAAATCAGCGACATATCGCCGCTGGTGGGCCTGATGAATCTGCAGGCCCTGGGTCTGGCGTTAAATCCCCTTAACAATGAGGCGCACTGTACCTACTTGCCCTTAGTCATTGCGAAAAACCCGAGCGCCAGCATCTACTACGATGAGAACAAAAATCCGCCGACAAACGTCTCGGCTTCCGAAGGGACGTACACAGACAAGGTGCAGATTACGTGGGATACGGTTTGCAGTGTTACCGGAGACACTTATTACCATGTCTATCGATCCGACTCCGAAGAAGGGGCAAAGACAGCTTTGGGTGCTGACTGGCAGACCTCGACAAGCTACAATGACACTACCGCAACAGTGGGTACTACATATTATTACTGGGTAAAGGCCAAAACGCAAGACAGCAATGGAAACTATGGAGAGACACCATACAGCTCTGCCGATACGGGCTGGGCTGCGGCCACCCAGCGAACATTGACCATCTCTTCCACAACGGGCGGATCGGTGAGCACGCCTGGTGAAGGCTCTTTGCAGTACGATCATGGCACTTTAGTATCAATTGGAGCGACGCCTGCTGCTAATTATCACTTTGTGAATTGGACCGGCACAGCGGTGGATGCAGGCAAGGTTGATAATCCATCTTTAGCCAGCACGAATGTTACAGTGGATGCAGACTATACGTTGCAGGCCAACTTTGCTATTATTAACCAGTACCAGTGCACATTAACTCTGTCTTCGTCCAGTGGCGGTTCTATAATTGACCCTGGTGAAGGAACATTCGAGTATGACCATGGAAGCGAAGTAACGCTTACGCCGAGTGCCGATAGCAATTATCACTTTACGAACTGGTCAGGTAGTATATGGACTATACAACAATCCATAACTATAACCATGGATTCGGACTATTCGCTGCATGCCAGCTTTGCCATAGATCAGCGAACATTGACCGTTTTTTCTACTTTGGGTGGATCAGTTACTGCGCCTGGTGAGGGTTCTTTCAAGTATGATCATGGAACCATAGTATCAATTGTAGCAACAGCCGAAGCTAATTATCACTTTGTGAACTGGACTGGAACGGCAGTAGATGCGGGTAAGATAGCAGATGCCGGTTCGGCAAATACAACAGTCATCCTGGATGCAGATTATACGTTGCAGGCACAGTTCGTAATAGAAGGGACGATAATCTACGTTGATACTGATGCTGCGGGTGCAAACAATGGCTCAAGTTGGACAGATGCTTACAATTACCTTCAGGATGCACTGGCCGATGCTAATTCTGTGGAAAAGCCGGTAGAAATCAGGGTTGCACAGGGTATCTACAAACCTGATGAAGACACGTTGTATCCAGAGGGTACTGGGGACCGGGAAGCAACAATTCAATTGATTAATGATGTTACCGTTAGAGGTGGCTACGCCGGCTTTGGTGAGGCGGATCCCAATGCCCATGATATTGAGCTGTACGAAACCATTCTGAGCGGTAACCTGAATAGCGAGAATAGTTACCACGTTGTTACCAGCAGCAGTACCGATAGAACTGCTGTTCTTGATGGCTTCACCATTGTCGGTGGTAATGCCAACGGATCTGGTATTAATGATGGGGGCGGAGGTATGTACAACAGCACCGGCAGCCCGACAGTAAAATACTGTAAATTCATTGGCAATTTGGCGGACTATGGCGGTGGGATAGAAAACTGCTCCGATTCTAATCCGATTCTGATCAACTGTATATTCCTCAATAACTCAGCAGGAAATATGGGCGGAGGTGTCTATGAGGGGTCGGGCAGTGGTTCTATATTAGTCAACTGCTTGGTCATCAATAACTATGCTCCTTATGGCGGAGGAATGTACAACAGTGACAGCAACACGGCGTTGACCAACTGCACTTTTGCCTGGAACTTAGCCCAGTCTGGTGGCGGGATCAACATTAGTTCAGGTAATATAGTTGCTGCCAACTGCATTTTCTGGGGTAATAGTGACACTGATGGCAGAGATGAATCAGCCCAGATATATGTTGATGTAGGAGTAATACCTGTCATCGATTTCTGTTGCATCGAGGGATGGACAAATACATTAGGTGGTGTAGGCAACATTGGTGATGACCCGATGTTTATACGCAATCCTGATGATGGTGGCGATGGCTGGGGCGACGATCCCACAACCCCGGGCATAGATGAGGGCGCAAACGATGACTTCGGCGATTTACGTCTTACGTCAGGCTCACCATGTGTTGATGCTGGTGATAGCGCTGCTGTTCCTCCTGACACTACCGATTTGGATGACGATGGAGATGTGTCTGAGCGAATCCTGTTTGACCTTGATGGTAATCCGCGTTTTGTTGATGATCCATTGACGTTCAATACCGGCGTTCCCGATCCTCCGGATTACATAGAGATAGTCGATATGGGAGCCTATGAGTTCACACCATGACCCTCCCGCCGCACTACATGCTTTGGGAGGGCAGGCGACAGAAGACAGAGGGCGGAGGGCAGAAGACGGAGGACGGATGTCTGTCTTGAGAATCAAGCTGGGTCGGTGCGATTCTCGTGCTACGTAGTCTCTGCTTCGCCCTGCGTAATGGCTACGCAGAGCAGGGAGCTAACTTCGCAGAGTAGATCATCGCACCCTGCGTTCCTCTAGCTCTCCGTAAGGAGTCCCTAGGACTGCCACAGGTACAGTATTTGCTCAACTATCAAAATCGCCAGTATGGCTCCCGACAGCACCGTTAGGTGTCCCTTTCGGGAGGATGGCCCAGACCATTACGACATAACAAAACTCGTCACGGCGTAGCGTCGGGCTACGGCCCCTAAGGGGACGAGTGCCGTAGCCGGAGCGGGAAAGGTGTGGTGATAGGTGCAGGCTTGTACGCCTATGGCGTATGTTGTAATTGACGATGGGGTAAAAATTGGCAAGAGCAGCGTGATCGACCCTGGCTGGGCGCCGTGGCGACCGCAGCGGATACTACTTTGGCGCCGATTTTTATCAGTTCTGTAGGGTGAGGTCTTTACCCCACCGTTTTCACTAATCAGAAAATATTATCTAATCTTCCGGGCTTTTGAGCTTTCAGCATCTATATCATAGATGTCATTTATTTTTCCATGGAAGCAGCCTCTTTATTGAGCATCCCCCTCAGAACAGTTCCCATCAGCGCATCGGTCATACCTGCATCCGCGCCGCCG
>Ga0315533_1002683_pt1 | contig 12187 bp, 7 predicted proteins | sample SalMarSW160130MG_FD_203081 | JGI IMG/M metagenome (GOLD analysis project Ga0315533, IMG submission 203081) | Salt marsh sediment microbial communities from the Plum Island Ecosystem LTER, Massachusetts, United States - Salt Marsh Sediment SW1601-30 ...
TCACATCACGCCCTGGTAGCTCCATCCTCTCTCCTTAACTGGGCCTCTTAGTCCCATACTTCGATCGTCCTTGCTTCCGCCCTTCCACTCCCTCTGTATCAAGTGTTCCTCGAACGATATGGTAACGCACCCCTGGCAAATCCTTTACACGGCCACCGCGCACAAGAACTATAGAGTGCTCCTGCAAATTGTGTCCTTCACCACCAATGTAAGCCGTAACTTCTTTTCCGTTGCTCAAACGTACTCGCGCAACCTTGCGTAATGCCGAGTTTGGCTTCTTAGGCGTACGGGTGTAGACTCGGGTACATACGCCACGTAGTTGTGGACAACAATCAAGCGCGCGTGCTTTGCTCTTCTTCACTTTCGCCTTACGTCCTAGCCTAATCAACTGATTTACTGTTGGCATGTTTACTCTCCAAATCGCAATGAATAAATTATAGACACACTCACAAACTGTGTCAAGTTTTTCCAGACCTATTGCTCTGATTCAGCTGTTTTCTCATGCGGCGTGGGAAACCCAGTGCCGCATGGTATCCGTTTCCCTACAATAACACTTGGCTTCAAACTCAAAAGCTCATCAACCTCTCCACGCAACGCTGCCTCGGCAAGGACCTTAGTTGTTCGCTGAAAGGAAGCTGCAGACAGCCATCCCTTTGTATGTAGGGCAGCCTTAGAAATCCGCAACAGTTCACGCTCGGCAACGGGAAGTTCTTTGTCCTTAATAGGAACTTCCATGGATTCACCCTCTTGTTGAATATAGACCCTAGTAACTCCAGCGCGCTGCGCTGCTTGGAAGACCTCTTCAGTAAAGGGCTCACCCTTAGCAGCAATCAAATGACCATGAGCTATAATACTCTCCGCTATTTCTTCTCCAATTACCCCCTTACGGGTACCATCCATCAAACGATTCAAGTCACCTAATCTACGTACTTCGTGCTGAAATTCTTCTAGCGTCACAAGGTCATTTACCAAGAAACGCGAATCGCCTTGATCCAATATGCGCGCATTATTAAGGGTTTGACGAATGATTATCTCAAGGTGTTTGTCATTGATGTCAACCCCTTGCGTCTTGTATACCTTGTGAATCTCCGTCAACAAGTAGTCTCGTGTCTTCCGCACTCCCGCTGTGTCCAGAAGAGCTTGAGGAGCTACAACTCCCTTGGTTAGCAGATCTCCCTCTTCTACCTTGTCGCCAACCCGAACCACAAGCGATTGATCAACCTCTACTACGCTTCTTGGTGTCAAATAGATATTGGTTATCTCGCCCTTTTCCTCTATCTTTTCTACAAATAGAGATCCCTTATGAAGAATCTCCGGTTGTACCAGTGGCCAACCTGCTTTCACCTGGCCCCCATCCTTTCTCTTCCCTATTGGCGAGATGTCCTTCGTTAAAGGGAAACGTACTGCGTTACCGTCCGGATTGTAAACGATGATTCTATCGGCAAGCAGCACTACTGTTCCTTCCGCTTCTGCGGCAATAAAGATCGGTCTTGAGCGGGAAGTTAATCGATCTCCAACCTTTACTTCGGCTTCCGGTTCAACCATCATGCGTGCCCCGTATGGAATGCTGTAGTTGTACACATCCCCATTTGTTGCCACGAGTTGAAAAGCGCGTTCATCCTCATTGACAACTGAGACTGTTCCTGTTGTGTTACTGACAACACCTTCAACATTGAATCGCTTGGTAAGAGCATTTCCAGCTGATACGATCTCGCCATTCTTGACCCGCGGGAGGGCATTTGGAGGAAGAGGATAGGATCGATCGCCTGAATCAGCGTCAATGATCAACATTTCCTTGTTGTCCAATATGTAAACCTCGCCGGAACATGGACTCTTTACATTGATCACTCCGTTTATGTCCACTTCCTCGCCTGGTTCGGCACAGGCAAGGACTGTAGGAATCTGTATCATTCTGCAAGCACTCTCAATCTCCACTAATTCGCTCCCCCTCTCGGTGGAGGAAATCGATTTGATATAACCATCAAGAGGAGAAAGCACAGATTGAACACTTTTCAACGCCTTGCGTGCCTCAAACAGCTCTTCAGCGCGAGGAAGGCCCTGAGTAATATCCGCGCCAGCAACCCCACCAGTATGAAAGGTACGCATTGTCAGCTGGGTTCCCGGCTCACCAATTGACTGCGCAGCTATTACTCCAACTGCCGTTCCTGGCTCTACCGGCCGATGGTTACTCATATCGTATCCGTAGCAATATTGGCAGACCCCTTTGCTTGTCTCACAGGTCATCGGAGAACGAATCATAATTTGTGGTCTCACCCTAATTTTCGAGATCTTAGCGGTCCGCAAAGCATCGATCAAACGAGGCGTGATGCGTTCGTCGGCCTGAAGCAAAACACGTCTCTCCTCAGGATCATAAACATCCTCGACGCTTTTGGTACCAATAAGCCTTGCTTCATCCTCTTCCCTGCCAAGGTGCAGCACAGCTTCTAATCGGCCAATTTGTTCAGCCATCTCGCGTGTAATCCACTGATTCGCCTCAACTGTTATCTCCCCTGTAGCTGGGTCAACAATAGGTCTACTAGCTACACGCCCATATATTCGCTCTTCAATTGTCTCCATGATCTCGGTCTTACTAAATCGCAACGGGTTAACCTCAATACCTTGCGCGGTTCCACAATCTATTTCCTGCACAACAGTATCGGAAGAAGCATCAACTAGACGGCGAGTCAAATAACCAGAATTGGCTGTCTTCAATGCAGTATCAGCAGCACCTTTACGGCCACCATGCGTAGAGATAAAATACTCCATCATATCCAACCCCTCACGGAAGTTGGAAATAACTGGCATCTCAATGATCTCACCTGACGGGCCAGCCATAGGTCCTCGCATCCCACACAGCTGTTTCACCTGATCAGGCCCACCTCGCGCACCTGAAATAACAATACCGTAAAGAGGATTGAACAGATGGCGGCGAAGATTTTCCATTGTTGCATCCTCAACTTCGTCAACCGTTCTACGCCAAATGCGGATAACAGTCCTGGCACGCTCTTCCTCGGTAGCTAAGCCTAATTCGTAAAGCCTGTTGATTCGTCGTATTATCGCATACGCACGCTTTATAATTCCTTCCTTTTCTTCAGGAATTAAACAATCCTTTAGTGAAATCGTAAGCCCTGCTTTGGTAGCGTACTTAAATCCGAGGTCCTTAAGGCGATCAAGAAGCTCGGCCGTTCTCTCCCAACCAAAACGATGGTAACACTCTTTGACTATCTCCTTAACTACACGCCGATCCACTACGCGATCATAGTTACGTATTTCCTCCGGAAGGCAAAGATTCATCTCAGCGCGCCCAAGCGTTGTGTCCACTATCCTTCCATTCATCCTAATCTTGATCCTGCTATGAAGATCAACTATTCCTTCCTCGCACGCTCGCCTGGCTTCTACCATATCTCGAAACGATTTTCCCGTACCCTTACCCTCCGGGTCAACAACAGTCAAATAATAGTAGCCAAAGATTGGGTCTTGAGTGGGGAGGCTTAGCGGCTCACCGTTAGCCGGCGAAAGTATGTTACGAGGCGCTGCCATCAGTTCTCGTGCTTCTGCAATGGCTTCTGGAGAAAGAGGAAGATGAACCGCCATCTGATCCCCATCAAAATCAGCATTGTACGGTTGGCAAACCAAGGGGTGAATATGTATGGCCTGTCCATCTACAAGGACTGGCTCAAACGCTTGCATAGAAAGCCGGTGTAATGTCGGCGCACGATTCAGCAAAACAGGATGAGTTTTCACTAACTTCTCCAGGATGTCCCACACCTCTGGCATCTTACCACGAAGCGCCTTGTTCTTAATCTCGTCAAAATCAGAGAAGGTGGTTGATTCCAGATTATGAAGAATGAAGGGTTTGAACAGCTCGAGGGCCATCTTCTTAGGAAGACCACACTGTCCAAGCCTTAGTTTAGGATCTACTACGATCACAGCTCGTCCCGAATAATCAACTCGCCGCCCAAGAAGGTTGCGCCTCAGTCGACCATGCTTACCATGAATTCGTTCCGAAAGCGACTTCAGCGGCCGATTATCACGCCCGCGAATTGGAGTTTCCTTCTTCTCATTATGGATCAGGGCATCAACGGCCTCCTGCAGCATTCTTCGCTCATTGCGCAAGATCACTTCCGGCGCGCCCATATCAATCAACTTCTTAAGGCGGTTATTTCTATTTATGATCCGACGGTATAGATCATTCACATCGGTAGTGGCAAACCTTCCTCCCTCAAGCTGAATCATCGGTCTCAATGCCGGAGGAAGCACTGGAACCACGTCAAGGACCATATCCTGCGGATTGTTGCCTGAACCACGCAGCTGATCAACTACTTCCAGCCACCTCACCAATCGCCGTCGATTACCGACAGCAACATTACTTTGCAGCTCATCGTTCAAGGAGCGATGTAACTCATCGAGATCAAGGCTTTTAAGCAACCCCTTAATTCCAGCAGCTCCTGTCATGGCAACAAATCCATCTGGATAGACTCTCTCATAGGCACGTTTTTCCAGATAGGTCAAGCGATCACCGATCTTGAGGGGTACTGCCGGATCCTTCACTCGCGTCAGAAGGAAAGTCAAGCTATCGACAAATTCCATGATCTTCTCGCCCTTGATAGCTGGCCCATAGCGAACGCTAAGCATCTCGAAACCAGTCTCGGAACATACCTCGTCTACCGGTCTCTCGGCAATCACAGTTTCCGCCGAAGCCTTATCCCCTTCCTCCACCAACAAGTCAATATCCCCAATGATTGGATATTCCTGGCTTCCGATAACTACCGCGCTCATCTTCTCACCGTTAGTAAGATGACGCTCCTCTATCATGACCTTCCCGCCCTCATCAGCCAGAACTCGTGGCGCTTCTTCTACATAGTAAGCCGGCTCAACTGAAAATGGGAACGCATTAGTAAGAATGGCATATTCAGATTCATAAAGCGTTTCTCCGCAGTGTATCTCTTTACACTCCGAAGTAGTCACTATATAGAGCATTTGCTCAGATGGCTCGGTTTCGTAGTAGGCAATTCGCTGGAGTTCCTTCCTCTTCATCCCGAGGAGGCGATTCAGCAGGCTAGAGACTCCTTTTAAGAACCAGAAGTGAATCACTGGACTGGCGAGCGAGATATGCGCCATATTTACCCGTCGCACAGAGGAGTCGGTAACTAGTACGTGGCACTTCTCGCAGGTGATTCCCTCGTACTTCTTGCCCTTATACTTCCCACAGGCACATTCATAATCGCTCTCCGGGCCGAAGATCTCCTCTGCGTATAAACCACCTCGTTCAGGTTTGTGAGTGCGGTAGTTAATCGTCTCCGACTGGGTGATCTCACCATGCGACCAACCAATCACTACAGATGCAGGTGCAAGCTGGAGCTTTATCCGCTTAATATCATCGCCAGAAATCAATGAATTCACCTCTCATAGTGCTCTCTAAAACGGGACAAATCATCCAACTTGTCATCAATAGTTTTCCGGCAGACCAAACAGCTATCTCCCTGCGTGTACTATCTCACAAGTTATGAGAATCAAGAGAGATCAATAACCTACTCTTTGGTCTTGTCTGAAGATGTCTGTTTCTTGTTCTGATAATCGGTCCTATAATACCCGTTCCCTTTATAAATGACACCAATGCGAGGTAGTAACTGCTCGGTTATCCTGCTGTTACAGTGAGGACATTCAACAGGGCTACCGTTTCCATTTCGACGAAAGACCCTAAAAACCGTCCCACAGTCCTTGCATTCATAACGATAAATAGGCATACCTTCCCCACCTCCACCTGATTGGGGATCATTCCTTATTTAAACTCTTATGTATTTACATTAAGTGTAGCTCTGTCAAGTATTTTGACCTTCCGACAAAGAGTATAGCTCGAACAGACATTTTTTCAAGACCGAACCAAGCTCTCGCTAGAACTTGCGTAAGGGGCGACAGGAACACAGCAGTAATTACAGATCTCCCTCTCGGATGAAAATGGAAACACATTTAACTGTAGCGTCTCATCGTCATTCTCAAAGCGGTAATTCACCTGCATACTAGACTGTCTGACGGTTTCACTATGAGTAACAGTGATCCTGCTCGCAAATTCAATGATTTCTTCTGTTTCGGCCTGTGATTTCGTCGCCCAATTAGCACGCACAAGTGTCATCGAACCGCCACGAATAGGAAGGTATACCCGTAAATCATGCGGCAGGAAGAAGTTCTGTAGCATTCGTTTCTCTTCCTCATCCTTTGCTACAACAATCTTCACATCCGGAGGAACCTTGTAGTAAAGAGCAAAATCTAGCAGTTTCAAAGAGCTTATATTAAACCATCTCTCTCCTAATAGATCTTCTAATCGCGTGCTAAATTGACGAGAGGTCAGTTTACAGCGTACTTCAGCCGGTAATCCATCAGCGCCCAAGAGGCCAAGGTGAGCACCAATGTTGGCCAACTCAGCACTGTCATCCACGGTCAATCTACCTAGAACATTTCGATCGATCTTCCCCGCACGCTCCGCCTTAGTTACGGGCAAGAGACGCCCCGAAAGTGGGCGCAAGATAAGACCGCTTATTCCCAAAGCTTGCTCAATTTCTAGCATTTCTCTCTCAAAAAGCCCATTCTTACCCATCAATTCCCCGGTGACAACAAAATCCGCTCCTATTCGTTCCATGTAGTGAATGGCATGCGATAGCATAATCGTGCGACAACTGAGACAAGCGCTCGTAAGCGAAAAACATCCTGTAGGGCCGATATTCGCTAATCGACGATATTCCTTTTTCAGTGATTGCGTGCGGAAATACACTCCAGGCCACTCTTCTTTGACGATCTCACGAATTCTCTCATATCCCCCAAAATATGGACACCGAAAATAAAGGAGCGCTATCTCTTCTACATTTGGGAAATGCTCAACTAATCTAGCTGCTATACGGCTGGCAAGGCTCCCAGAAAACAACGACAAAGCTTTCATTTTTTTGCGCTGCAATTCCTCACCTATCGTTTTGGCTCAATCAGGCCATAGTTGCCATCATGCCTGTGATAAAGAATGCTCACCTCATCATCAGCAGCATTGACAAACACCAGGAAATTCTTCTCGATCGCCTCCAGCTGCAAAACGGCTTCTTCAAGGCTCATGGGTTTGTGGAAATAGATATCAGTGCGGAGTATTTTCTTGTGATCAAGCTTTTCCGCCTCCTTGGACAAAGAAGGTTCACTGAACGGTTTGCCTCTAAGCTGATCCTTGCGCTTGACAAGTTGCCGCTTCAAGTGATCTAGCGCCGCGTCAATCGAGGCATACATATCAGGACTTTCTTCGTGAGCATTAATGAGTTTCTTATTAGTGAGATGGGCGTGAAAATCAGCAATTTGCCGCTCCTTTTCCACTGATAAGATAACATCAATACTTATGATACGGTCGTAAAACCGGCTCAACCCTTCTGTCTTGTGCCGGATATAGGACCGCAAGGAATCACTTAGCACCGCATGCCGCTCGGCAATCTTTATCTTCAATTTCCCCTCCCTTTCACCAATAGAATTCTAGCAGAAAAGAGCCCATTGATCAATGGGCAACGCGATTATATGTACATATAAACTATTTACGTTCGGACAGTTTCACCCACCAGGGAAGTTAGACGATCACAAAGCGCTTGCGTAACCAGATGAAGTTCATGTTCTCCAATATCCGGTCGATATACAGCAAATTCCCGCATAACAAACGCCTTCAGATTGCCACGGTAGTAGATTCCATCCGATCGTCGTTCAGTTACGACAATTCCTGCATCGAGCAAGTCTCGGGGAGGGCTATCAACAATTACTGCTTCAGCGCAGTCAGTCCATGCAGCGATCTGCTTAACTGAGTAAGAGATAGGAGTATGACCAATAAGAAACGCGACAAGACGCCTCTCGAGAAGTGGTCGCTTTTCTAGCCGCGAGACGATACGGTTGATATGTCTCCTCACCGCCCGAGGAAGCTGATCATGATTATGCGGTGAGTCAATATCAATTATCGGTCTACCATCTTGAACAAACTCCTTCTCGCTCCAAGAATCAAGGGTTCCTCTCAATACTTGGCGATCAATGGGTTTGATTGACAGTCTTTCCTCTCCGTGATCTTTGATATTCCCCTCTGCGGAGTGAACGATTGCTTCAGAAACGTTCTGTACGTCCGGAAGAGACGGCGCTACTGCTTCCACCTTGATGTAGCCAAGGGTACGTGCTATGTCCTCTAATTCGCCGATCTTCTTGTCTCTCTCTGTCAACAATGCCTCCAACTGCCCTACGCGTTCCTGCAGTCTAGCAAGCCGCGACTTCTTTCCCTGCCCATCCTTTGCCCGTTCAATCGCCTCGATAATTGATTGGCTCACCTGCTTTAACTCCGGTGTAACCACCACCTGCAGGGATGGCGTAAATCCAGCGTGGAAGGTTTCTCTTTCTCGTACATATACAGGAACTACCTTATCCCCATTTACGTATACACATTCGCCTGTATTGAGCGCGGAAACAATCTCCTTTACTTCGCTCTTTCGCCAAGGAAGAAGCTCACCATACACACGCATGTCCGCTTCGTGTACAACCCGATGAAGAAACAGCATACCTGCCTGACTAAGCACATCCTTATCCACCTTGGCGCTACGCTGGGAAACGATAATTGCCCCTAGTCCGCGCTTACGACCGCGAAGAGCTATCCGAGCGACCAGCTCTTTCAACTCGGACCTCACTCCTTGGGGGACAAACTCATGCGCCTCCTCAATACCGATAATGTAAGGACGGCGAAGATGACCGGCTAATGCCCAAAGAGAGGATAGATACTCTTTCAAGAACAGGCTGCGCTCCTCAGAAAGAAACGTACTTAGGTCAAGCACAACGGGAACATTCTTCTCCAGGCTAATCCGCGCTATCTCCTCAGCACAATCACTATCAACCTCTATCTCAACCCCTTCCCCTCGCCCAACGACAAGAACCTCATAATTCTCCTTCAAACCGAAGTACTCGCCGTCAATGTCGATAATAGAGAGCGGATAATTGTTCCTCAGGAGTTCCTCAAAGATAACGCCCGCGGTATTCGATTTTCCCGAACCGCGTATGCCAAGAATGCCAACACATTGCCCGATAATATCCTCCAGACCGAGCGTCAAATCCTGACTGATGTTAAGTGAAGTTGTCATGATGCAAGCTTAAGTCTCACTGCAATCCCTCCTCACCAATTCCAAACCTGACATAAGTCTACCGCAAAGCCATCCTATCCTCTACGGCAAGCGTCCTACTAACCCTCAATGCATGAGTATAGTTCCTGTGAGTCCAACGTCCAATATCTAACGTCGGGAGTCGAGAGTCGGCAGTCGAGAAGCAGTCAATAGTCCGAGGTCGATGGTTATGTTTGTGTAGCTTGGGGGGTGTAGTAATTAGTTTAGGGATGTACTACACCCCCCGAGTAGCTTGCTTGCCCCGTGCAATCCTATTGCACTGGGGCCTGCGACGTTGTCTTTCGTGACGAATGATTTGCGTATTCTTGCGACGTTCTCTTTAACGTCGGGGATAAACCCCGACACTACAGAAACAAGACATCTAGGATCAATGTTATGTTTGTGTAGGGTCGTGCTTGTGTAGCGTCGTAGCTTGCTTGCCCCGTGCAATCCTATTGCACTGGGGCCTGCGACGTTGTGTTTCGTGACGAATGATTTGCGTATTCTCGCTACGTTACATCTAACGTCGGGGATAAACCCCGACGCTACACACGGTCTGACCGTTCCTGCTACGTTACTGGTCAGGGAGTGGCTGCTTTTTAACGAGCCCAAGGGAAAAGATGCCTGTCCCTATTTTCCGACGCTACAAACGGTCTTACGTGTTGTTGCAACGTTGTCTTTCATGAGGAATGGTCTCGGCGCCCCTGATCCTCCCCACCTCTGCACCCTAGCAGTCTCTCTGCCTCTTCTCCGTTTGTTCATCGGTCTTCCCAATCCGCATTCCGCAATCCGCAATTGTCTCTGCTGTCCCTGTTTTCTCTCTGGATGCCCCGTATCAAGCACCGGGTAGACCCTGTTAAATACAAAGCAGAACAAGATTTCACAGGGCAGGCCCCATAGAAGTATGACTAGTAGACTCACTTCACAGGGCAGGCCCCATAGAAGTATGACTAGTAGACTCACTTCACAGGGCAGGCTTATCAAGTCTGGCATAACGGTATACATCGTCATTCCGGCGGAGGCCGGAATCCAGCGTAATAATGGTTGTACGTTACCCATCACCCATCACCGTTTCTCGACGTTGGACGTTGGACATTGGACTATTCTTGGCTTCTCCCCCTCCCTTTAATTCCCTCCCTCGATCGGGGAGGGAAGATTGTTTAATATTCCTCGCTTTTTTGTTTGGTAAGTTCTACGGACTCAACGACCCAACGGACCCCATGAACCAGACACTCATCACTCATACAAGTCTTGTGTGTCTGTCATTCTTGTTACATACAAGGCATATGTAAGTGTGCTAAGTTACTATTGTGGTGGACGCGAGACGTTGTTATGTCTTTATTGCTTTGTTTGTGGCTGCGCTTGTTCTGTTTTCCTCTGCTGCCTTTGGCGCGAGGCCAATAGCCAGGGACAATTTTGTAACGATGGACGAGGATACCTCCGTTCTGATCGATGTACTAGCAAATGACACTGATCCGGATGGGCAGCTGCTCACAATAGCCTCGGTATCTGTCGCCAAGCATGGAACTACCTCTATCGAATGGAGTAAAGTCCGCTACACATCCGATGCCAATTTCTATGGCACGGATTCCTTTTCCTATACTGTAACCAACGGGACTGAAACTGGTACCGCCAACGTGACAGTAACGGTCATCTCTGTCAATGATGCGCCCATCGCTGTGGTTGAAGCGGTGGTCACAACACAAGGTACCCCTGTATCCTTTACCCTGAAAGCTACGGATGTGGATGTAGATCCCTCTGTTGTTGGTGGATACGCGCTTGTCTTCAAGATCGTCGATGGGCCAGCGCATGGTGAGCTAAGCGGTGATTTGACCGCAGTTACCTACACATTACCTGATACAGCATCAGTAGAGGTGACCTATACCCCGGAACCGCAATTCACAGGAACGGACTCCATCACGTTTTCTGTCACAGATCGGTTTGGCGCGTTTGATACGGCCAAGATTCCGATCGGCGTATCTGCTCGAGAGACTGGGACACTTACAGGGACATGGGATACCTCAATCAGCGCTAGAGGGCAGCCTTTCGAGATCAGTGCCCTTACGTCTACTTTAGGAGTAGTGTACGAATTAGGTGACTTCAAAGCTCAAACGATTGCTACGTGGAGGGACGACTCGTTCTCCTCTCTACGTCTAGACAGTAGCTTCCCGCTTGGGGAAGTAATGACAGTAAGATCCGCCCTCGCTTTTGATCCGGATAATGCGTCTCCCTTCAAGTACTGGCAAACCACTACGACCTTCAGCTTCTCTGACATTCGCTTTACTCATACCTTCTACCTGCCGAAGAACCTCAGTTCATCTTATAACCGGCTCGTTGCTCAGGCACGTGTAGAGGATGTTTCTTTAACTAGTACCACAAACCTTGCGGGAGAGAACCTTGCCTTCGAAAAACAGGAGTTCAGAGCGCGCTGGAAGTGGTCAGAATGTGATCTTTCCCTCGATGCGAAGCTGAGTATCAAATCCGAAGAAGGTTTCGACAAGTTCTCACTTTCGGTGCTTGATATTCCAATCCTAGGCATGGATGAGGGCGATATTTTCGCTATCACCCTGCGGCTTGATGCAACGTTTACCACCACAAGCAAGGCAGTCAAACCGACTCTCACATTGCGATCGAATTGGTTCGAGTGTTTCAAGATCCTCTGCGAACTGGTGACAGCTGAGGATGATGATCTGAGTATCGAGGGCATCTCGCTTTACGGCTTAATGATAAAGACGCAGCTCTCCGAAGATATCCAGGTTGACATCGGTATCTCGTTTGCGGAGAACAAGAATTCTTCAGCCACCGGGTACTCTGATTACTCCACAAAGTTGATGCTTTCAGGGCCAACTTTACCTTGCTGTGGTTCCCCCGGAAAGTGGCAGATCGCCACCTATTTCCAATCGAGCGAGTCTAGCTTGCTTGGTTGGGGGATGACCATATTCAAGCTGGAGACCGCCCTAGCCGAGCAAGTAGAAGTCTCCATAAAGCTGACCTTCCGGGCAGAAGCTCCACACTGGGAATTCACAGGAGGATGGGAAATT
>Ga0315533_1002689_pt1 | contig 12175 bp, 12 predicted proteins | sample SalMarSW160130MG_FD_203081 | JGI IMG/M metagenome (GOLD analysis project Ga0315533, IMG submission 203081) | Salt marsh sediment microbial communities from the Plum Island Ecosystem LTER, Massachusetts, United States - Salt Marsh Sediment SW1601-30 ...
CAATTCACAGTATAACATAACAGCTAACACAATAAAAATATGTTATTTGTAATCGATGCCGCAGAGGTGAAAAACAGGGTAAATTGGGATAAAGAATGGTGTGCTGGGTGTAACCCATCTTCTGTTCAATAAATGTACCATTGGATTTTTTATTCTCGTGCACTTGATCAGGTTCGATTCCGGGTGATAACGCTTGGGTACTGAAATTGGACGTGTTGGGTATCTTAGACAGATGGTATCACCCTTCAGGGGCAAAGGCTTCTCACTACTATTCCTGGCCACCGTCTCGGCCTCACTTGGAGACATGTTTATGGATGTTTCATCAGGGTGGCTAGTGCTTGAACTAACCGACTCTCCCCTCTCATTGGGCTTATTCTGGGCGGTTCGTTCCTCACCTAACCTTCTATTCGGTATGGTGGGTGGTGCAACAGCGGATAAGATGGATAGAAGAAAACTGCTGATAATCTGTTACATTCTTTACGTGTTTTGCGGTCTCATCTTCGGTCTCCTAATCATCTCAGGTCTAATCCAGCTATACCACGCCTTAGCCCTAATATTCATCAGAGGAATCATTAGAACCTTCGAGAATCCCTCACGTCAGTCATTTATAGTAGATATTGTCGGGAGAGAAAACGCGATGAATGGAATATCCCTTAACGCAGTTGGCATGAGGGGAATCGGCATAGTCGGTGGCGCATTGGCTGGTTTGATTATTGAGTTATTCGGAAAAGAGTGGCCCTTCTTCGTCCTTTCTGGGTTATTTATGGTCTCCATTTTGCTTGTTGGTCTAATCAAGGGGGTTGAGACAAGGAGAGTCGCTCAGCATCTTTCAATATGGAGAAACCTAGAGGAAGGGATCCAGATAGTCCGTAAAAACAAGATTGTTCTCGCCCTGATGCTGATGGCGGCTACCTGTGAGATGTTTGGTTTCTCATTTCCCGTACTAGTCCCGGTTTTTGCCCGAGACATACTCAAAGTAGGAGCCGTTGGAAATGGGATGATTAACGCATTTAGATCAGGTGGGGGACTTTTAGCGAGCTTGGCGTTAGCCAGCCTTGGAGACTTTAAGCATAAGGGTAAGCTTCTCTTGGGGATGTTCCTGATGTTCGGGGTTGGGCTGATACTGTATGCTAACACACCGGTCTATGCTCTTGCCCTATTTTTCATTGGAATCGTTGGTGTCTCGGCTGCTGGTCATGATGCTATGTCCCAGATACTCTTACAGTTGAATGTGGAGGAGGAGCAGAGGGGTAGGGCTATGGGTATTTGGCAGTTGAGCATCGGTTTTGGGGTTATCGGCAGCATGACGTTGGGTACCCTTGCGGAGGCGTATGGTGCCATATTTGCTCAAAGTGTCTTCGGGGGCTTAATGGTACTAATCGTTGCGTTGATGTATGTAACGGTACCAAAACTCAGGGAACTATAACCCTTGAAGATAATTGGTGTGCTGGGTGTAACCCATCTTCTGTCGTGGACGGCATTCAGCTATGCGGGCTACCCGCGCCCCCTGCAGGAGGGTATCGGCGCCTATTCGCCCTTTCATCCCATTGGGGTGCTCATCTTACCCAATCGCTGGCGGACCATTACGAGGAGGTTTTCGGGGTCGACATCGCGCTGTAGCACATGGAGCCTAGGTACGCGTTCAACGTAAGGAAGCGGTAGCTCTCTATAAGAGGTGTAGCGGCGCCATACCTTAACCATATATCTCGGAGCCCTGCATCCTTCCTCGTCATGCGGCGGGTCGTGGTGGTCGGCACCTCGGGCACAGGGAAGACGACGGTGGCTTCAAGGATAGCCGCGGCTCTCGGCGCGCCCCACGTCGAGCTCGACAGCCTCCACGGGGAACCCGGCTGGACGGAGTCACCCGTCGACGTGTTCAGGTCGAGGACGATCGAAGCCACGTCGGGAGAGTCATGGGTGGCGGACGGCAACTACAGTGTGGTCAGGGACATCCTGTGGGGCAGGGCGGACACCATAGTGTGGCTGGACTACCCGTTCAGGGTCGCCTTCTGGCGGACGCTGAGGAGGACGGTGCGACGCATACTGACCCGTGAGGAGCTTTGGAACGGCAACAGGGAGGGCTTGTCTGCGCTTGTGGGCCCTGACTCCATGCCGCTCTGGGTGTTGAAGACGTACTGGAGGCGGAGACGCCAGTATCCTGAGCTGTTCGCGAGCCCCGAGTACAGCCGTCTAACTTTGCTCCGCCACGGGTCCACCGGCGAGACGGAGCGCTGGCTGGCGGGGCTATCGGCGAGCCAGAGGTGAACCCCACCTGTTCACGGCGTCCGGTTGCCCCGTTTCCCCCCATGATATTTCCTTAAATAACCCGGCGCTGGATTAAACGCGAAAGGTGCAGACAGATGCGTGTAGCCGTCGTCGACAAGGAGCGTTGCCGCTCCGACAAGTGTGACCACGTCTGCGTCAGGTTCTGCCCCATGGTGCGCACTCGAAGGGAGGCTATACGTATCGACGATGAGGGCAAGGCGTACGTCAGCGAGTTCATCTGCAGCGGCTGCGGCATCTGCGTGCGCAAGTGCCCCTTCGACGCGCTGCGCATCGTCAACCTCCCAGACGAGCTGGAGAAGGACCACATCCACAGGTTCGGCCCCAACGAGTTCACGTTGTTCAGGCTCCCGACGCCCCGGAAGAACGAGGTGGTGGGGCTCATCGGCCGCAACGGCATAGGCAAGTCCACCATACTGAAGATCCTGTCCGGCGAACTGGTGCCCAACATGGGGAACCACGAGAAGCCCGCCGAGAAGGAGGCGGTGCTGGAGTACTTCCGGGGCAAGCCCCTGGAGGAGTACCTCGGCGGAGTCTACGACGGCACCATGAAGGCCGTGCACAAGCCACAGTACGTCGACAAGATCCCGCGGGTGGTGAAGGGAAAGGTTGGAGACGTGCTGAGGAAGCTCGACGAGCGCGGCGTCCTGGGCACGATCATCGACGACCTCGAGATAGGTCATCTATTGGACCGTGACGTGGATGTGCTCAGCGGCGGCGAGCTCCAGAGGGTCGCCATAGCGACGGCGATCTGCCGCGACGCCCAGATCTATCTCTTAGACGAGCCCAGCAGCTTCCTGGACATCTACCAGCGTACCCGGGCTGCGCGGATCATCAGGAACCTGGCCGATGAGGACAGGATGGTGGTGACGGCAGAGCACGACCTCGCCGTCCTGGACTACATGAGCGACGACGTCTTCATCCTCTACGGCGAGCCGGACGTATACGGAATCGTGTCCAACGTCCACGTGGTGCGTGAGGGCATAAACATCTACATCAACGGCTACATCCCCGACGAGAACGTGCGGTTCAGGCAGACGCCCATAGTGTTCCACGAGAAGCCGCCCGTGGAGACGCAGGAGCGGACCTACAACCTGCTCGAATGGTCCAGGCTCGTCAAGGACTACGGCGCGTTCAAGCTGGAGGTGGAGGCCGGCGGCATCTCCATGGGGGAGGTAGTGGGCATCCTCGGTATGAACGGCATCGGCAAGACGACGTTCGTGAAGATGCTCGCCGGCGTAGAGGAGCCCACGGAGGGAGGCGTCAGCGACCCGGACATCAAGGTGAGCTACAAGCCCCAGTACATCAGTGGCGACATAGAGGGCACCGTCGAGGACGTGCTCAGGAAGGCCGCCGGAACCAAGTACGTCGAGAGCTGGTACCGGGCCGAGATCATGGAGCCTCTGAACGTGAAGCGGTTCCTGGACAGGGACGTGAGCATCCTCAGCGGCGGAGAACTCCAGCGGGTGGCCATCGCGGAGTGCCTCAGCAGGGACGCCGACATCTACCTGCTGGACGAGCCCAGCGCCTACCTGGACGTGGAGGAGCGGCTGGCGATGGCTCACGCCATCAGACGCATAACCAAGATGCGGGCCGTGACCGCGTTCGTGGTCGAGCACGACATAGTCACCCAAGACTTCATCGCGGACAAGCTCATGGTCTTCTCCGGGGAGGCGGGTGTCTACGGCCACGCAGGGGACCCGGTGAGCCTCGAGGACGGCATGAACGGCTTCCTCAAAGAGATGGAGGTCACCTTCAGACGTGACCAAGACACCAAGCGGCCCCGCGTCAACAAGCCGGACAGCAGGCTCGACAGAGAGCAGAAACAGTCTGGCAGATACTACTACAGCCTCTAGTGCACGTTGAGGAGCAGCGCTATTATCGCCACCGCTGCGCCCGACACCACCATCTTCAACCCGGAGTACAGGATGTTCTCCCCGCTTATCCTACCGAGGTAGACACCCAAGATGAACAGGGTGAAGAGGCTGGCGCCGATGGAGGCGATGAAGGCCGTGGCTACGTCAATCAGCCTAGGCACCAGGAGGAAGGGGACGACGCTGGGTATCGAGGCCATGAACGGTGCGGAGCCGTCGACAAGGGCGGCGAAGACCGAGATGAACCTGTTGGCCCTGCCGTAGACCGTGTCGTCTAGGTTGACCAGCATGGCGTCCTCCAGCTCGTTGAGGCTGTGGCTCCTCTCGGCGCGCTCAGTCATGTAGGTGCCGCTGAACCCCGAGACCATCATGGCGATGCCGCTGGTGATGATGACGCCGATGACGCTGCGCGGGTCATGGATTTGGCTGAGGTAGGCTCCTATGACTACGCCGAGGCTGGTCATGGCGCCGTCGAAGGCGTTCATGGCGAAATACCTGCGTATTATCTTCTGGGCTCCCGTGATCTGGAAGTAGGTGCCGATGTCGTCGAGGCTGTTCTTTATGCTGTCCTGAACGCGGTCGATGCCGTTCCGTTGGTCGTCCTCTGACGGCTCTTCCACCTGTCTAGAACTCCTCGCCGTGGCAAGAGCCACATAAAACAGGGTTCAGAATTATATTCATGTAGTTCCGAACACTCAGAACGGGTACACCGGTACAGGCTAATAAAACTTATGCAACCCCACACCAGTAACACGCAATTAGAGGACGTAGAGGCATCAGGCGACGTCGTCAGGGTACGGTTCAAGGAACACGAGAACCTGCTGGGGATGACGGACGGGTTTGTACTGCCCGTGGAGAACATAGAGAGCGTCTCCACCGCCAAGGTGAGCTGCAAGTACCCCAGGATGGGCAGCTATGGCCCCCGGGACGGCATGGTTTTCTACTACATGAGGGACGGAGACAAGGTCGTCACCCTGAGCCTCAGAGGCCACCGGTACAGCAAGGTGATGGTAGAGGTAGGCGACAAGGAATCGGTGGCCGAGGCCATGAGGAAGTATATGCAGAGGTAGGGACGGCTTACAAGTTAAATCCTGAGCAGCATCCATATACCCATGGTTTCTGACGGGAAGACCCGGTGCTGGGGCGACAAGGACCCCCTCGCCAGGGCCTACCACGACGAGGAGTGGGGCGTCCCGGTCCACGACGACCAGGTTCTGTACGAGTTCATACTGCTGGAGGGAGTCCAGGCGGGGCTCAGCTGGTCCACCGTGCTAAAGCGCAGAGAAAACTACCGCAGGGCCTTCGACGGGTTCGACCCCGTTAAGATCGCGGAGTACACGCAGGCCAAGGTAGACGAGCTGGTCCAGGACGCCAGCATAATAAGGAACAGGCGCAAGATCATGAGCCACGTCAAAAACGCCGAAGCCTTCCTCAAGGTACAGGAGGAGCACGGTAGCTTCGACGAGTACCTCTGGGCCTACGTGGACCACAGACCCATCATGAACGATTATACCGGCTGGAAGGAGATGACCTCCGAGACGGACCTCTCCAAGAGGATAAGCAAGGACCTGAAGAGGCGCGGGTTCAGCTTCGTGGGTCCCATCATCATGTACGCCTACATGCAGAGCGTTGGCATGGTCAACGACCACCTCACCAGCTGCTTCAGGTGGCGGGAGATCAAGGAGCAGTACGGCGGGTGAGCACCGGTGGTGACTGAGATCAGGAGGGTATGGTCCATAAGCCTAGGGGAGCACCCAGAGGCTGGCGACGCTGTGGAGGAGCTCGCCCTCGACGAGCCCGTATGCATATTCGTAAACGGTGAGTACCACGTCACCCTCATCGCGACCCCTGAATTGAGGGAGGAACTGGCGGCAGGCTACCTGTTGACCCAGGGCATCATAGAGTCCGTCGAAGAGATCGAGGACATCGAGATAGACGACGGAAACGTTAAGGTGGAGTTAACCGGCGCTGTGGACCTCCGTGAGGCGTCGGTGAGCATGATGAACCTGATAGTCACCGCCTGCGGCTCCAGCCCCAGAGCAGAGAGATCGCCCATGAGGCTGCCAGAAGTCTCGTCAGGGCTGAGGGTGGAGGCCAGCCGCCTGAAGGACATGATCACAGCGCTGAACAGCAGGAGCAGCGTCCACAGGAGGACAGGTGGTACACACGCAGCCATGCTGTGTAACAGGGAAGGCGAGATGCTTGCCTTCGCGGAGGACGTGGGGAGGCACAACGCGGTTGACAAGGTGATAGGCGCCCACGCGCTGAAGGGAGGCGTCTTAAGCGAATGCGTGCTGCTCAGCACCGGGCGTCAGTCCGGCGAGATGGTACAGAAGGCGTGCAGGGTAGGGGTACCGGTGATCGCGTCGATGACGGTGCCCCTGGTCTCGGGTGTGAGGCTCGCAGAGGCTTCAGGAGTCACGTTGACCTCGCTAGGCGGCGGGAGGCTGAGGGTCTACTCGGGCCCCCAGAGAATAATTGTAAAATAAAGAGGGTCTACCTGAGGCTCTCCATGAGGGTGAAGAGCTCTGACAGCTTCTCGGACTTGCTCCGCTTCAGGCTCACGTCCATCTTGTCCTTGGGCACATACTTCAGCGCCTCGTAGTAGCAGTACTTGACGCACTCCGGGTCGCCGCCGCATAGGTCGCACTTGTAGGCCACGTCTGTGGCAGGGTCTATGCTGACGCCGCCTATGGGGCACACCATGATGCAGACCCTGCAGCCGACGCACGCGTCCTCGTCCACCACTATGGCGCCTGTCTCGGCGTCCCTGCTGAGGGCGTTGGTGGGGCACGCCTCCACGCATAGTGGCGTGGTGCACTGCTGGCACACCATGGGGATGTAGTTGTGGTAGCTGCCCCGCTTCTCGTAGCTGATGATCTTGATCCGTGACCTGCTGGGCTGGACCCTGCCAGTGTTCTTGAGGCTGCACGCCACCTCACACATGTGGCAGCCGACGCACTTCTCTATGTCTACCTGTAGCACCTTCTCCACGGCTATCCCTCCTTCCTCCTCGGGGCGAGCTTCTTGGCGCTCTTGAGCTCCTTGGCGATATCCGCCATCCCCAGCTTCTTCAGCGTCGCCTCCTTCTGCAGCCCCGTCTCGGGGTCCCAGCCCCTCAGCGTATAATACTCGTCCTTCATCTTCTCGAAGAGCTTCCTGTCCAGCCTCTTCCCCTGCTGGGGGCCGTCAAGCACGGGGTTCTCGAAGAAGAAGTCGGGCAGCGTTTCCGTTGCGCGGGTACGGCCGTCCCGTACGACGATGGCTCTCTCGATGTTACAGACCCTCTCGGCTACTTGGAAGAGAGCGGCCTCGTCTGTGGGTATCCCCGTGGCGGCGGCGTACCTCTCGGCCGCGAACTGGTAGCTGGTGTCCCCGAACTGGCTGCCCGGGGCCCCCACGCGTCCAGGCCTGATCATGCTGACGCAGTAGCCGAGGCTGTCCGCGATGGCCGCGCCGTTCATCTCGTAGATGAGGGCCGCGGGCTTGCCCTCGTACTCCGTGGCCATTATCGCCTTCTCGGTGCCGAACATCTTCTTGCTCCACGCGTAGCTTTCTTCCCGCTCCTTGGGGTCGACGCCGTCGTACTCGTCCCGGGCCGGCTTGTCCCAGAGGACCACGTGGTACGTGGTGGCTCGGAGGCTGTTACCCCTGGCGGATATGGCCTCGCCCAGGGCGGTGCCCGGCTCCGCCCTGAACTCGAAGGTCCTCAGGGTCATGCCCTGGTTGTGGTAGAGGTAGTCCATGGCCTTCTTGCCGAGTTTCTGGGCGAAGGCGATGGGGCCCTCCGCCAGCGCGTTGCCGTATCCCTCCCTGTAGGCCATCTTGCGGGCGGTCTCGAACAGGGCCATCGGGTTTCCCTTGTCGAAGGGGACGCCGTCCAGGTCCTTGTCCGAGACCACGCCCATCTCGTAGAGGTGCATGAGCCAGCTTACGATGGTGGCCACCTCCTTGTTGTCCAGCCCCAGGTCGGTCATCATCCGCGTGCCCTTGAACGCGGCTCTCAGGTCGGTCATCCATAGCTTCCATGGCCAGTAGGTGGGGTAGCACCTCCAGATGCACGCGCCCACGCCGGGAACGTCGAAGAGGGGCTGGCACGGGAACGGGCACCCGAAGCACCCGACGTTCTTCTCGAAGTACTCGCCCAGATAGTTCTCCTCGTACGCCTTCTTGATGTCGGGGCGGTCCCTCCAAGCATGGCTCTCATAGTTGCCGACGACGCCCGCGTCGCCCACGAGGAAGCCCTGGAGGTAGGCGTCCTTGCCCTCGCTGCGGGGGATGGCTTCCCCTAGCATCTTCTTAGTCTCCTTAACCGTCTCCACGAGCCGCCTGTTGAGCTCAAGTATCGCTTCAGGGTCGTGGACGTTGACGGCGCCCGTGCCCCTCACAACGACGGCCTTCAGCTTCTTGGCGCCTACCGACGCACCCACTGGTGTGCCGCTCCTGTACCCGTGCTCCACCGTGGCCTGGACCACGAGGTTCTCGCCCGCGGGGCCGATGCTGGCCACCTGGGCGTCCTCGTCGTCCACCTCCTCCCTGATGAGGGCCTCCGTGTCGAAGGTGCCCTTCCCCCAGACGGTGGACGCGTCCCTGATCTCGACCATGTCGTTGTAGACGTAGAGGTAGACGGGCTTCTCAGACTTGCCCTTGACGACGATGTTGTCGTACCCCGCGAACTTGAGTTCAGGCGCCCAGCTGCTGCCCATGCCCACGTTGCCGAGGCTGTTGCTCTCCGTCTTCGCCGCGGAGACCACCGTCACCTCCATCCTGGAGGTGCCTATGAGCCCCGTGCCCGCCAGCGCCCCCGAGCCGAATATGACGGGGGCGTCAGGGTCGTAGGGGCTCTGGTTCGTCTTGCTGTGTTTCCAGAAAAGCCAGGCGTTTCCCCCTCTCCCCCCGATGAACCTCTTCGCGTCCTTGTCCCATGGGGCGGTGGATACCTTTCCTGTCGAGAGGTCCACCTGTAGGGTCTTCCCGGACCAACCGTAAACCATAGAATCTCCTAGCTACTATCTCTCGGATCATTAGAAATAACTTACGTGAAAACTATGGGAGACGCGGTCAACCCCCGTTGAATCGACGATGATTTAAGACCACCAGCAGCAAGTATCTTCTGACATCCTTGACCGGAGACATTGATGCGCTGCTCAGGAGGCTGGTGGAGAGGTTCGGCGCCGAGAGGGTCCTCACGGAGCCGGAGGACATCTACGTCTACTCGCACCTGGGAGTGTTCGGTGTAAAGGAAACCAGGCCACCTGTTGCGGTGCTCAGGCTCGACGCGTCGGAGACCCGGAGCCTCAAGTCATTGATTGGAGACGAGGCCCAAGCAGTCGGTCCAGGCCAGGGGGACGCCGAGTCGTCTCCGATGCCGACGATCATGGTGGACCAGAGGGAGCCCACCAGCCTGGACGACCTTGAGCAGAGCCTCGCCGAGATTACCAAGTTGAGTATTGAGCGCCGTAAGCAATCGAAAGAGAGCAAGTCGATCGCCCTTCAGTCCGCGTCGTACCTCCAGTCCTTGGACGGGTACAGGCTGGGGGAGCGCATGGCTGACGGCTCAGGCTTCTGCGTGGTACAGAGGTTCATGGGCGACCATGAGACCTACTCCTCGAAGGGAAGGCTCCTCCTATCCAGGGGCATATCCAGAGGAGAACTAGGGGTGACGCCCAGGCTGGTGGACGCCATGTACAGCTGCACCGCCTGCGGCCAGTGCTACGACCAGCACAGCCCCGGCACCCTGGAGATTAACAACGCCATCATAAAGACCAGGAACCTGATAGCCGAGCAGGGAATGGCGCCGCAAATATGCGGGAGGCTGCTCGGCAACCTGAAGAAAGAGGGAAACCCCATGGGGATGCCCAGCGAGGACAGGACCCTCTGGTACACTGAGACCGCCGAGGAGCACAGGTACCGCGGCAACGATGTGCTCTACTGGCCGGGGTGCACCACGAGCTACAGGCTCCCCGAGATAGTGGAGGCCACGGCGGAGGTGCTCAAGGCGGCTGGAGTCGACTTCGGGGTCCTCGGTGAGGAGGAGCCCTGCTGCGGACTATTACTCTACCTGATGGGCTTCTGGGACGAGGCACGTGGGAACGCCGCTGAGGTGCTGGAGGTCCTTTCGATGGGCTCACCCCGTGTGCTTGTGACGAGCTGCGCCGGATGCTACTACGCGTTCAAACGTGTGTACCCGCACCTGGGCGTCACGCTGCCCATGAAGGTGATGCACTCCTCCATGTTCTTCGACGCCCTGATAAAAGAGGGGAGGCTCTCGCTCCGGGAGGTGAAAGGCGACTATATGTGGCACGACCCATGCGACCTTGGGAGGCACTGCCATGTCTACGAGCCGCCGCGGAGAGTCCTGAGGGCTGTGCCCGGCCTTAACCTCGTGGAGCCCAGGCTGAACAGGGAGCACGCGGTCTGCTGCGGCGCCGGCGGCGGCCTCTGGTACTATAACGAGAGGCTGACCGAGGATGTGTCGCATCAGAAGGTGGAGGAGGCGATCCCTGGGGCGGTTGACGGCGTCGTCACAGGCTGCCCGACGTGTCTCCTGAACCTCCGCGGCGCCGCGAGGGAGAGGAGGCCTGGGCTCGGCGTCTACGATCTCAGCGAGTTCCTGCTGAGATGCATCTAGAACTAAATGTGGTTACACGGGGCTACATACCTAAACTATTTTATCGTGGGGCTTCTTATAGAAGCTGAACATGCTGGAGTCTTCCAGAGGAACATGTGAAAAAGTTTGGAGCAACTCCGTATAACCCACATCGTTTTAGACGTGTTGAAGGCCCATCAGCCACCCCTCCCAGAGTTCGCCGCCTTCGTTGGTGAACTAGGTGGCATCAAGAGAGTCGACGTATCGGTCGTCGAGATGGATGAGAAGACTGAGAGCCTCAGGATCACCATCGACGGCGTCAACATCGACTACGAGGAGCTCAGGAGCCACATGGAGAAGCAGGGGGCGGTGATCCACAGCGTAGACCAGGTAGTCGTCGAGTAAGATGCCGGCCAAGCCCACCCTCCAGCCCTTCCTGGACAAGCAGACGGACATGGAGGATGCGGACTACATTCTATTCGGTGCGCCGCTGGACGAGACCACCTCCAACAGGAGGGGGACGAGGTTCGGCCCCAACGCCGTGCGGCGTGAGAGCAGGTACCTGGACACCTTCAGCGTCCGCACCGGGCTGGACTGGGGCGACCTGAGTCTGGCCGACATAGGCGACTTGGAGTGCCCCGATGTCCCCAAGGCGCTGAAGAGCGTCGAGGAGACGGTGGGCTCGTTCAACGGCTTCCCTGTGATGCTGGGGGGCGAGCACACCATAACCTTGGGCGCGCTTAGGAGTCTGGAGCCGGATCTCGTCGTCGTCTTCGACGCCCACCTGGACCTCAGGGACGAGTTGTTCGACGAACGGATGTGCCACGCGACGTACCTGAGGCGCGGGTACGAGGAGCTGGGCTATAAGGCCGTGGTCCTCGGCGCCCGGGCCCTGTCCGGGGAGGAGGTCGAGTTCGCGAAGTCCACGGGCGACATACGGTACGTGACGGCCCTGGACATGCTGAGGCAGGACCCGGTCTCCATGGTCCAGGGCATCATGAGGGGCTCGGAGAAGGTCTACATCAGCCTCGACATGGATGTGCTGGACCCTTCCGTCGCCCCGGCGGTGGGCAACCCGCACCCCGAGGGGCTGTCGGTCACCATCGTCATGGACATCGTAGAGCAGGTCATGGACGAGAGGGTCTGCGGCTTCGATGTCAACGAGGTCTACCCCCACTACGACACGGGCCAGACAGCCACAACGGCCGCGTACATAGTGATGGAGACGCTGTACAGCCACGTCGCGGCGAGACAGGGCTAGAGGAAGTTGCTCAGTATCGTCATGAAGACCTGGACGATTAGGCCGCTGGCCATTAGGCCGGTCACGATGAGACGGCCCTTCTCCTCGTAGAACTCTTTGCCGTATCTTCTCTCCGTGGCGAGCCGCACTATGCCGCCTACGCCAAAAGGTATTATGTAGTGGGGAGGG
>Ga0315533_1002697_pt1 | contig 12149 bp, 17 predicted proteins | sample SalMarSW160130MG_FD_203081 | JGI IMG/M metagenome (GOLD analysis project Ga0315533, IMG submission 203081) | Salt marsh sediment microbial communities from the Plum Island Ecosystem LTER, Massachusetts, United States - Salt Marsh Sediment SW1601-30 ...
CAGACTAAAACCTGCAGTCGTCAAAGAAGTGTGGGACACAATCAAAAGTGCACCACTACGCGAGTTTCTCGCCAAATCCGGAACAACTGGAATAGCAGGCGCGGCATATTTGGTTCCAACCAAAATCTATCAGATAATGTATGATAGCGCAGTCGAAGCAGACATCGTATCAGACATCAGCATCGCAGTGATTCCAGCCGAACAGATTGGCGGAACAACCATGAACGTGGACATCGCAGTCGACGACAGTTACAAACCAAAGAAGTACAGCAGCGGCGGAGCAATGCCAACCGAAACAATCAAAACAACGCAGGCAACCTTAGACTTTAGCACCCCCTGGGGAATCAACTTCAAAATAGCAAACGACTTAATTGAAGACGCTCAATTTGATGTCATCGAAATGCACCTGCGAAATGCGGGCAGAGAGATGGGCGAGTATGCTTCAAACGAAGCGTTAACTGTTTTGATTGCTGGTTCAGATGGAGACGGCACACAGAACGGCGGAGCCTCAGGAGACGGAGATGAAACACACTTCGAAGGCGCATCAACCACAGACATCGTAGATTGCCTAAGAGAAAACCAGCTAGACGGATTCATATCCGACACAATAGCCATGACACATGAAGCGGCACTTCACAGCATATTCGCGTCCGCAGGCATCGACGCAGCACAACCCGCGATGTTCTGGGACAAGTTTGTTGCAGAAGGGTGGCCAACACAAATCGCTGGAATGAACATCGTCTATAGCGATGTGGACGTCATGAACGACAGTGGAGCTGGAACAAGCTGCGAAACACTTGTATTCGACAAGGACTACGCTCTTCTTTCGGGCAGGAAAAGGTGGCTGAGAATCGAAAACTACAGTGACCCAATCCGAGACCTCGTCGGCGCAACCGTGACAGCACGGCAAGACAGCGTAACCATATATAATGACGCTTGTGCGAACATAACAGAATCATAAACTTATTTTTTGGTAATTTTATGATTCTTTTCCTCCCTTTTTTTTCGGAGTACAAAATCTTATATATAATCTTCACGAAGAGTCATTAGGTGAATCAACGTGAAGCACCCAAAAATCTACAGGTGCGAACTGTGTGGAGACATGTACGCGGTGCTTCCAGTGACAATCCACTACAGCAACGCCTATCACCCGCACTACTGCGAGGAATGCGGAAAACTCATCAATTCATTAATTAACCTAGTCAAAAAAGACATAAAAAGGACAAAATGGAAATGACCTTAACACAACAAAAGGCTAAAGTAGAATGCCCCAGATGCCACAAAATCTGGACAGTCCCCGCAGGACAGCCAGACATAGACTGCAACTGCCACACATACTGCCAACACGGCAGTAAACCGTCAGACTGCACTATGGTAGCCGCAACCTCAGGCACATGGGACGCATTCGCTGGAAAATGGAAGTGGCCATCTGGCTTACATAACATGGAAAGCCACGAGGGAGACGACACTCAAGCAAGAGTCTATTACTGCACAACCCATAACGTTTACTCGAATAAGACGCCTATCACCATAAATGTGGACTGGAGTCGATGGTATGGTAGGCGAGCAAACAAAAAGTTTAGGATGAGCCATGGAAGGTACTAAAATATGGGAAAACGTAAATCAAGAAAAAAGAAGAAAGAATCGCAAACAGAACCCGAAGTGAAAGTGTCAATCAAACCTGACCGTAGCGGCTCAGAAGTGCTAGTCGCCAAAGTTGATTCGCTAGAGCCAATCGAAGATGAGGAGCCTATGGAGGTTAAGCAGTCCTTCACAGATCCAACACAAAACGAATCAGGAGAACCTAAACATGAGGAAGGCGATAGTTGGGAAGATGTACAGTTTGCAGTCGCAGAACTGCCCTCACCGCTACTAACTCCTACTCAGCGACAATACGGCGAAGAGTTTCTGCCAGAATACACGAAAATAAGAAACAAATTACGAAGACTTGTGGGTTTACTCAATGGACTACCCTAAAGTCTTTATTGCAATACCTACAGGCGCAATCAAAGAGTACGCAGCACTCTACATGCTTGCCAGCCTAAAAAACATTGATTACCCAAACGACAAGCTTTCAATCAACATTGCAGTAACCACACGCAAAGACAACAAACACGATTTAGGCTACACGAAGAGGCTACAAGCCCTAATAGACCACGCCAAAATATCTTTCACGGTAACAGTCACCAACGTTTATCCCACAAAAAATGAGATGGAACGCTGGGGACAATACTATGCAGTCATCTGCAACCTTCACGAACTCAGAAAACAGTTCCTAGACTCAGACAACGAATATTTTTGGGTGCTAGGCGGCGATAATCCACCGCCAAGACATTGCCTAAAGAATCTGCTAAAGATTGGAGCAGACGTTAATAGTGCTGCAGTATGGCAGCGACCAAACAGAGCCAAACAGTACCACATCAAAGGCGCTCCAGTTAATCCTGAAGCTGAACCAATCTATTTTGTTCACTTGTGGCGCATGGAAGACGTGCAGAAACGCAAAGACTTAGACCCTCGACTTAAGGAAGCTTTGCGTAAGTGCTGGATTAACTTGCCTATGATTCAGCAGATAACAACCGACCGAAACTTGACAATATATAATGTTAGTTTCGGAAGTGGATGCAGTTTAAGTAAACGAGAAGTCATCGAGCATGTTGGCTACTATTTAACGGAAGCTGCCTACTGCAGCGAAGATTTAAGTTTTATTCAATGGAGTCAAACTCTTGGATTCAATAATGGCTTAAATTTGGGGCTTCATTGTGGACACTTTGACGCAAACGGAGTGCTCTACTGATGAGCAAATATTTGTGGACAAAGAAGCATGGAGACAACTATAGACAAATATACGACAAACTTTCATTCAAAAAGATTCAAGACTTAACAGACTCAGTGCAACTACACAATTATCAAGTCAGCCAATACCCATTTTTTCTGCTGGATTGCCTTGAACAAATAAAAGAAAAGACTCTTCGTGTGGCAGAGCTTGGAGGCTACGACGGCTACCAAGCTTTAACTGTTATGGAGTCCATTAAAAAACAGTTTACGTGGACAAACTTTGACATAAGCAAAATCAGCAAACAAATCACCCAAAAAGAACTAACAAACAAAGATTACAGATTCACATATTTAACGCAGCCCTTCTACAAAACCCAAATTAACGAAGAGTTTGATTTGTTCTATTCCTCAAAAATGTTGGAGCACATCAAACTGGCAGAAGTCCTTGAGACTCTTCGTCACATGCGCCACTGCAAATATCAGATTCACATTGTAGACTGGTTCAAAAACGATGACATGCACGTAATCGAGCAGGGCAGCCATAAACCAATAGCGGAACACCTAAAAAGTTTAGGCTACAAACTGAATGTTGAAGCTGAATATTCTGCATCATCAATATTCTTCGCGGAGAAACAACAATGATTCTAACTGCTGAACCTCAAGACCTACAACTCGAAACCAACACAATCTGCAACGGCAAATGTGCATTCTGCGAATACCCTAAACTTAAAAGACACGGCAAAGCCAAATGGAGCGACATAATAGACCTGCTTTACTGGTATGCCCCCAAAGTAAGACATGTTACACCTTTCGGGATGCAAGAGCCCTTCCTAGAGCCACGACTTACCGCGATCCTGTCAAACATTAAACAATTCAACCAACACGCAGAAACCGTAGTCTACACCAACATGACAATCTACGACAATGATGTCATGACAAAATTGATTAAACAACAATGCCTAGATAAACTGTGCATAAGCTTCTACGGGACCACCAAAAAAGCCTACAATACCCTACAGCCCGGGTTCGATTATAAACAAACACAAAAAAACATTAAACAATTCATGAAACTGCGAAAGAAGCTAGGTTGGAGAAAACCCTTAGTCAGCCTACATCTTTTGGTCACGCCAGAAACCATGATGGACGCAAACAAGTTCATGCGAAAATGGAGACCCGTTGTGGACACTGCAGGATTCGTGAGAAAAGACAGCTTTGCAGGAACCCAATCTTATGATCCAATACTGGAAATGCGATTATGGGGTGCACCATCAAAAGTTCGTGTTCCCTGCCACCGATTGTGGACTAGCATGGTAGTACGATTTGATGGCACAGTTGTGCCTTGCTGCTTAGACGCACACATTAAAATGCCTCTTGGAAACGCTTTTGAAGACCACATAAACGCTTTCAACAGTCCAGAACTACAAGCCATGCGCAAATTACATATTGAAGGCAGACAGGACGAAATTCCTCTTTGCAGGAACTGTAGCGTATGGAGATATGAAACGCCACAGGAGTGGAAACAATATTGGTTAACACAAAACGATGCTCCCAATGCGGTAATCCCTTGCATCTGATACGGTTGGGTCCAAGAAGAATTCCCCTGTATGTGCATCGTGGAGCAGAACTTGACACATGCACAGCCTTTAAGCTAGACCGTCATCTAATGAAGGAACTAAGCAATGTTATGGAGAACATTAGAAAAACCAATCCAATACAGATTCAACGAAACAATAAGGGAGAGCCGATAATCTTTGGAGAACCAGAATTTAATCAAGTTAATAGAGAAAATAGTGAAGGAACGAGTAAGCCTTAAAGTTCCACACATCTGCAGCTACTGTGATTGGCTACGATTTAATGACCCGCCAACCAAACCGAATAATCGTTACTGCAAATATCCGGGAGAAATTAAGGTTGTTAAGGGAATTTGTCAAATGTGGAAGTTAGCAGAGGACATGGACAAACGTGTACGCGGGAACTACACTGTATAAAAATAAGTGTTTACCCTACCCTAAACACGTTAAAGACGTTAACGTGTTTTGAGGCGCTTCAGCACCTCTGCAACCAGCCGCTTTCTGGCTAACGGAATCTGCAATTTCTCATATCTCATGCAGTTGGGGCACACATTCACTTGCACTTCCAGCCCATCATGAAAGACAAACTTGCACGGATAAACGACTTTAACTTGGTCTCCGCAGCAGTCACACCAAAGCGTCATCCTATATCCCCCAGATGATAGTTAAGATGGTGAGGTTGTTTACTATAACAGCTGTGTAGATGCCGACCAAGACCAGAAGGTTGACGTTAAGCGCCAGTAAGCCTTTTGGAACGTTCTTTGCGGCACAGAATTTATATGCTGCAACAAAGATTCCCGCGTAGACAACGGTTAACAGCAGCTTGAGGGGGATCAGGTTGACAGAGAATAGGGGGTTAAGCTCTGCGGCGCCTATCGAGAAGCCGTGCAGTGTGGTGGCTACGTCAGCCACATTCAATGTGATGAGCGTAATTAGTAGAGTTGCTTGTTTGCTCATTTGATTCACCATGTATATTATGGTTATCCTGTTTATTAAATGTTACGATAGGAGATATTTTGTATGGCGACAATAACAGCACAAACTCTACTTGACAGAAACAACTGGGCAACCACGGACATACATGCAACCGCAGTCACAGCCCTAACCAGAGTAGAGTACCTCATAGACGATGCCATAGACTACATCAACGGCGAATCAGGCACAAGCATGAGTAACATGACAGGCGCAGCAGGCTCAAAAACGGTTACGGTCACGTCTGCGCAGGCTCCCATAGTCAGAGCGTTAGCCGCCCTACTGGTGCGAGCGTATTTGGATAAGGGACCAAATGTTTCGGTGGGCAGCATGGGAGTGTCCGCAATCGTCAGCGACCCAGAATATAAGATACACATGATGATGATTCAGACTGGGATTAGCCGGTTGAGGGGCAGAAGCTTTGAGCGTACCTAACTTTGGTCAGATACGTAGGCGACTAGAGCAACTGGGGTCCAATCTAGAAACCAGTCGTTACGCTATCTCACTAGACTCACAAGACGCAGAAACAGGACAGTATGGAATAGATTACACCCATTCAACAATAGATGCAATCATACAACCCAACTCTGCGGCAATTCAAAACATTCATATTGGTTATTATCCTGTCCACATCGCTACAATCTATACAGACACTGCCATAGTCGAAGGCGACGTAATAAAAGACGCGAGAGATGATTGGTACCTCGTGAAAACCGTGTCTCCCATAGAATTCGGTGATGGCACTATACTCTACGAAGGAGAACTCGCATATAGATTCATTGACTTGTGCCCCACAGGTGATCAGATAACAAACGGTGGATTTGAGACAGGTGACTTGACGGGATGGACAAGCAATAATGCAGATACAAGTAGTGGTCATCATCACTCTGGCTCATATAGTGCCTATATTTTATGGGATGACTGTTTAGGTACATCAGGGTACCTCACACAGTCTTTTTCACCTGTCATTCCCGTTTATTGCATCACTGAACTGAGTTTATATGCAAAGAATACATGTGGAACAAACCCATCATACGCCGTGAATATCCTTGCCACATACAGCGACGCGACGACAGATAATATCCAGAAGACAGGAACAAATTCTTCTACTTGGACGAAACTAAATTTCACAGCTGGTTTAACTTCCACAAAACTTCTAAGTTCAATCAAAATATCTGTTACGGACTGCACTCACTATGTCGACGATATCACACTCAACGCTTAGTCTCCTATTAACAGTTCGTGAACAACCCCATCTGGTAAACTGGTTCATAAACCATTATGATGATTTGTTGAAAAACTGTGAAGTTATTGTGATTGACAGCGAAGGCGGAGAAACTTTAAAACAGTACGCTAGTTATTACACAAAAGCAGAAATGCAATTAGACAAAGCGCGAAAATTGGCAATCCAAAAGACAGAAACGTCCTTCGCCTCAATTATAGACATTGACACGCTGTTGCCTCAAGGCTACATCAAATCTGCACTTAAAATACTCCAGCAGAATAAAGCAGATGCAGTGGCAATCGACTATAAGCCGCCGCAGGGGCATCTAGCCTTTGGTACAAGCCTATGGAAAACTTTGACTCTACAACAACTGTACGATTGGCAGATGGGTAGTCGCTTCTGCGAGTGTATCCATATGTGGCGACGAATCCATCAGAACAAATTCAAGCTGGCAACTCTGCCACTCTATGCGAGGCACAAAAAAAATGAGTTACTACACTAACCTTTATAACCAAATCAAGCGGCGAATCGAGCAATTAGGCAAAAACACTGACGTAACCCACTATATCCTATCACTAGGAGCGCAGGACGCCGAAACGGGGCAGTACGCCAAATCTTTTGCTGCGGGCGCGACAATCCAGATGCCCATAGTCGGCAGAGCAGCCCGCCACATGATAACGGGAATGGGCGTCATCATGCACAGCGACGCAGTGGGCTTCACCCGCGACAGCGTCAGCGAGGGCGACGAAATCAAAGACTCTTCGTCAACCTACTATGTTATAGACAGCGTTAAAAGCCACTACATAGGCGACCAGCTAATCGCGTACGAGTGCCAGCTAACCCATCTCCCACTACATGAATAACATGAGTGAAGTATCATGGTTTACGACGCAAGAAACAGGGCAAAAGCTTTTCTGGACGATAAATTGACAGCAGCCAACATGAAAGAAGATGATGATCTAACAAACGCATCCTACATTGTAGCCTTCAGCGACCCGCCCTATCCCCTCAAGTTGGTGTTCTTCGGAGACAAGGACATCGATATAGTGTTCAGCGTGGACACGCCCACCACAACCCCGAAGCTAGACTGGGACGGAACAATCATAGGCTACAGAGAAACCGTGCCCATCAGCATCTACACGGTAGACAAGACGGGAATCACGGGCACGGAGCTAAGATGGAAGGCGGAAGCCGAACTCAGAAGAATCGTTGAAACCTACCCGATGGGAAGCTACCGCAGCCTAGACAGAGTCGCCAAAAACGACAAGTGGATGGGCGGCTGGATACTTCACAGCGTCACATACAACCTAACATATGAGAGGGATACAACCTAATGGTAAGCATAAGCTATGGTCATGGCAACCTCTACGATTTTGGCAGCAACTTCCTATTTGAAGGAAGCACAGTCTACACTGCAACAGGGGATGGCGCAGGCGGTTCAGAAGACATACACACTGACGCGGCAGCGTTAACTCAAGCAAACGACTATTGGAACGGTTGTTACATCAAAGTTTTGAGTGCCACAAACGATATTGTAGGCGAAATAAGAGAAATCACAGACTTTATTGCAGCAGATGATCGGTTAGTTCATGACGCATTTTCTGACAACAGTTTAACTGGTGACACCTTTCTACTGTCCAAATGGAACATCATAGAGGATGGGCAAACCCTCGCCACACCAGCATGCGTTGAAGGAGACTATCTTGACCTCGAAGCCACCGCTTCCGCAGGAAACAAGAAAGCATACATCACCACAGAAGGAACCAACCATGATCGTACAGCAATAGGTGTAAGCACAACAACTTACACTAAAATCAGGTACCGTTACTCATGCGCTGGCACAGCAAAAGGACGCATAGTCGCAGTTTTCAGCACTTATGATTATGGCGAAACAGAAGCCACAAACATAACCAATGAGAAAGCGCAGCTAATCCTAGACGACACCACATCCGCAACAATGACAAGCGCAGTAGTCACGCTTACCACAGCAAAAACCCTTAATCATCTAAGGTTCTACTGCAACAACACTGATGATCATGTTTACTATGATTTTGCTCTAGTCTACGCTGGAGACTTCACGTTCCCCAATGGAGCCTATGGAATAAACGGGACAATCCCCAACCGCAACATTCACCTAGACATACCCTCCAGACAATCAACAATCACCCAACAACTCGGCAGCGGAGACTTCACAATCAACATAGGCTGCGACCTCACAAACGGAGACTGGACACGTACAGGAGACAACATCGACGGCGAAGTATTCTACGATATCCTACACAACGCACCCGACGAACCATGGCAATGGCTAGACACAGAAAGAGAACAAATGAAAGTCACCCTCGATCCCGTAACATTCACCCGCGGAGCATCAGGCACAATGCTCACTGACCGCATGAACCTCACATTCAGAGAATACAGGGGATCCTCAGCAGATAACAGCTACGAAACCTATGCAACCAGATGGGGAACTGATCTGTAATGGCTGAATTAATCGACTTAACATGGAATTGGAACAACGGCACCATAAAACAGGCGCTTGCTGAACTTCCAGAAAAGTTTGACAAAGCAGGAATGGAAGCCATAAACGAAGGTGCAGACTTCATCGTCATGATGGCAAAGGCAATTGTGCATGTGGACACTGGCACCCTCCAGAAGTCAATAAGAAAGGAAAGGGGAGGAAAAGGCAAAACGTGGCGTGTAGTAAGGGTTAGAGCAGGCGGATACTACATTAACCGAAAAACGGGGAAAATATGCGACTACGCCACCCACCACGAATACGCTTTTCCCTACATGAGACCTGCAGTACACACGGGCAGAAAATATATTGTGGATTTAATCAGACAAAAAGTTGTTGAAGAAGTGAAATCATGAGCGAAGAAACCGTCACCTTCAACCTAGAACTAAACGTGGAACAAGCTTACAGCGAAATCCGCAAATACGAAACCGTCATGTACCGCGTTCTCGGATTAATGAACCGTGCAGGTCTACCAGAAGATGTTCAAGACGCAATCATGCTTATTCAGCAGCTTGTGATGACCGCTCGACTGCTACAAACAGCAATCGCTGCATTAAACGTGTCAATGATGACAAGCCCAGCAGGCGTAGTACTCGGTGGAGTGGGCATAATGATGGCTGGCGTTTCAGGCATTGAGTCAGTGCAGATGTACATGCGAAGAGGCGAATAAACCTGAGCTTCAAACTAATCATAGGCAGCACCACAATCATAGACGACAAAGCCATAACAATCACCAACAACAGACCAGAAAACAACATTTCCACCCTCGCATTCACAGTGAACGACTACAAAAGCAAAAACTACGTTGACCTGCTAGACTCATGGACAAGCGTGGATCTCTACCTACAATACAAAGAAACAGACTACACACACGTGTTCAGCGGACAAGTTGACACTCTCAAGCCGATGCTCACAAAACAAGGCGAAATTCTCGCCGTCACCTGCTGGGGAAAGGGGCAAGCATACGCTGACACCCACTGCAACACCAGCTACGGCAGCGAATCAGCCAACCCAACAAAAGACACAGCAAAAGAAATCATACAGGACCTAACAGACAACTACGTCGAAAAAACCTTCGGCGGCGCAGTCACCAACTGGAGCATAGACAGCGGAGACACCTACGTCGAAGACGTACACAGCGGATGCAACATAACAAACCTCACCAGTCCATACCACAGCAGCCTAACAGTACTCAACCGACTATGCGACATCGTCAACGCTTGGGCGCAAACACAAGGCGCAGCTGAACCATCAATCCACTGGTACGTAGATCCAAATGGCAGAATATACGTCAAAGAACTAGACGCAGACCACAGCAGCAACAACTGGACACGATACTACGGCGGAAGCCAAACAGCAGCCACGCTCACACAAGGCACAGACTTCATCGAATACAACTTCACAAGAAGCCTCAAAGACTACGCAAACAAAGTCATATTAGCCTCAGCATTCAGAAAACCAGCATACGACACATGGACAGAATCCACGGTAACGTGGGGAGAATCAGGAACAGACACGGTGGAGTACGCAAACAACGACCCGCCCGGAGCGATGGTGGGCAGCTACTACCTACACGCAAGCCCAGACAACAGCGCAGACACCTGCAAATTCATTTACTACCCATCAACGCACGACGCAGCATGGGACTTCACGCAAGTAGGCTCAGCCAACCAAGTGCCCGTGCTCAGCTTCTACGTGCAATGCGACACATACGCGGGAGCACTCGCCACGCAGTCAGTCATGCTCGCCACCTCATCCCAAATCCTAGGCGACGCAGACGACTACCTCAGCTACGTCCAATACAGCGAACTATTCCACACCTCAGCCAACTACGTGGACGAATGGTACCACGTCGAAATCCCAATAGGACCCTACTACTCACTGTCAGACAAACACCAAATGGACGACGCAGACGACAAACAGCTAAAATGGAAAACCCCAGCCGCGCTCTGCGGACTAGGCGCAGCAGACGGACCCGTAGACTGGAGCGAAGTAAACTGCATAATCTTCCAGTTAGGCACACTCGACGCATGCGACTGGTACTTCGACGATCTACACTTCGCAGGAAAAATCGTCAGAGAAGCGTACGATAGCGACGAAATCACATCCACAAAGAAGGAACGCCAAGTCTTGATGAGGCTCGACACCGCCCTAGACGACACACTGGACAGCGCAGCCACAGGCGGAGACTACAGCGGCACAGCAGCGCGGCTAGCAGCCGCCGAACTGTACCGTAGAACACAAATCGGCGTAAGCACAGAATCAGACAGGTTCCTCACAGCCACAATAATCACGTCCATGAAAGAAGACCTGCTTCCTGGCCAAGTCTTACACATCCACTCAGGTAAGCAATCAAACGGAAACTACAGATTTAACCTCGACATGAGAGTTAAACAGGTCACCCATAACGTGAACATCGACGGCGGCTACACCTCCACGCTAAACCTCACATCCGACACGGTGAACAGCCACGCACCGGGAGTAATCACCCAATGGGGAATACTGATGAATGCTGCAGGGGCGCTGAAACACAGCGAAGCGAAAGACTTGAAGTGCAGCGGCATAGATATAGACGTTCCGCGCCTAAGCTTTGACCCAACTGTATAGTCTTTTGTTGTTTGTTTCAATCCTTGTTTTAATGGATTTCATCCTCCGACCTCATTGTTGGTTTGTCTCTTTCCGCCTCAACAATCATTTTAAACCACTTCATAACGTCAAGATGATAATCTACCCAACAAGGATAATTTTGAGGTATTGGGCAATCTTTCATTTTGTTTCACTCTCTTTCGGGCTAACAAACATTTCAGATATTTTTTCATATTCTCGGTGTTCAATCCACATTATCATTGTGTGGTCTGCTCTGTGCATAACGTCGGTTTTCTGTTTCTGAAGAAATTGGTTTATGTATCCAAGCATTGTAAATTGCTTTACGTTGTTCTCCACATTCACAACAGAAAACGCAAACCGACAACAATCTTTCGCTTCTTCAACTGCTTCTCTAAATTTCATTTTTCATTCAACCTCTCATCCTTTCCCTAAAACGGTCTAGCTCTCTCTGAGCTCTTTCACACATTTTTTTATAGTCTTC
>Ga0315533_1002703_pt1 | contig 12141 bp, 11 predicted proteins | sample SalMarSW160130MG_FD_203081 | JGI IMG/M metagenome (GOLD analysis project Ga0315533, IMG submission 203081) | Salt marsh sediment microbial communities from the Plum Island Ecosystem LTER, Massachusetts, United States - Salt Marsh Sediment SW1601-30 ...
TTGTGGGCCCAGCTGGGCTCGAACCAGCGACCCCCTGATTATGAGTCAGTATTTTGTTTTATTTCCAGAAATATATATTTTTGTATATAAAATGAGATATATGTGGATTGAATTCCAGGCAAAGATGGGGTCGTTTCGGGTATTCTCTATAGGGGATGTAGAAAAGCAATTTCCATCCATGAATCTAATGAACTTGGTCCGCTGGCAGAAGAAAGGGTACATTCAAAGGCTGAGAAATCGATGGTATGCTTTCAATGATTCGGAAAGCCACGAGAACATTGAATGGCTGGCAGCCAACCTGATCTATGCGCCTTCATATGTAAGTTTACATACTGCGCTATCCTGGTATAATCTGATTCCGGAAATGGTAGCCACAACCACATCTGTTACTACCCGGAAGACCAACAAATTCAGCACGCCTCTGGGGAATTTTGATTATCATAGAATCAAACCGGAACTATTTGGCTTTGGCTATGCACTTGAGGACATTGACGCCTACAGGAGCGAAAGCAATAGTAGCAGAAAGATCATGGTGGCAACTCCGCAGAAAGCGATTCTCGATTTCTTCTATATCAATAGCTTCTATAACTCCGAAATAGATATGGAAGATCTGAGATTGAACGATACCGAGCTGGCAAAAATCGTAAACAATGAGTTCTACCAGTACCTTACCAGATATGAAAGCAAAGCCTTGGAGGATAGAATTCAGTTAATGACTAAAACGTATGGCTTATGATAAGCTTCGATGAAATAAAATCCTTTTTTGCAGAAAGTCTTCGAAGGAATCCTTCCCACTTAGAATACATGCTAAAGGAGTATTTCCATTACCGGATGCTGGATATTATTTTTTCAGGAGAGTATGCTTCTAGGTTGAGTTTCATTGGAGGCACCAGCCTCAGAATCCTGCATCATATCCAGCGCTTTAGTGAAGATCTCGATTTTGATTGCTTCAAACTGTCCAGGGAAGAATTCTTTCATCTTACGGACAAGGTCATCGCAAAGTTAAGAGAGGAAGGGATTAAAGTTGAAGCCGAGGACAAGGAAAAGGATCTCAAGATTACGGCATTCAGGCGAAATATAATATTCCCGGGCCTGTTGTTTGAATTGGGATTGACTGGTCACCATGAAAAAAAGCTTCTGATCAAGATCGAATGTGAACCCCATTATTATATATACGAACCAGTAAAGCCAATTATTCAGAAGTTCAATGTCTTTACACAAATCTTTGCCCCTTCCCTGGCTATTCTTCTGTCTATGAAAACAGGAGCAGTTCTTGAAAGAGGAAAAGGCCGGGATTACTATGACTTCATCTTTCTCTCGGGCATTACGAATCCCGATTTCGGATATCTGGAAATGAAGTTTGGGATTACCAACCACGACCAATTATATGAAAGGATCCTAGAATCCTGTGAAACAACTGACTTCAATCTTAAGTCACGCGATTTTGAAAAACTGATATTCGATCCGGCCGAAACAAAAAAAGTACTTCTTTTTAAAGAATATATCCTGCAAAAATATGGTCAATAAGGACTTAATAATACCAAAATATGTATCCTACATAACCAGGTACCATACAAAGATGGATCGTTCAAAACTTATTAATATGACATGAAAAAAAATAGTACCACAACAGCAGATCAAATCCTTACACAAGTAACCGACTACTGTCAAAAATACCTGGATAATGAGTATACGGAAGTCTGTAATCAAGTATTTCAAGATTTGCTTGAAAAAAATCCAACTGTTCTTAACCGGGGAAAAGCCGGGATCTGGGGAGCTGCTATTGTCTGGGCTGTAGGAAGCATCAATTTTCTGGGTGACAAATCCTTTGAGCCCTACGCCTCGCTGGCCGACGTTTGTAACTATTTTGATGCAAACACATCATCGGTTGGACAAAAGGCGGCAAAAATCAGGAAACTGTTAAATATTGACCGGTTTAACCCAGATTACCAGACGACAAATGCTGCAAGTGATTTTCTCAACAGTTTGGTAATGACCCCTGAAGGCTTTATCGTTCCTGTTGACATGTTTGAAGATGATTCTGAGGAGGTTGAAATCGGAGACCCGGAAGACAATGAACCAGTGGAATACATGCTAGTATTGAATTCATCAAAGAGTGTGAGCAACGCCACATTATACCAGTTGGAACATCTTATTAAAATGACAATTTCTAAAGAAAGCAAATTCATAGAGATTGAAAAACAACATGTCAGAACTGTTTTGATCACTTTCTTCGGAACACTTGCAGACATTGAATTATTGGATAACAAATTACGATTCTCTGACTTTGAGATCGCAAACATTTACGCTGAAGATCCGGAGAATGATGAATAATTTAACCGTACTATGCAGATCTCTCAAACTACCAACCAGCTCCACAGGATTCAATTATAAAGGATTACTCTTAACCCATTTATCGATCGACTTAAACAATATAATTTCCTGCTGTTTTTCGATTAAAAACTGGTTTTCAGAGTATAGTGACAATATGGATCGACCGTGGACAATTTTGCTACCTATTTCTATATTGGAATATTGTGCCAACCCTTCTACCAACCTTTCTACTAACCTTACTGCCAACCCATAGATAGTACTATGAAGACGTCAGTGAAAGACATTACTAAGGATTTAAGTTATCCGGTATTCGGATTTGGATATTTTTACACTTATAATCCTGTTATTCAGGTATTTAATATTGTAGAACTCAAAAATGAATTCTATGCAGCTAACTCACAACTTGTTTATTCAATTGTTTATCCCAACAAAAAAACCAACCAGTCGGGTGTTACTCCAAGTGGTTGGTTATCAACTGTGGGCCCAGCTGGGCTTCCTTCGACTCGCTACGCTCGCTCAGGATATACTTCTCGCCCGCCACGTAAACAAAGCAAAAAAGCCGCGAAAGGCGGCTTTTTGTGCTTTGTGGGCCCATCTGGGCTCGAACCGGACCGAGGGAAAAGGAATGATCCTGGGGATCATTCCCCCGAGGTGCCAGACTGTCGCGGTGGCTTCGAGACCAGCCAGAAGTGGGAAAGGCAGCCATTGATGGCTGCCTGCGCGTGGGCCCAGCTGGGCTCGAACCAGCGACCCCCTGATTATGAGTCAGGTGCTCTGACCAGCTGAGCTATGGGCCCGGTAGAAATTAGGTCATTTTTCGGACTGCAATGTTACACCATTTCCGGGAAATATGCAACTTTTATTTCACCACTACTTTCCTCATATCCCTCGATATTTCAATCTCAGGCCTGCACTCAATATTGACATAATCTGCAAGCGGATCTGGCATGCGGCGGATAAATTATTACTGCTTTGCTTAAAATAGCCAACACAATGTAATGAATAACTTCAATAGCAAAAACAATTGGTTGTCATCTTTAGTGATAATATACATCAAGGGGTAAACTAATCGTTTACGGTCTCTCTATAGAACAATATTCCTTCAATGAATTCCCAATGATAGAAAAAAGAAATCCATTAATCCTCATTCTTCTGGTAATACTTGCCTTTAGATGTGTTTCTCTTCCATCCCTTGTAGCTCAGAATAAATCAGGGGAGTCTCTGAAAAGGTATGCTGACCCTGACGCTATTGATCCCCTGAACATTAATTTTGATGAGTATTATGCCGAGGATCTGTCACCATTGAGATTTGCAGCTGATATGGCATATGAGAAAAAGGAATATCTGAAAGCTGCGAAAATATACCTTTATATAGTTAACAGGAACACAGATGATGCTGACAGTTATTATAAAATAGCCGGCTGTTATTCACAACTGGGTATGGCTGAATATGCTATCAATTTTCTGATTCTGGCAGTTAATGCCGGTTATTATGACTTCAGTAAGATAAAAAGCGACGAAACGTTCAGTATTTTAAGAAAAAATCCTGAAACTGATGCCACGTTTGAAGAGCTGATAAAATATGGAGACAAGTTCGGGCAAACAAGGTATTATAAAGTTACCAAACTTGAGAAATGCCTTTTATTCCTGCCAGATGATTATGATCCTGATAAGCAGTATCCTTTAATCATAGGATTACATGGTAACGGAAGCAATGCTTATCTTTTTTCAGATTTATGGAAGTATATAAAAGATGAAGGAGTAATTTTTGCAGTCCCCCAGAGTCCTTATAATTATGCCACACAAGGAGGCAGGTATACACAGCAATGTTCATGGAGTATTATTTCAAATAATAAAAACCTGTGGGAAGTGGCAGATCCTCTGATGATAGAATATTTCCTTGATATAACAAGAGGTATCAGTGCAGAATATAATATCAGTAAAAAGATACTGTTTGGTTTTTCCCAGGGTGTTGCTTTTGCATATGCTGCAGGGATAAAGTATCATGATGTTTTTGACGGACTTATATGCTTTGGTGGCAGGTTGCCGGATCCTGGTGAGTATCCGTGGTTCCTTTCTGCTGCTGACCTTAAATCGAATAACGATCTGAAGATTTTTATTGCGCATGGCACAAAAGACCAGGCAATAAACCTGTCAGAGGCCCGTAAGTCAAACCGGATACTTAAAGAAAATGGATATAAAACCCGGCTCGAGATTTTCGAAGGTGGTCATTATGTGCTTGGAGATGTGCTTAGGGAAGGTTTAAGGTGGATTAATTGAATAAAAAAATGCCCCGTTCTGCGGGGCATTTTTTCTTATAGCGTACTTCAGTTTCTAAAGATATCCGCCGTTCTGAACCATATTGGGATTAGCATCCAATTCAAAAAGTGGAATAGGGAAAGCATATTTATATGATCCATAAGCAGGTCCCTGGTGTGTCTGGTTAAATACATCAACCAGTGGAATATCCCTGTGGGTACGGGCCAGGTCGTGGAACCTCAGGCCTTCGAAGCAGAACTCTCTCCTTCTCTCGAGAAGGATATTATCTTCGTTAACCTCGGTATAAGCCAGTGCACCTCTCTGTGCAGGAACCATATTCAGATATGTCAGTGCATCAGGATCAGCATCATTCAGTCTCCAGAGAGCTTCAGCATAGTTCAGTATAACCTCTTCATAACGCAATACGGGTACGTTGTCTGAATAATCGTATGAAGGATATTTACCAAGGTTGCAGTAATCCCTTGTAGGCACATCAGGATCGGGGCCTATCATATCCGGAGCAGCTCTTACATCTCCCGGGTCAAAGCAGTCGTACAGGTCTGTAAGTGCCTGGACATCACCATAAGATTTACCTCTGTAGATATACTGCAGTCCGTTGATATTAGCATTGTCCACTGAACTGAATGCAAGCTCAAAGATTGAGTTCACTGCACCGTCGATGAGGAACGAATTGGCATAGTCGGCACCCGGGACGATGCTGTAATTATTTGAACCTATGATTGCCTCGGCTGAGGATACGACTTCAGACCAGTTGCTGAAATAAGTTGCCACCCTTACCTTAAGTGCATGGGCACCCCAATGGGTGAAAAACTGTTTTGAATCATCATCCAGCGACGGATCCATAAGGGAAATAGCCATATCGATATCAGCGTAGATATCTGTTACGTTATTCTGCCATGTATCCCTTGAGGGATATTTATCTTCACCTTTATACTCCTTGATATAAGGTATACCAAGGCCGTCAGCATCACCATTATGCATCTGCCCGTAATAGATCAGTAGGTCGTAATGGGCAAGCGCCCTTAAAGCGTATGCCTGACCCTTATAATGTTCCAGAAGGTCCATATCGCCTTGGAGTTCTTGAGAATCCTGGGAAAGAATAAAATTTGCTGCAAGTATGACATCATATGCATTTGTCCAGTGGCCATCGAAGCTATTGGTGTAATCCATCCTGGCATCTCCGACAAACCTACCAGAGTTACCGTTTGAGAAGCAATTATCGCTCCTTACTTCACCCCAGATGATAAAATCTCGACCATAGTAACCACTCCCGGTCATTGTATTGTAAGCACCATTTAGAATACCTTTCACATCCTCGACACTTTTTATACTAACATCAACAGATTTTACCTGTGCAAGGGAGGGATCCAGGGCTTCCTTACTGCAGGAGGATAGTACACCCACCAGCAGTGCGATTGTGAATAATGTATATATAATTTTTTTCATTGTACTAGAAATTTAAGTTTATACCAAATACGATTGATTTGATAGGCGGCGTTTCAAGCCCGGTATATCCGTCGAAATTTGTTTCCGGGTCAAATCCTTTTCTTGTGTCCGGGTCAAATGCATAGGTGAACATGTTTGTTCCCCTTACATATATAGATGCGCCTGTTATCTTGGCCCTGGATATCAGTGATACAGGAAGCCTGTAACCCAATACAAGATCTTTAAGCCTTATATAATCGCCTTTAAACAGAACACGTGATGAAGTAGATACTTCATTGTGAGGTCTGAATGCAAATTCCATTTTAGGAATGTCTGTAATATCACCCGGCTGCTGCCATCTTTCCATCAATTTTTCAATACCATTGAAATAACCGACGGAATAAAGACCGTTGTCCCATGTATAGTGGTCCCATTGTTCCTCTATCAAGTTGCCACCTGCGACATATACGTTGGCATCAAAGTATATTCCTTTGAAGTCAATATGTATTCCAGCGCCGCCGGAGTATGTTGGAATGGCACTCTTGCCCATCCAGGTACGCTCAGCTTCATTATAGTCTTCCGTAATTGTCTCGGAATCAATAACATTGCCGTCTTCATCCGTTTCATTGACATACCACTGTGGCATACCTGTATCAGGATTAACTCCTGCCCACTCTTGCATGTACCACTCGTAATAAGTATGCCCTACTGCTACCTTTGCATAACTGTTGGATATTACAATATCATTTCCAAGATCATCTTTTGCAAGCTCTGTAACCTCGTTATGAAGGGTGGCAAAGTTGAAATTAAAACTCAGGTTGAAGTCCGTGCTGCGAATAACTGCAAGGTCTATCATTGTTTCAATACCTGTATTGAACATGGCACCAACATTCCTGGTGATGTTTGAAAATCCAGTTGTCCTGGACAAAGGAACATCTTGTAAGAGATCGTAGGTATCCTTGTTGAAATATGAAAAAGAACCATTTATCCTGTTGTTTAAAATTGCGAAATCGAAGCCAATATCATAGTTCTTATTCTTTTCCCACGTTAGCATTTCATTACCATATCCTGATAAATAAGAAGCACCAACTCCTGCATAATCAGCATTAAAGCCTACCAATTCTTGAAATGCATTCAGTCCTACACCAGAGTTACCACTGATACCGTAAGATGCCCTGAACCTCAGGTTGTCAATAAATGACACTCCTGCCATGAAATTCTCCTGGCTCATATTCCATGCAACACCAACTGCCCAGAAATTACCAAACCTGCGGTCTTCGGCAAATCTTGATGATCCTTCCCTTCTGAAAGTGAAGTCAGCAATGTACTTGCCCATGTAATTATAGTTCAGCATTCCCAGGTATGACAGGTTGGCCCAGTCAGTGAATGATGATGTAGCGTCGAAATTAGATCCTGCAGATGCAACGTTGGTAAGACCATCGGCAACAAAGTTTTCACCATAGGCATACATATACCATGACTTGAATTTCTGGTACTCGATAAGAGCTTTCAGATCTACCCTGTGATTGTCAAGGAAGTTCAAGGAATAATCCAGTGAGTTCTGGAACACCATGTTGAAATCAGTGTCAAGAACCGTGTATGCAGAACCATTTTCATCCTTGGAGTCACCATGATACCTGTTACGGTAATCCTTATAATGACCTATTATATAGTCAAATGCATATAATGACTTGAACTTCAGGTTGTCAATTATTTCATATTCAACAAAACTGTTGGATAGAAAACGGAGCATATGGTTCCACGTTATATTGTGCTCCTGCAGGTAGATGATGTTGAATATTGATGCACTGTAATCAATATTAGGTGTACCATCTTCATTATAAGCCGGTATTGTTGGCGGCATAAAATACTTAAGGATATGCGGGTTGCCAAAATAAGCCGATGTCTCAAGAAAAATATGATCCTGGTTGGTATAGGAAAAAGTATTGGACGTTGAGAAATTGATCCTTTTATGGAACTTCCTCTGGTAGTTAAACTGTCCGGTTATCCTTTCAAAAAGGTTACCTATAACCACTGATTCGTTATTCATATATCCCAGTGAAGTATAGAATGATGACACATTATCACCTCCTGAAGCAGATAAGTTCAGCTTATAGATAGGGGCATTCTTGTTTAAAACCACAGTACCCCAGTCGCCCTCAGGTCTTCCGATAGCATTCCAGTCTATATACTGTTGTACTCCAAATAAGTCATTGTCAACAGCAAAAGTGTAGGCCTGTGCAGGGGTTGTCAGGCTGTAATCTTCACCATAAGTGTTAAGAACAGCCTCAAGATAAAGCTCTTCCCTCTGGAGTGCTGTCAGCTCTTTACGCCCGTCAACGGCCTTGTTCTGAAAACCGTAGCTGGCTGACAGGTTAAATTTTGTTTTACCTGCCGAACCTTTGTTTGTGGTAATAACGATAACACCGTTTGATCCTCTTGCTCCGTAGGCTGATGTGGCAGAAGCATCTTTCAGCACGGTTATTGACGCAATGTCATCGCTGTTAAGGGCTGCAAGTGAGCTTAAGGATGAAAACGCGGTTGAACCGGTAATTTCTTCCTGGATAACAGGAACACCATCGATAACAATCAGCGGATCATTGGTTGCCGTAAGTGAACTTACACCCCTGATCCTGATTTGCTGCATTGACCCGGGAGTTCCGGAAGTGGCATTAATGGTCAAACCAGCCACTTTGCCCTGAAGGGCCATGTCAACCGAAGCAACGGGAGTATCTCGGAGATCAGTACCGGAAACCTGGACTGTTGATCCGGTCAGCTGATTCTTACCCCTGGTGCTATAACCAGTTACGATTATTTCCCCAAGGGCCTGGAGATCCTCTTGCATTACAACATCAATGACCGATCTGCCTGCAATGTCAATTGCCTGTGTTATCAGTCCCACAAATGAGAACTGCAATGTTGCGGCATTTTCGGGCACATCAATGGAGTAATTTCCGTCAACGTCCGTGATGGCACCAATGGTACTGCCAACAACAACAATCTGAACACCTGGTATTGAAGACCCGTCTTCTGCACTGGTCACAGTACCTGTGATCTGTCTGACCTGTGCCTGTGCTAGCTGTAAGCCCAGGAAGGCCAGGAACATGATTAAAACAGAAATTTTCTTCATAAGTTATTATTTTAGGTTTATAGAAGTGGAATTAGTGTTAAGTCCTAATGATCATATTCTTATATACAATATTGGATGTATTGAAATAATCATGATTTTTATAACAAATTAATCTCATACTTCCGGTTAATAACCAGGTTGAAAGTTTTAGTTTTTCCTGTAAGGATTCCCAAATATATAAAAATATTAATAAAGTTCTTATCTGTTCAGGTTTTATTAAAATACTCTATATTAAAAAAGCAATAAGGTTTTTAGTAATATTTCTAAAAATTTTAAAGTAACACAGATTTATAATCATATAATTCATCTTATTTGCATATAAATTTATGTAAATTAATCATTATAAGACAACTGTGTTTTTTTGTTTAATACATACCTTATTATGATGCTTAAAAGCCTTTTATGGTTGCGTTAATAGTCATTACGCCTTACAGTCAAAGAATTTTTGGATAAGACTTACCACCTTGCTGACATTCTCATTAAAGATTTTAATGACCTCCTGCCATGATACGGGTTCTTCATCCTCATGCCACGAATCATAATCAGTACTCATGGCAATTGTTACATAGGGTATACCCAGCTCATTGGCCAGGATAACTTCCGGTGCTATTGACATATTTACCAGGTCGGCACCCCATATACGGAACATTTTTGATTCGGCACGTGTCGAGAATCTTGGCCCTTCAATAGTAATAATGGTTCCTGTTTCATGCAGGTGAAATCCCAGTTCCTTTCCTGCTGCAATAAGGTTGGTTCTCATTATGCTGTCAAAAGGATCAGCCATAGTAGTGTGTTTCATATCGCCGGGATCAAAAGCATCGTAGAAGCTGAGATCCCTCCTGCGTGTGAAATCGATGAACTGATCGGGTATAATTATATCGCCTCTGCCTATCTCTTCACGAAGGCTCCCGCAGGCTGTGGTGGATATGATTTTGCTGCACCCGTTTTCTTTCAGTGCCCAGATGTTAGCCCTGTTGTTAACCTGTGTTGGAGGGATTGTATGGGATCTGCCATGCCGTGACAACAGGATAACATCCTTAGTATTTATTGTCCCTTCCAGGAGCATCGATGAAGGATCTCCCCAGGGGGTGGTGCAGCTTATCTCTTTCTGAGCTTTTAGTATTCCGGGATCTTCCAGCCCCGATCCGCCTATTATTCCAGTTTTCTCCATTAATCTTCTCCTATATACGACATCAGTACATTAATGGCTTCATCCATTTCGTTACCGAATGATATCAGTCCCGAAGGGTCGCCACCCATTACTATTATTCTTTTCTCTATTACATTGGTTTCGCTGAACAACCTGAATATATCCAGGGCAAGACCTGCAGTACCATATTCAAACTCATCTTTTGTCGTTGGCACTTTATTCTTAAGCTTCTGCCATTGTTCAAGATTGTGAACATGTATTATTGCATTTGTTCCGGGGTCGGCCTGGTAAATAGCCGCATGTGTCAGCGATTCGGAAGAGGCTTTGAGCGGACCGGTACACTTGATGGCATTATCCTCGAAATTGAAGCCTTCGACCCGAACGTAATGCCCGGGTTCCAGAACAGGTATTTCACCGGTTGATGAGGCTGTAATGAAGAACTTATTGCTTTCACCGTGGCGGCAACTCATATTACCGAAACCTACACCATTCTCATATGCCCCTATCAGGTCCATATTAAATAATACTTCCCTCCAGTAGTTGAGAATATTATATGGCTCATCAGGAATAACAGGCCCTGACTGCGTCCAGTAACAATTGAATTTAATAACTCCTTCCATGATTTAATCCTTTTTTTCTGATAACAATTTTCTGATATCTTCTTCTCTTGCCCTGCATATACCTTTTTCAGTTATTAAACCCGTAATAAGTTCAGCAGGTGTTATATCAAAACCATAATTGGCAGCCCTGGTATTTTCCGGGCATATCCTGGCATTTACTATTTCATTATTATACATACCTTCTACGTACAACACCTCCTTTTCGTCCCTTTTCTCCAGGGGTATATCATTTAAACCGCTGGCAATATTTGTGTCAATTGAGGATGTTGGCAGGGCTACATAAAATGGAATATTATTATGTTTAGCAGCAAGTGCTTTCAGGTAGGTGCCCGCCTTATTGGCAGTGTCACCATTCATGGCTGTACGGTCACTGCCTGTTATAACAATGTCAACTTCACCTTTTTGCATCAGGTAGCCGCCTGCATTATCGGTTATCAGTGTGTACGGCACACCGTGGTTTTCAAGCTCCCATGCTGTAAGCCTTGCTCCCTGGTTGCGGGGGCGGGTTTCGTCTACCCATACGTGTACCTTTATGCCCTTGTCATGGGCCAGGTATATTGGTGCGGTAGCCGTGCCATAATCAACGCATGCCAGCCACCCGGCATTGCAATGCGTAAGTATATTTACAGTGCCATCCTTTTTGTTCTTGCTTAATTGTTTGATGATACCCAGCCCTGTATCACCTATCTTCCTGCATCTGGCCTTTTCCTCTCGGGCAATTTCCAGGGCAGTCTTAAGAGAGGTTTTGGTAAGCCTGTCAGGTCTGCAATATTGTGACAATTGCTCCATTTGCCTGTTCACCGCCCATTCCAGGTTTACTGCAGTGGGACGTGCCGACATGAGGTATTTTGCAGCATTCCTCAGGTGCTCCCGGGTCTTTGTATAGGCGGTTATCTCCAGGCAGGCAAGGTACATACCGTAAGCGGCCGCAGCACCTATTAACGGGGCACCCCTGAGGGTCATGTTCCTGATGGCATTGAATACATCCTCAACTGTTCTTAAGGCAACGATCTCAAATTTGAAGGGTAATTTACTCTGATCGATGATGTTTACGGCAGTATCATCGTCTTTGTCAAGCCAGATGGATTCGTAATGTTTATCTCCGATACGCATTCCATACTTTTGTTTTATGAGCAATGAATCCTCAAAATTAATAAAAATTGAGGAATTAGTTGAATAGTTGGGGAGTTTAAAGGTTTAGA
>Ga0315533_1002704_pt1 | contig 12141 bp, 4 predicted proteins | sample SalMarSW160130MG_FD_203081 | JGI IMG/M metagenome (GOLD analysis project Ga0315533, IMG submission 203081) | Salt marsh sediment microbial communities from the Plum Island Ecosystem LTER, Massachusetts, United States - Salt Marsh Sediment SW1601-30 ...
AAATTCAAACGCCAGAAAGGGATGTGGTCAGCATACGTTAGGCAGCACCTGCTGCCGAGGCTGTTTGGGTTTGAGCTTCAAATGGCGCCATACGCTGTAGCACACATGAAATTGGGTTTGCAGTTGGCGGAAACAGGTTATGACTTTGAAAGTGACGAGCGGTTGGGTATATATCTTACAAATACACTTGAAGAGGCTGAGGAGACATCGCGTACGCTCTTTGCTCAGTGGCTAAGCGACGAGGCGCGTGCGGCCAACAAGGTTAAAAAAGATTTACCGATTATGGTAGTGATTGGAAATCCACCTTACGCTGGGATATCCGCGAATCAGGGAGACTGGATAAACAGTCTTTTAGCTCCATACAGGGAAATAGATGGCGAGCCGCTCGGTGAGAGAAAAGTTTGGGTTAAGAACGATTATGTTAAATTTATTAGGTTTGGACAATGGCGCATAGAGCGGACGGGTCGAGGTGTATTAGGTTTTATTACGGATCATAGTTATCTTGATAGCCCAACATTCCGAGGGATGCGGAAAAACCTGATGAATTGTTTCAACGAGATTTACATATTGAATTTGCATGGAAACGCAAAGCGAAAGGAAACCGCACCGGATGGAGGCAAAGATGAAAATGTATTTGATATAATCCAGGGAACTGCAATTGGTCTTTTTGTGAAAAGTTCTGTAGTAGAAGATCGGAGCCGGATATTTTACGCGGATTTATGGGGCAAGCGCAAGCCTAAATACACATTTCTTGAAGCAAACAATGCAAAGTCAATCGAGTGGCGACAGATCGAGCCGAAGGCACCATTCTATGAATTCGTACCTATAGATGGACATCGAAAAGAGGAGTACGAACGAGGGTGGAAGGTAACTGAAGTTTTTCACGTTGGCAGTAACGGTGTTCAGACTTCACGCGACCAACTTATTGTTGCGATAGATAAGGACGACCTTGAAGATAAGATCAATAGGTTTAGAGATATCAGGTTAAGTGACAACGAGGTTCGTGATGAGTTTTTTTCAGGTAAAGGAAATACAAAATATATGGCAGGAGACACGCGCGGTTGGAAATTAGGAGAAGCTAGAGCCGCATTACAAAAGGACTCCGCTTGGGAGAACGATATAACAGGATATACTTACCGACCTTTTGATAATAGGTTCATACTGTATAGCACTGTGATGGTCGACTGGCTGCGAGAGGATGTAATGCGACATTTGCGAAAGGACAATCTTGCTCTCTGTGCAGGAAGGGCTGGGTTGGTTGTAAGTGCGGAGTGGGATTTGGCCTTTTGCGTAAGAGAAATGTGCGACCACAATCTCTTTTATAGGGGGAGCAGCTTTAATATGCCCTTGTACCTGTATCCTAATTCGTTTGAGAATGTACAGGTGGATATGGATTACGAGAATTGGACAAGAGGTAAGAGTGGTCGCTTTCCGAATTTATCACGGGTGTTTGTGGATGATTTAGCTAAGCGGGTCAATTTGGAGTTTGTAAGTGACGGGCACGGCGATTTGAAGGAGACGTTTGGGCCGGAGGATGTGTTTGATTACATTTATGGGGTGCTATATTCGCCTGAATATCGCAGCAGATATGCTGAGTTTTTGAAGATAGATTTTCCACGAATTCCTTGGCCGAAAGATAGGAGGATTTTCCGGAAGGTCTGTAAGGTTGGAGGGCAATTGGTAAAGCTGCATTTGATGGAGGCGGAGATTTTAGAAGACGAGAAAAAGTGGCCGAGCTTTCCAAAAGAAGGCAGCCGGGTTGTAGAAAAAGGTTATCCTAAATACGTTGCCACGGCTGAGAAACCGGAGAAAGCAAAGGTCTATATAAACAAAGACCAGTACTTTGAGGGTGTTCGGCCTGATGTTTGGGAATTTCATATCGGTGGTTATCAGCTTTGCGAAAAATGGCTGAAGGATCGGCGCGGCAGAGAGCTATCGTATGATGATGTTAAGCATTATCAGAAGGTAGTAGTAGCAATAGGAGAGACGATCCGGTTAATGAATGAACCTTGCCTATCGGGGATGTTTGAAAAGCCCACGACTAAAAAGAAGATATAGAGAGATTGCCACGTCGGCCAGTAAATGGCCTGCTCGCAATGACGTCGGTAGATGGAGGGACGGAGGACAGAATACGGACGACTGAGGGCAAAGGGCAGAGGACGGAAGACGGAGGACAGAGGAGGAATAACAAGGGAGAAACTGCATACATTTGTCTATATAAGAGGCCCTTCGTTTGGCCGAGCACTGAAGGGCTTGTTATGTTTGGAGGCGAAAAGTCCAAAAATTCTACTTGATATTGAGGTGGCTTATCTGTTATAAATGTATTATGGAAGTCTATAGATTTTTGCTCTATGAGGTGTAAAACTTCGTTGTTTTTGTATGTAACTTGTGGTTTCTAACATGGAATCAGGGTTTTCACACTTTAGTTAGCAATTCATATTATTCTTTAGTGGAAGGAGGAACATTATGTGTAGAAAGTTGATTTATCTAATGTCTGTTGTGTTGGTGCTGGGTTTTGCCGGAGCAGGTGAAGCCCAGGATATTGACCCCAATCTTGTCGGCTGGTGGACGCTTGATGAGGATTCCGGCAACATCGCTTATGACTCAACCGACTACTGGAACGATGGCACCTTGAGCGGTGGCCCACTTTGGGTACAAGGCCGTATCGGCGGTGCGTTGGACCTTGATGGAACCAATGACTACGTTAATTGCGGCACTGACGCCTCATTTGATATCACCGGGCAGATTACGCTTGCGGTGTGGATAAAAGCACGTGCTGCAGGTGATAACGCACACCAGCATTATGTGGGCAAAGGTAACAATAGTTATTGTATCAAACAGAACTCCTGGAACAACATAGAGGTTGTCATCTATATTGGTGGTTGGAAGGTGGCTACGCTTCCTTTGGATAGTTCATATAATGATGTCTGGCACTATTTGGCTGGAACTTATGATGGAAGTCAAATTAAGTTATACGTCGATGGTGTGTTACAAGCTACTACAAACCAGACGGGGCCAATAGCCACCAATGCTGACCCTGTTAGGATAGGGACAAGAGATGGTACAAGGTGGTATTACAATGGTTTAATAGACGATGTCCGGATCTACAATCGTGCGCTGTCGTCGGTAGAGATAAAAAAACTGGCAAGTCCTGAAAGGGCCTCAGCTCCCGTACCGGCTGATAGCGGTGTAATTAGCCACCCTGAAGTAACCCTTCAGTGGGAAGCAGGAATCAACGCAGCTTCGCATAACGTGTACTTTAGCGACAACGAACAGGCTGTAATAGAGGGTACTGCACCTGTTACCACCGTGAGCCAGACCAGCCACGGTCCCTTATCGCTCGATTTAGGCACGACTTACTACTGGCGGGTCGATGAGGTCGAGACCGATGGCACTACTGTACACACAGGGGAGGTCTGGAGCTTTACAGTTCAGCCACTTAATGCTTATAGTCCTCAACCTTCTGATGGAGCCGGATATGTTGACCCCAATACCGACCTTGCCTGGAGTCCGGGTTTCAAAGCACTGTCGCATGATGTGTATTTAGGCACCAATGAAACTACTGTGGCTAATGCGGACAACTCTTCAGCCGAGTTTAAGGGCAACCAGACTGCTCTGACATACAAACCTGCGGCTCTTGCACACGACACACTTTATTTTTGGCGGATCGATGAGCAAAATGACGATATGACGGTTTCCAATGGCGATGTGTGGAGATTCGGGACAGTACCCGAAATATTACTTACCGAGCCCAATCTCGTCGGCTGGTGGAAGCTTGATGACGGCCAGGGCAATTTAGTTCTTGACTGGTCCAGCCTCGGCAATCACGGCACGGTTTTAGGAGACCCAAACTGGGTACAAGGCCAGTTAGGTAGTGCACTGGACCTCGATGGATTTGATGATTGCGTTGATGTCGGGGATCCTAATAGCCTTAACATCACTGATCAGATTTCGCTTTTAGCATGGATAAAAACAGGTGCTGCGAGTAATAGCGCAGACCAATCCTATATAACGAAAGGTAACGACAGTTATGCGTTAAGGCATAGTGGCGATAATAATTTACAGTTCCGCATCTCAGAAACAGCCGTCGCTGGAACCCCTGTGCAGAGTTCATTTAATGACATCTGGCACCATTTGGCTGGAACTTATGATGGAAGTCTGCTTATCCTATATGTTGATGGCGAATCGCGAAGTACCACAGTTTCTACAGAAGCGATAGCCGAAAGTGTCTACAATGTCAATATAGGCAGAGAGTCTGTAGGAAATCGCTTTTATTACGACGGTGTAATAGATGACGTCCGGATTTATAACCGGGTGCTAACAGAGGAAGAAATTAAGCAGGCTATGAGAGGTGAGCCGCTAATTACCTGGAATCCAAGTCCAACAAACGGAAAGATAATGGACATTGAACACACTCAGCCCCTTAGCTGGTCGCCGGGAGATGAGGCGGTGCAGCACGATGTGTATTTTGGCATTGATAAGGCTGCCGTCGAGGCTGCTGATACTTCTGACGCTACAGGTATATATCGAGGCCGGCAGGATCCTAACACGTATACCCCGCCGGAAGCTCTTGAAATCGGCCAGACCTACTACTGGCGGATCGATGAGTACAATACCGACGCAACAATCAGTAAGGGCAGAATCTGGGGCTTTACCATAGCTGATTATCTTATTGTGGATGACTTTGAAGGCTATGACGACGTCGATAACAGGATATACAGTGCCTGGGAAGACTACTACGCGAATAACACCGGCATGACTGTGGGGCACCTTGATACTCCGTTCGCTGAGCAAGATATAGTGCACATTGGCCGTCAATCAATGTACATGCGCTACGACAACGATGGTACCGTGAATGAAGGTACCGACTTTGAACAGACCGGGACATTGTTTTATTCTGAAGCTCAACGTTCGTGGGAAGCCCCTCAGGATTGGACCAGAAGGGATGTTACTCCATTGACGCTGTGGTTAAGAGGCATACCAGCGTCTGTTGGCAGCTTCACAGCAGGGCCACCTATTCAGATGACTGCTGGTGGCACGGACATCTGGGGTACGGCTGACGAATTCCACTTTGCCTACAAGCGGCTCTCCGGCGAAGGGAGCATGACAGCGAAGGTGGTCAGCATCACTAACACCGATCCATGGGCCAAGGCAGGCGTGATGATTCGCCAGACGCTGGAACCCGGTTCCGCGAATGTTATGGTGGCCATCACGTCTACTAGTGGAGTTACCTTCCAGAACCGTAATACAGCAGGTGCCGAAACCTTATCAACTACACAAGAGGGCATCGCCGCTCCACAATGGGTGAGAATGTCCCGCAGCGGCAACACCTTTACCGGAGAGTATTCTGCTGATGGAAGCAACTGGACAATAATGGACTCTGTGGAAATTCCCATGCTTCTGGATATCTATATAGGCTTATGCTTGACAAGCCATAACGTCAATGAAACGTGCACAGCCGAATTCTCGGATATTAACACGAGCACTACTGTCACAGGCGATTGGCAGTCGCAGGATATCGGCATTGAAAGTAACGTTGCAGAGCCGATGTATGTCGTTCTGGAGGACAGTGCCGGCAACAGTTCGGTGGTCACGCATTCAGACCCGGCTGCAACGACTATAGGAAGCTGGACGCAGTGGTCTATTCCACTGACAGACTTTGCCGGTGTGAATCTGCAGGCTGTCAAGAGTATGGCTATTGGTGTCGGCGACAGAGCCAATACACAGCCCGGCGGCGAAGGTACGCTGTACATTGATGATATATGGCTGTATATTCCTATGCTTGCGGAATAATAGTTGCTGGCCTAATGTAGACTGAGCAACTGCTTTGCCAAAGGTGGATTAATTCGGGGCCTATACTGATTGATTCAAGATTCAGTATGGGTCCCGCTCATTTTTAGCATTGTGTGTTTTCAACTCGCTTCGAAAAGGACAGAGGTTTACCCGCCTGACTTCGGCGAGCTCAGTCGAGCCGTGGCGGGACAGAATTCGTAATTTTTAGCTCGCTGGCTTGCCCGACGTAGCCCGCCTACCCAGAGGTCCATTCTCCATAGCACTGCGAAGGATGAACTTATCCGGCGGACAGGCTTTAGCGAAGGCGGGTTTATCCAGCGGGTTTTTATTTAAAGCGAGCATCGAGCATCAAGTATCGAACATTCACCCGTGAGATAGGCGCAGCCGCCATCTCACCGGCTAAATCCGTGTTAATCTGTGCAATCCGTGGTTAGAAATTTTACTTTACACTTAACAAATAATATTGTATAATATATATCTAACAAGTATTATCGTATTGCGTATTGCGGATATTAAAGATTCGGCCCTCCTTGAACGGAGTCGATAGCAAATCATAAACTTACATCTGCCAAAGTCCGCTTGGGGATGCCTAACGGCAAGCGAATTAGAGATTGGAGTTACATAAGCGTAGGGTGGTGGCTTTCATCCTTCGCACCCCTTAGGGGGGAGGATGGATGCCCCACCAATTTTTCTTGGTGACAAACAGGTTAAGACGTGATAGTTTATAGCTCACGGATTCCAAGCGAGGCAGCCTTGACGCATTTGTTTGAAGAACTCTATGCGAGACTCGTGCTACGTAGCGTCCCGCCAAAAGCGGGGCTTCCGGCCTTCGTAGCCATAGGCTACTACGGCGGAGTAGATACTACGCAGAGTAGCATACGAAAAAACCTCAATGAAAGGGAGAAATAAGAAAGGTAGCCCGAATTCTCTATTTGGATTTTTTCCATGGTGGTCAATATGAAGAAAATGGATGTTTCCGTATGTTTAAGACCTATTCGATTTGCTTTTTTAGTGCGGCCAAATGATAAAACCAAAGTTCAGCGTATTTTTGAAATTAATACGTGTCTCTGGGGCGGGATGTATAATCCAATCATTCCATATTTCGAACGGACACCAAATTGGTGGTCAAGAGATAGACGTCACTTTCAAAAACCACGTAAAATCATTGAGGGATATCTTAATTTTTTCGAGCCTGACTTTATAGTAGAAGCAGAAAAAGGATTAGGCAAGAGATTAAATCTGTCTGATGATGTTGTTGTCAATATTAACAGCTTTCGTTTTGATGAATCTTACCCCGGTTACAAAGAGATCCGTGGATTAAATGTTTTTGGAATTTATAAAGAATTATATCAAAAGGAATTTAAATTTGTCCGGCGACATAAACATGGCATTATTTTGGTACAACCTAAAGAACAAAGGTTTAGATTGTTTGTGTCTTGTATTTTTGGTACTTTCCCTCAAGAGAAATCTCTATCATATATAGAAAAAGGTTACCAAGAAGCCTTCGATCCAGAAGAAATTACTTTAGAACCAGATCAAATTAAAAAAATTTACAACAAGCCGTATGGTTCCCCCTTAGATATTGGCTGCGAGAATATTGATATTTATCATTCGGATCATACAGACCCAATGGTATTTATTTTGGACGTAACTCAACCCAAAGACCTAATAGATTTTTGGAATTTACGAACTTATAAAAGGAGAATCTTGGCGATTCCAGTTCAATGGATTGAATCTTTGTCTGAATTTTGTAAAGATTTTGCAATTAAGAATTACGTGCCACTACCTGGGAATCCACATGGAGTTATGATTCATCCAACATTTCTTTTCTCTCGTTCTCTTGTAGATGAACAAATTGAGAATATCATACAATATTTGCGCGTTAAGAAAAAGGGCGCTATATGCTTGCAAAAGTGGTATCCAGATTTTTGGGAGAAAAAATCTGATATAATTTGGAGTCCTAACAGAGCAGTTCTGACAGTTAGTGAAAGCAAACAAGAAATAACGATAGATGATAATGTAAGCTTCAAGTTCAACAATCTGTCTCCAGATTTTGTAGATAGATACGCAAGTTCCTCTTGTTGGGCGAATGTAATTCATTTGAGAGAAGAAATAGATAAAAATGAAATCGCTACTGTTTTTCCAGCTTCCCTGAGAAATCCATCGTTTCCAAACCTAAGTTTTGATAATAAGCGAATCCTTTCAAACACAGAAGGCCTGATAACTTACCAGGATCATAAAAATTGGCATGAATATTGGAATGTTTTAAATGGTACATCAGCTTTTATAAAATGGTTTGAAACTCAAAATGTAAATACTGAAATTTCAGCTGCCGGAAAAACTTTACTACAAGTAATGAAGTCACTTCAAGGATTTTGGGGCATACGCTATATATCGCATCCCAAGATAATTGAACGATTAAATTCGATGGCATGCAAGCTAAGTAAAAGAACAGAAACAATTGAGGGTCAACAGAAAGAATATTTAGGAAGAACTGTAAAATTTGATGCCTTAAAAGAAGAAATACATAAAATCAACGAGGATGATATCACAACAGAGTTCTGGAAAAAGAAAGTTATTGAATCTTTAATAAAATACAATGTTATCAAGCTTGGTTTAGAAGTCAAATGTAGTTTATGTAACCACCGAAACTGGTATTCTCTGAATTCGTTAAAATACGAGTTAGTTTGCGAAAACTGTTTAAAAACATTTTCTTTTCCGCAGGATAGCCCTTCTAATCGAGAAATAAACTGGTGTTATAGAGTTATTGGACCATTTGCTAAACCCGATTATGCTCAAGGTGCATATGCATCTGTTTTAGCTCTGCGTTTTTTCAATGATTTAGATAGAGGATTGTCAAGTTCATTAAGCTGGTGTACAAGCTTGGAATTAACATTAGAATCAGGCCAGAAGAGTGAAGCAGATTTTCTGTTATGGTATCAAAGAAAACGTATTAGAGAAAACAATTATGGAGTTGAACTTGTTTTTGGTGAATCCAAAAGTTTCGCAAAGGATTCATTTGGGGAAAAAGATTTAAAGAACTTACGAAACCTTGCACAAAAATTTCCTGGCTCAATTTTAGTCTGTGCTACAATGAAAGACAAGCTTGATGCTGATGAGAAAAAAAGAATAGCAAAGACAGCTGTTTGGGGTCGAGCAAGTGCACCTATAGGTACAACGAGAGCACCTCTTATCGTACTTACTGCTACAGAGTTATTTTCACAGTCAACTTTGGGGCTTAGGCATCTTTGGAAACAAAAAGGCGGCAAGCGTGCTCAATTAATAGAACCAGCTTATATCCGAGAGGACAATTTGCGGGTTTTAGCAGATCTAACTCAACAAGTATATTTGGACTTACCATCATATCATGAATGGTGGGAAGCGAAATGGAAACAGAAGAAAGCTAAGAAAAGGAAGTCAATGTAACGTGACCCGAACTTGCTGTTAGAGCAAACAGAAGAAATTAAAGGTGTCCGCCTGCCCCATAGGGGGTACTTTTTTCGATGGAGACAGGAGAATTCAAGTCCGTCGCGCTCCGCAGCCGGATCTACGCTATGCTCCGACATAGGAGAGAATAATGAAAGAGATACCGTTGGGCCCGTAAGCAGAAGACGGCTTGTCCTTCGTAGCCCGCCTGCCCAGAGTTTACGGCGGGCAGGCTCTTAGCGACCTGTGGTGAGCAAGGTCGAACCAAGAAGGAAGGACGGAGCAAACTTGCTCTACAATTGTCGAGAATGTTCTACAAATCGGCCCTATTTTATGCAAAACAAAGCCAATTTTCGAAAAAGTCAAATGGATGTAAAGACAAATATAACAAGGGATTATGAGAAATATATTGCACTGGACATTTGGTAAAAACAAACCCAAACAAAGCCAATCCTTAAGGAAAGGAATGTTAAAATGGGTAAGGTAAGCGTCTTTATCGTTAGCATCATTTTTGTATTCGTATTGTTGAACGTAAGTGCAGCTCAGGTGACAAAAACTGAGCCGGCATACACGGCTGATTGGGAGTCTTTGAAGAAGCGCAATCCGGCGCCGGATTGGTTCCGTGACGCCAAGTTCGGCATATACTTTCACTGGGGAGTCTATTCCGTGCCGGCATTCGGCAACGAGTGGTACCCCCGCAATATGTACAACAAGAGCGGCGATAATCGACGGCCCGGCCCAAGCCGGGAGTACACGCATCATGTAGAGACATACGGCGACCCGAATAAGTTCGGCTATCCCGATTTTGTGCCGATGTTCAAAGCCGAGAAGTTCAACGCCGATGAGTGGGCGGAGCTATTCAAAAAGGCCGGTGCTCAATTCGCCGGGCCTGTTGCGGAACACCACGATGGCTACTCGATGTGGGCAAGCAAGCAGACGCCATGGAATGTAAAAGACACGGGGCCAAAACGTGATATAACCGGCGAGCTGGCTAAGGCGATTAAAAGCCACGGCATGAAGTTCGTCACTACGTTTCATCACGCCAGGAACAACCTGCACCAGATTAAAAAGGACGGCAAGCTGGTCTGGTCAGGCCACTACGAGTTCGTTAAGAAATATTTCCCCGCTTTGCTCGAAGACCCGAAGAATGCAATCATGTACGGCTATATGCCGCGTGAGAAGTTCTTAGAGATGTGGAAGGGCAAGCTGATCGAGGTCATCGACAATTACCAGCCGGACCTGATGTGGTTCGACGCATGGCTGGACGAAATCCCCGACCAGACCAAAGTGGAATACCTTGCGTACTATTTCAACAAGGCCAACGAATGGGGAAAAGAAGTCATCGTGACATTTAAGGATAAAGACCTGCCTCGCGAAGTGGCGCTGGATGATTATGAAAAAGGACGAGCCGACAAGTTGACGGATTTTGTCTGGCTGACGGACGATACAATCAGCAAGGGTAGCTGGTGCTATACTGAAGACCTTCAGATTAAAAGCACGGCTGAGGTGCTGCGGACGTTTATTGACATCGTCAGTAAAAACGGCCAATTGCTGCTTAACATCTCACCCATGGCTGACGGCACAATTCCTGACAATCAGAAGCAAGTTCTGCTGGAAATGGGGCAGTGGCTGTCGAAGTATGGTGAAGCTATTTACGAGACGCGTCCTTTTGTTGAGTTCGGCGAAGGTTCGACCCGGATGGGAAAAGGCGGAGGTTTTGTAAGGATGAAAGGCATGTATGGCCCGGAGGACATCCGTTATACTCGCAAGGGTGACACGGTCTATGCAATCGTACTCGGCTGGCCAGGAGAAAACAAGGCAATCACGATGAAGATGTTCGGGCAGGGCGGAAAAGCCCAGGATATAAAAGTCACAAGTGTGTCGATGCTCGGTACAGATGAATCAATCAAGTGGGAACGGCAGGATGCCGGGCTGATAGTCACTACGCCGAGTAAGAAAGTGGATGATTTGGCGATTGTATTTGAGCTTAGCACATCGGGTTGATTTTAAGGAGTCTGTTGTTTTAATTTTTCTTCAGGTTCTGGCAGGCGTAGATAGTTTGGTATTAATGTTACCGGATCGGCGAATTGGCCGGCCAAGGCTTTTTGCCAGCCGAGTAAATGAACCTTGCTTGCTTGTGGACTCCAGTATTGTTCGTCCAAAAATACAACGCGTTTTGTTGGAGTGGTTTTAAATTTATCCTTATGATATAAAAGTCCATCACCGAGCAGCCAGATAGGCTTGTCGCTTCCTGCAAACCTTTCGATAAATTCTGGGGCACTGATTAAAACATCAGGTAGAATTTTTTGCCATGTGCCGTGTCTCATTGCTTGTGGTTTTTTACTTGTATCACCATTAATTTCGTAAACGGCGGTGAAGAATTGGTTGCGCTTGGCATCGAGAACTGGAGCGACGAGTATCTGCCGGAAGGCATCCTGCGGAGAGCGTCGGGCTCGTCTAAAGCCGGGCCTATCGGCATCAAGCATCGGGAGGCCGGTTACATTTGCGGCGATGCAATCGAGTGTATCGACTGTGACGATTTTAGCGCCGATAGCTAAGTGCATCATCTTAGCCAAAGTTGTTGCTATCCGCAGGCCGGTGAAGCTGCCGGGGCCGATAGATATGTAAATCTGCTCGATTTCCTGAAGTTTTTGGTCTAATCGAACTAACAGTTGGCGGATCGAAGGAAAAAGCTCTGCGCTGTGTCTGGCTGGGCCGGAAAACGAAGTTTCGGCAAATAATTTTTCACCGATTGCTATCGCAACGGAGCCCGTTCGGCTGGAAGTTTCAACAGCTAATATCAATGGTTCTTGAGTCATATTACTTATTTTGAATAGCTATGTTCTTATGATTTTCCCCAGAATAAAGCATTATTACGACAAAAAACTTGAAAAAAAAGTTTTTTTTATATGACTATTTCAA
>Ga0315533_1002707_pt1 | contig 12138 bp, 9 predicted proteins | sample SalMarSW160130MG_FD_203081 | JGI IMG/M metagenome (GOLD analysis project Ga0315533, IMG submission 203081) | Salt marsh sediment microbial communities from the Plum Island Ecosystem LTER, Massachusetts, United States - Salt Marsh Sediment SW1601-30 ...
GCCTAAAGTGAGCTAAAGTGCCTAAAGTGAGCTAAAGTGCCTAAAGTGAGCTAAAGTGCCTAAAGTGAGCTAAAGTGCCTGAAGTGAGCTAAAGTGCCTGAAGTGAGCTAAAGTGTCTGAAGTGAGCTAAAGTGCCTAAAGTGAGCTAAAGTGCCTAAAGTGAGCTAAAGTGCCTAAAGTGAAGGTGTAGAAGCTGGTTTATCGTTGTGGAAACTCGTATCGAGGCTGGAGGCTGGAATGGTCGAAGAAAACAAGCTTCTGCCGTGAGGTGTCCCGCGGACCACAACCTTAAACGAGAGTCGTAAACATATTAGGCACTTTTAAGCCGGAAAAACTTGTACATCGCGTAAGTACCTAATAGATTTTTGGGCTAAAGTCGTATTTTTTAAGGATTTGCAGGTGATTTAGCAGGGTGGTGTCGACCGTAATACTTGAGTTTTTGGCTGCCTGGAAGCTTATGGTTTTGCCTTATCCGGGTAAAATTATAGCAGCAAAACAAGCTGTAGGAATATAGGATAATGAGTAACAAGCTGTTGTCAGGCGGCTGGTTATCCGATATAATAAATCCGGACCTGCTTTTTGTGCGGTCAGCAGATTTACAGGGATGTGGTGTAGGTAAGAAATTGAGGGGAAAAACGACTGACAGCTTTTATGAGGAGGAATTGTTGAATGGGCTCTAATTTGTCGAGTCTGGACAAACTGGAAAACCAAAGCATTTTTATTATCCGGGAGGCCTACAGCCAGTTCAGAAAAGTGGCGATGCTGTGGTCGATCGGCAAGGATTCCACGACTCTCTTGTGGCTCGTTAGAAAGGCCTTTTTTGGCAGGGTACCCTTTCCGACTATTCATATTGATACCACATACAAGTTCAAGGAAATCTACGATTTCAGAGAAAAATACGCTAAGGAATGGGGCCTTAACCTGATCGTTGCAAAGAATGAGCAGGCCATCAGCAGAGGCGTAGGGCCTACCAAAGGCAAGTTTCAGTGTTGCAACGAGCTTAAGACGGTTGCGCTGAAACAGGCAATTGCCAAGTACGGCTTTAAGGCGTTGTATCTCGGAATCAGAAGGGACGAGCACGGTATTCGTGCCAAGGAGAGGGTTTTCAGTCCGCGGGACGAGGATTTTGAATGGGATTATAAGAACCAGCCGCCGGAGCTGTGGGACCAGTACAAGACCAAGGCCGCCGAAGAAGAGCACCTTCGCGTTCATCCGCTGCTGGGCTGGCGTGAAATCGACGTCTGGGAATATGTAAAAAGAGAAAAAATTCCTGTTGTTGACCTTTACTTTGCCAAAAAGGGGAAACGATATAGAAGTATCGGCTGTGAGACCTGCTGTGAGCCGATTGATTCGGATGCCGACACGATAGACAAGGTTGTCGAGGAGTTAAAGACCTCTAAAATTTCCGAGAGGAGCGGCCGAGCACAGGACAAGGAAGACGACTATATGATGCAGAAGCTGCGGTCGTTGGGATATATGTAACTCAAACTGACCCCCGCCGTTTTGCTTCGCAAAAGCGAAGCAGCGGGGGCCAGTTTGAAAATGCAAAAATCAAAGTGTAAAATACAAAATTGCGGAACCCGCCTGACGGCGGATGGCGTTGAAAATGTAAAAATCAAAGTGCAAAATGCAAAATTGCGGAATGTATTGTCAAAAATCGACTTACATCCCGCCCCTCGGAGGGGCGGGATACATTTAACATTTGCTATAAATCGGTCAATTTGAGTATGTAAGATGACCACTCAGAACAGAGAGGCACACATACGCTCAATAATGAAGGCGGTCAGCTACCGGTTGCTTGCTGCCGTTGCGACCGGCTCGATTGCCTTTGTTTTCACTAAAAGATTAGATATCTCTATCGGCATAGCTTCCGTGGAAGCGGTGGCAAAGATAATATGTTATTATATCCATGAGAGATTTTGGTCGTTTATAAAGTTCGGCCAGAAGAGGCATCCATTATCTTCTCTGCCGGTAAACAGACCGCTCGAAGAAAGGGATATGGAGGAAATTAAGAAGAAGCTGAAAGAGCTGGGGTATATCAACGAGGATTGAAATGGACGTACTTAGCTTTGTTATTGTCGGTCACATCGACCACGGGAAATCGACGCTGATAGGAAGACTGCTTTACGACACCGATTCGCTGGCTGCGGACAAAATCGAGGAGATTCAAAAGGCCTCGGCCGAGGCGGGCAGAGATACGGAATTTGCCTATCTGCTGGACCATCTGGAAGAGGAGCGCAAGCAGGGTATCACGATTGATACGACGCAGGTTTTCTTCAAGACCGGCAAAAGGCGTTACGTAATAATCGATGCCCCGGGCCACGTGGAGTTTGTCAAGAATATGATTACCGGCGCTTCGCAGGCCGAGGCCGCTGTTCTGATTATTGATGTCGCCGAGGGTGTTAGAGAACAGACCAAACGGCATTCGTATATGTTATCACTGCTCGGACTGGAGCAGGTTGTTGTAGTTTTGAATAAGATGGACCTGGTTGATTTTTCTCAGGACAGTTTCAACGCCGTTAAGAAAGACATACAGAAGTTTCTGAAATCGATAGATATTGAGCCGATTTTTTACATTCCGATTTCTGCAATCAAAGGTGACAATATCACCAAAAAGTCCGACAGTATGAAATGGTATAACGGCCCGACGTTTCTGGGGAGTTTGGACAGTTTGCAAAACAGGCAGCCGCCTGAGGACAAGTCCCTGCTTTTTCCCGTCCAGGATGTTTATAAGGTCGCAGACAAGAGAATCAATGCCGGCAGGGTGGAGTCCGGCGTAATCGCCAAAGGAGACAGGATAAAAATTCTGCCGAGCGGTCAGATGACAAGCGTTGATTCCATCGAGAAGTTTCTCGAAGATACCGACAGAGCCGTTGCCAGTGAATGTATTGGGATGACAACCGTAGATTCGGTTTTTCTCAATCGCGGCGATATAGTGTGTTTGCCGGGCAGCGAGCCGGTCGTAACCGACAGCATCGCCGCGAGCATCTTCTGGATGGCTAAGCGGGACTTCGACGGGAGGCAGAAATTGACTATAAGATGTGCGACGCAGGAGACAAGCTGTAAGATAGAGAGCATTAACAGGAGGATTAACTCCTCGACTCTCGAAGTTATTGAGCAGAACGCCAAGATACTGAAGAATCTTGAGGTAGCGGAGGTCATTCTGAAGACCAAGAATCCTGTGGCCATCAAGGACTTCAACGATGTTCAGGAATTGGGTCGTTTTGTCCTTGTGCAGGATGAGAATATATGTGCCGGCGGGATTATTGCCGGTGCAGGATGAGAGTATGTCAGAGAGCCCAAGAACTGTAATAATAGGCCTCGATGGTGTGCCGTTTGGTATGCTTAAGGATTTTGCCGAGGCCGATGTGATGCCGAATACCGGCCAAATAATCCGGGACGGATTCTTTGCGCCTATGCGCTCTACAATCCCGGAAATCTCCTCGGTGGCCTGGTCGTCCATCATAACCGGCACCAACCCTGGTGAACACGGAATCTTTGGTTTTGTCGATATTCATCCTGATTCGTATAAGATGAAGTTTCCCAATTTCAGTGACCTTAAGCAGGCGCCGTTCTGGGGCCGGGGTAAGGGCAAATCCGTTATAATGAATGTTCCCTCGACGTATCCCGTCAGTGAGATGAATGGGGTGCACATATCGGGCTTTGTTTCCATAGATTTTGAAAAAAGTGTTCATCCGAAGTCATTCATAGCCCGGCTGAAAGAAATGGACTATCGCCTGGATGTTGATTCGCAGAAGGCCCACAGTTCGATAGACCTGTTTCTGGAAGATTTGGATAAGACCCTTGAGGCGAGAATCCGGGCCTACCGTTATCTCTGGGAAGGCGAAGATTGGCAAACCTTTATGCTGGTATTCACCGGAACAGACCGGCTGATGCATTTTTTGTTCGATGCTTACGAAGACAAAGACCATAAGTATCATAATGACTTTCTCAACCACTTTCGCAGAATCGATGAAGTAATCGGTGAAGTCTGCTCCAAGCTTACCGGAAAAGACTCTTGTTTACTGCTTTCCGACCACGGCTTCGAGGCGCTCGAAAAGGATGTTTACGTAAACCACCTTTTGAGTAGCGAGGGGTTTCTGAGCTTCAAGCAAAATAGCGAGCGGAAGCTGGTGAATATCGATATGGCTACGAAGGCGTTTGCGCTGGACCCGGCCCGAATCTTCATAAACCAAAGGGGCAAATACCCCGCCGGCGGTGTTGAGGGCGGTGACAGAGAGCGCTGCTTGAAGGATTTGGAAGGGCTCTTTGACTCGCTTCAAATTGACGGCAGAAAGGTTATAAAATACATATACAGAAAAGAAGACGTTTACTCGGGCCCACATCTGGGCAGCGCGCCGGATATGATTCTTATTGCCGACAAAGGATTTAATCTAAAGGGTTCTATGGCCGCACAGCAGCTTGCCGGCAAAGGTCCGTTCACCGGCAAGCATACCTATCAAAATGCCTTTTTGCTTATAAGAGATAAACGGGCCGTATCTGACTTTATCGGCGACCATCCGTCTGTAATTGATGCCGGCCGACTAATCAGGTTTCTTGCAACAGGTAGCTAATTATGGGGCGTAAGCAGGATTTACATAAAGCCGTGAGCCGGCGCAGTGTGCTAAAGTACGGCGTTTACGGAGGCCTGTCAGCGGGGCTATGGCTGGGTGGCTGCGGCAGGCGACGCCGACAGGAATTGCCCAATATTGTTATGCTTTTGGTTGACACCTTGCGGGCCGACCATATGAGCGTCTACGGCTATGGCTACTGGGGTGGTGCGGTGGGTGGTTATGAAGCCCCGACTACGCCAAACCTCGAGCGGCTGGCGGGGCAGGCGGTGGTCTTCAAGCGTGTAATCGCCCCCTCCAGCTGGACAAAGACCTCTATGGGCTCGATTATGACCGGCTGCAATCCGTCACGCCACGGCGCCCAAGGCGTCAAGGATGTCCTGCCAGATGGGCTGACCACCATAGCTGAGGCACTTGCCGAGCAGGGGTATTACACCATCGGTGTCAACACCAACCCGTGGCTTAAATCCATATTTGGTTTTAATGCCGGGTTCCACACCTACCACACGCTGCCGTGCGAAGCATCCTTCGGCAGCGCTTGGGACGTCAATCGAACAGCGCTGGAGCTGTTGAAACAGGCACCACAAGGCAAGCCGGTTTTTCTTTATCTGCACTATATGGATGTTCACTCTCCGTATGCGCCGAGCCGGCCGTTTTTTTCCGAGCCGCCGGCAACCATCCCCGGGCTGGGTGTGGTACCGGACGATGAGCTGGATATTCTATACCGTCAGAAAGGGCTGGACGCTCCGGGGGTGGTTCCACGAATAATTAAGCTTTACGACGGTGAGATTCGAACCGTCGATGCCGCCATAGACCAGCTGCTGAAAGAGCTTCAAAGAGAAAATTGGTTTGACAACACCATCGTGGTAATTACATCCGACCATGGCGAGGAATTCCGCGAACATGGCAGCATTGAACATGGCAAGAACCTCTACCCGGAGGTGTACGAGGTCCCGCTGATATTTCTCTGGCCGGGCCGATTGCCTGCCGGAGTGAGAATCAGCGCACAGGTCCGCTCAATTGATATTGCCCCGACGTTATTTGCTTTGACTGGCTTGGATGTGCCGAAATCGCTTGATGGCAAGCCGCTGCTGCCGATGGAAAACGACCGGCTTCCGGACGAGGTTGCGATAAGTGCTGTCGGCCTAAATGACTGCATCCCCGACCTCGACTATGTGGCGGTGGTTTCTCGTGAGCATCTGTACGTGCGGGAGAAGGTCAATAACGTGGTGGAGTTTTATGACTTGCGTTCTGACCCCGGCGCCCAGCAGAATCTTGGTGATACCGACCCCAAGGCGGCCTTCTACGCTGAACTCGAAGCCGGCACAGTCAGCAGAAAAACAACCGAGCAGGTTGAATTAGACGAGGAAACTCGCAACCAGCTCAAATCCTTGGGCTATCTGCGATAGTATGATAAGTTTACATTTACTTTTTGTGCGAGAAGGCAGGCGAGGGACGTTCGGCAAATATATCCGGAGATATTATGAGTGAACCGTTGAAGGAAAAGCAGCCATTGCCGTGGTGGCGCCGTATAGTGCTGATGTCGGTGCTGGCGGTGATGGTGTTACTCGCCGCTTTAGTATCGGCGGGCTATGTGATGGAGAGGCAATTGGGCGCTGAGGTTATCAAGGTTGTGCGGTCGGGCGAGCCGCTCAGCTTTTCCGATTTGGCGGCGGGCCGGCAGCCGGCCGGCACAGTCGATGATGCGTCTTACTACTATGGCCTGGCATTGTCGGGCATGACCGCCGACGATTTAGAAAAGCTGGTGCGTGCTAACGTCTTCTATCGGATGAAGATTAACACCGAGGCAGCAGGCGAGTTTCCTATCGAGCAGCGTGAAGAGCTGGCTTCGGTACTGGCGGGTTTTCAGACGACACTGAGAAATCTCGACAGGGGGGCGGACATCGGTTTATTTGACCCTGTTATCAGCGTTGAAAAAGGAATAGGGGTGTGCGTGGACCGTTTGCGCCGTGCGCGGACAGCCGCCACTTTGTTATCTACGCGGACATTGAAGTTAATTCTGGACGGTGAAGGCGATGCTGCGGCTGATTCGGCGGTGAATATGTTGAAAATGACACGCATATTTGACCACCAGCCGATTATCGTCGTGCATACAATCAAGGTGGGGGTTTTAGATTTGGCGTGTAAGGATATCCATCTGTTGTTGAGATTTTGTCGGCCATCGGGGCAATCATTGGCGAGGTTGCAGGAGGTGCTGTCGGGAACTATGCCGGCGGATGCTCTGGAAAAGATGTTTTTGACTGAACGAGTCTATCAGACGGAGATGGCGAGGAATTTACTACCTGAGAATATTGTTTCGCAGTATCTACAGCCGGATGCCCCTGATTTGCCGGAGCGGCTGCGTTTGCCGGAGCGTTTCCGGGTGCGGCTTCGGATGCGACAGAAGGCCATCCGGTATTTTCGTGATATGACCCGGTTGATAACTGCTGTGCGTCGTCCCTGGCCGGGACCGTTGGATGCAACGGCTGGCAGTCTGCCTGAACCGGCAAAAAGGTCCCGCAGGTTGTTCTCGAGCGGGGCCGCCTTTATTCGTTTGACCGCCGGAACGCTTGTAAGCATCCGCTGTACCGTTTTAGCTATTGCGATTGAGCGATATCGTCGTTCTCACGGCGAATTGCCTCATTCTTTGGAAGATTTGTCCGGCGATTATATCGACTCGATTCCGGTGGATCCGTTTACGGGCGAGAATCTTCTATACGGCTGGGATAAAGAAAGTTATGTGGTGTACAGTGTCGGCCCTGACCGTCAGGATGACGGCGGTTTTGTAAGGCCGAGGGCTGGGGAGAGGGGTCCACGAGACCTCGGTCTTCGCCTCTAATTTCTTGAGTCCGCGTAGGTAGAAACCGTTACCCCGCACCTACTTTGCGCAGCAAAGTTAAATTCTAATATCTAAATTCGAAATCCCAAACAAATTCTAATTACCAAAACTCAAATGTTCAAAACAAGTATGTTTGGAGCATTTGAATTTAGTATTTTGATATTGTTTAGAGTTTAGAAATTAGGATTTAGGATTTATACTTTTCTGTTCGAAGTAGGTGCGGGGCTGTATTGCGTTGTGATGGTGTCCGAAACAGATGGTGGAGATTAGTTTATATCCTGACCTTCAGAAACGGTTTAAAAATCAAGGCGAAGACCATTGAAGCGACGAAGAAATAAATCAGCCACCAGTCGGTGCCGCTTGTACGGGACAGCCGGTCAGGATACGCTATGCTGATGGACTGAACGGGCGAGTCGGGGCTGAAAGGTTTCTCCAGCGGATTCAGGAGGATATCGCCCCAGTTCCATCCTGGCCGCTCGGTGCTTACACGCATAAAGCCATCACCAATGGTCAGCTCCTTTTCAAATTGCTGGCGGTCAGTATTGAAGATTATACTGTGGTATCCTTTTTCACGGGCTTTGATTTCCCAGCATATTTGGCGCTTGCTAAAAATTCGGATTGGCCCTGTTGCCACCTCGGCTGCGGCGGTGGGCTCGATATTTACGTTTGGCCAGGATGATGAGTCGATATTATCGTTGAGTTTCATTGTAACTATGGTCTGCTCGCCTGATTGCAGCGGTCGGGACTGGTACCACAGCCCCAGTTGTGCCAGAAGTAAAGATACCGGCACAATCATCACCAGCATTGGCCTAATGGCGTGGAACAATAAGAGAAAGGCCCCTTTAAAAAGCCGGCCCTGCGACTGTAGTGTTACCGCTATACTGTCTTTGAATAGCTTCAGGGCAAGCATCTGGGCCTTGATGTCGTCCTTGACCCGGCCGATAGCATGTTGATTGGAGGTGTATTTGAAGATAGCCAGTAGTACCAGGCCGGTTAGTGCTGAAATGATGGTATTCGACAGCCATCCCGGCAGCCCGGCAATAACGGGAGCCAGCAGAAACCTGGCCAGGATATTGATTGGCACGTTTATCCAGCTTATGATTTGAGCGAGCAGATTCATCACTCGATGTACCCCAGACCACGGAGCTGTTCGGCCGTTTTTTCATCCTCATCCTTTGTTTCGTATTTGGCGACCTCCGTTTCGATGATGTGGGTAATAAACTCCTCGATGCTGCTGTATCCGGCGGTTTCGGCTGCGTTTTTAGCCCTGTCAAAAAGGTTAGAATCAATCTTGATTTTGGCCATTTGTTTAACTTCCTTATTTAACTGTCATAGTGTCCTGTTTTATGTCGTGAAAATGTTTTTGCCTGTCATTGAGGGCGGAACTTCCAGTCCGAATTCCGTCAGAATGGACGGTGCTACATCTATCAGGGCCGGGGTGCTGGCGGCGATGGGCTTATTACTGAAGATAACCCCCGGCACTTCGGAGACGTCGGCACAGTGGTCTGCGCTCCAGGCCGAGTCGTTGTCCAGCAGCACATCCCTGGTCATACCGCCCAGACAGGTCGCCCAGGAGGCCCTGTAATCGCGGCAGTAGCCGATAATCAGGTCGGGGGCCAGTGCCGTTGCGGGGCCGGAATACGCTTTGTCCGTGCGGTGTGCTTTTCGGATAACCTGTCTGCCGTTGGTGTCCCTGACCGCTTCGAGTTTGCTTATCAATTCTTCGATAAGCTCTTCGCTCTGGCCGCCGGGCTTGACGATGCCGTCCCGCTCTCGACCATTGAGGTTAAGATACAGCCCGTTTATACCTAAACCATAGGCCCTTGTTTTTGACCAATCGACATTGCTTAGTATCGAAGTTGAATCGGGAGGGTGAAGATAGCCATTGTCCCGCAGCCAGGAATTGAGATTGAACTGTCTTTTGAAATTGGCGAAGCCGTGGTCGCTGAGCACGATAATGGTGGCCTTGTCACCGTAGCGATTTAGAATGTCACCTACGACCGAGTCCAGTTTACTGTAGATTCCCTGAAGGTGGCTGAAGTATGTTTTAGCGTCGTTCGCAGAGCGGGTGGGGTGTTTTTCGTCGGAGTCCCACCAGAACATATGCGACTGTAAATCCGTGCTGGAAAAGTAAAAAAACAGCAGACCGTCGTCATAATTTTCCATAGCGTATTCCAGCAGATTAAGGCGCTCTTCGAGCACATAATCGGCCTGCGTGGCATATTCAGCATCGGTGAACACCTTGTTCGATAACGCCTTATGGTCTTCCTGAAAGCCGGTGGTGTAGAATGATCTCAATCTGCTTGAAATTTCCTTTATAAACTCAGGGGGCTCGGTAATCTTTAAATATGAATCCGAAGGGTCACTATTGATGGGACTTACGTAAAGGCGCAAGTTTGGTTCAAATTCCTGCAGGTAGAATCGGCATATTCCGCTAACGTGTTCATTAGGGCCTATTGTTTCCAGTTCGAAGTCAAGTTTAATCCAATCGCTCCACTGGCCTTGTTTCAGCAGGATTTTGCGTTTCTGGATTTCAATCACTGCTGCTTTTTCTTTTTTGTCTCGGTGGACTAAAAAATCTATAGTCGTTGGTCCTGGCTTTACTAAAAGAGTGTTTTTGGGTCCTTGTAATTGTGCTTTGGCAGTTTCGTTCTCGAAGAAAAGCATAGAGCGCTTTCCGCCGCCTTCATCTTTGGTTCGAAATGGTCCGTCCTCGGCAAAGTGCTGATATGTGCCATAGGTTCCCAGCAGGTCAGGAGTGCCTAATCCCGCCAGACATCTATGGTAGCCGTATTTTGAGGGACTCGGCGGATAATTGGAAGGCAGGTCGTAAAACGTTGAATAGATACTCGCTTCGTCGAGGTAGTCCCAGAAAGGCGTTCCCTGTCTGCGCAGCAGGGTGGCGGGCGGCTTATGGTTGAAGGGCCAAAAGTTCAACTGTAGCTTATATTCTCCTACTTCCCAGTAGCCCTCGCCTGCGACCGTTTCAGCCACGGCGAAAAATGGCGCACATTGTCTTTCCGGATGACGGTGGATGAAATCGAAGATTCCGTGTGAGCCGGGCCCTGCCCCGTTGATGAAATTCGCCCAGGCAACCGGGCTCTGAGGCGGAATGCTGGTGCCGAGCACACGGAAACCGCCCTCCTGGTGAAGCCGGGCGAAATTAGGCAGCTTCCCGGCCTTCATCATCTCTCTGGAAAGGCGCGGGTCCATACCGTCGATGCCGATAACAATAACCTTTTTTCCTGCAGCGGCTCGGCTGCCTTTGCCCGCATAGAGCGGTCTTGCACCCAGGCCCGCACCAAACGCCGCAGCCGCTACGGTGGACTGCTTGAGAAACTCTCTTCGATTAAGTTTGTCTTTGTTATTATGAGCCATTGTATGACTTCCTTACTATTATTTGGGTATCTTATAAGTAGATACGTTCCTATCCTTTCTGATGTTTGGCTTCCGCTGAGCTTTGCACACTGTCGCCGGCGTTGGCGACCTCTAATGGCCGCCCATCCATATATCCGGGTGTTTCGATTCCGAACATATCCAGCACAGTCGGCCCTATATCTATCAGCCGGGGGTGTTCTGTGGCAATGGTTCGATTGCAGAATAGAACGCCGGGGACGAGAGAAGGGTCAATGCAGTGGTCGCCGCTCCAGGCCTTGGTATTGTCGTGGAAGATTTTGTCGGTTACCTCTCCAACGGCGGTTTCCCAGGAGGCGCGATAGCCCCTGTTATAGCCCACAATCAAATCGGGCGCCTCGCCCTTATACGGCCCGCTATAAACCTTTAATGCGTTGTAAACCTGCTTGATTGCCGGCTGGTTTCTGTCCGGGTCGTTTAGCTTGGTAAGCTTTTCAATAATTTCATCGCGCAGCCGTTCGGCTTCGGTGCCGGGGTCAACGACGCCCTGTGATTCCCTGCCCTTGAGATTAAGATACAGCCCTGCTAAACCGACGGCGAAGGCACGGGTTTGGGACCAATCGACACCAGCCATATATTTCTTGTTTCGGCCGTCCTCTTTGAGTTTAAGGTAACCGTTCTCCTCCAGCCAGCGGTTCAGGTCCACGCCGTGACGGAATGTGTTAAAGCCGTGGTCGGAGATAATCATAAGCACAGTGTCCTTGCCCTTGCACTTGGCCACCGTTTTGCCGACCAGAACATCCATACGCCGATAGAGCTGTTCGATTGCGTTGCGTCCCGGGTCGTGCTGTCGTTGCCGGCGGGCGGGATGCTGCTCGTCTATATCTCTCCAGAATGTGTGCTGGATGCGGTCGGTGCCGTCGAAGACACAGACGCACATGCCCTGTTTTACCTTGTCGAGCGAATCAAAGAACATCTTTTCGCGCTCCTGGTCGGTCTGGATACATTGTTGTATGAAAGCGTCGTCGATGAGAACCTTTTCGTTAAGTGCCCAACTGTCTTCAGCCAGCCCCAGTGTGGCAAAAGCCCCCTGGCGTTTAGCGAGATAGGTGGAGTAAACGGCTGGATAGGCAATCGGCATAGCCGGCTTTTCCGGGTCGATGTTGATGGGTGTAACGTATAATTTAAATTCGGGCTCGGTGCTTAACAGGAGAAATTTGCATATCCCGTGCACCTTTATTCCCCAGCCGGCCTTGAACTCAACCTTTATCCATTCGCTATATACGTCCTTCTTGAGTTTGTGACCGGTGCCGTTAATCTTTATATCGGCGGATGCTTCGTCTTTTATAGTTACTACAAAGGGACATTTCAAAA
>Ga0315533_1002708_pt1 | contig 12137 bp, 9 predicted proteins | sample SalMarSW160130MG_FD_203081 | JGI IMG/M metagenome (GOLD analysis project Ga0315533, IMG submission 203081) | Salt marsh sediment microbial communities from the Plum Island Ecosystem LTER, Massachusetts, United States - Salt Marsh Sediment SW1601-30 ...
GTCCTGCCAGTCTATAAGCTCCGGAGCGAAAAAGACCCTAAAGGAAAGGACGGCTAAAGCTAATGCGATAATGCGGACGAGTAATTTGCGAGAGAGCTTAGTCGAATAGCCGACCCAGCCGAACCACATCCAGATACAAAAACTAAAAACGACGGCAAAATATAAGACGTTGATTAATTGCTCAGAAGGAATGGCTTTTAACAGTTTGACCGCAATCAATAATAAAACAAAACCGAGGGTCTGCTTAAAAAGCTCCATCCATCTTCCCGCTTTGGGCAGGCGTTTGAGCAAGCCGGGCATCGAAGTCAATATTGCATAAGGCACGGCCATACCGATTCCCATAATCATTATGGCCAAGGTGCCCAAGGGTAAGGATTGTCCCTGTATCCAGATAAAAGCAACGGTCAAGATTCCGAAACTGCAGGGAGTGCTGAGAATCGCCGCTAAAAAGCCCATTCCAATTGACCCCCAAAAACCATCGCCGGTGCCGGATTTGCTTGTTACGGATGAGGGCAAAGTAATAGTAAAAAGGCCAAACATAAATAAGGCCATTACGAGCAATAAAAGCGACAGAGCTGTCACGATAGCAGGATTTCTTAGATGGTCGCCCCAGCTAAGAGCCGTATGATAAAAGATTTGTAAAATAATATTTGCTGCGGCAAGACAGGCGAAGAAGAGCAAAATTCCGAGACAGAATGTAAGGCCTAATGAAATTGCTCTGGCCTTACTTTGCTGTGCCTGCTTGATGATTCGCATCACAATAATAGGCAGCACCGGCCAAACACAAGGCATAATATTCAGAGATAATCCTGCCAAAAATGCCAACAAAAGAGCAAATGAGACAGAATAAGAGGGTGTTATGACTTGTGGGGTCTCAAGAACGGATTCAAAAGGATGCAAACGTCGCCAGGAATTTGCGAGACCAAAGTCAATCGTCGTTTGCAGTGTCTTCTCAAACGGCGCCAGACAAACGATGCTTGTGCAGGCGATGCCGGAAATTTTGACTTCAATGTCAGCTTTTTTTAATTCGATAGCCCTCATAGATTCATAATCAAATGGTATAAAAACGATAAAGTTGCCGGCGTAAACCTCGATTTTTTTACCGGTGGGGTCCTGGAAAAACCGCCACTTTGGAAAGACAGGCTCAGCGAAAGCTAAAATATCAGATTTTGCCCGGACCTTCAGCTCAAAACCCGATGCAGCAGTGGTGTCCGGGCTGGCGTAAAAGTGCAAATCATCAGTTCCTTCAAACGTGACGGCCAGACCCGGCTTCGAGGCCATATAAACAGGTTCAAGACATGCAGAAGAAAAGTCTTTTCCAGACCTTGCAAGCTCAATCGAATCCATAACGGCGTCGGTAGCCGTTGAAGCGGCTGGACAACAGGCAGTGACAAAGATACAAATGAACCACGATATTGCAGCAGCACTTTTGCGCATAGCTACATTATAAGAAGGTTAAAAGGACAAGGTAAAGGAAAAAAGAGAAGTAAGAGTTAATCCTTATTATTACTTTTCTTTTTCTTTTTGCTTTTGGCCTGTTCGGCAGCTAAAAGGTCAGAAACAGTGGGTTTATCCAGCTTGCCGCCCTTGAGAATTAATTCGACATCGTCGGCTTCGAGGGTTTCGTATTTCAGCAGAGCTATTGCAACCTGCTCAAGCTTGTCTTTATTGGCTATAATTAACTCTTTTGCCTCTTTATATGCCTGTTCGGTAATCCTCTTTACTTCAGCGTCAATCTCTTCAGCAGTTTTTTCCGAATATTCTTTCTCGCCCGGTATAGCGTATAACCTGTTGTTAAAACCGGAATCAGGGTCATAACTAATCGGTCCTAATTTCTCGCTCATACCCCAGCTCAAAATCATCTGCCTGGCTATAGTGGTTGCCTGCTGAATATCATGTTGCGCACCGCTGGAAATGTCATCGCAGAAAATCTCTTCCGCAATACGGCCGCCGAAACATACCTTCATTAGGGCCATACAATATTTCTTCGTGTAATGAATACGGTCCTTTTCAGGAAGAGCAAAAGTCGCACCACCATAAGGGCCGCGAGGAATGATGCTAACCTTATGCAGAGGGTCTGCATCTTCGAGAACGGACTGGATGAAAGCGTGACCGGCCTCATGATATGCAGTAATTTTCTTGTCCTGCTCATCGATAACCCTGCTTTTCTTTGCTCTTCCCCATCTAACTTTGTCTCTTGCCTCTTCCAAATCAGAGGTTTCGACAAAGTCTTTGTTTTCCATAGTGGCGGCCAGGGCCGATTCGTTAATAATGGCGGCCAGGTCCGCTCCGCTAAACATAGGTGTCCCTCTTGCGAGTCTTTCAAGGTCTGCGTCCTGCGCCAGTTTTATCTTCTTTGCGTGAACCTTCAGAATTTCGAGCCTTCCTCTTAAATCCGGCAGCGGCACAACGACCTGCCTGTCAAATCTTCCCGGGCGAGTCAAGGCATGGTCGAGAATATCCGAGCGGTTTGTAGCGGCAATTACTATAACCTGGTCGTTTGTATCAAAGCCGTCCATCTCAACCAAAATTGCGTTCAGAGTCTGTTCGCGTTCATCATGTCCACCGCCGACAAAACTGGCACCTCGTTTACGCCCGATTGCATCAACTTCATCAAGGAAAATAATACAAGGCGAGTTGTCTTTTGCCTGTTTGAACAAATCTCGTACTCGCGAAGCACCGACGCCGACAAACATTTCCACGAAATCGCTGCCTGATATACTAAAGAAAGGTACGTCGGCCTGACCTGCAATTGCTTTTGCAAGCAGTGTCTTTCCACAGCCGGGCGGGCCTATAAGCAAGACACCACGAGGGATACGGCCGCCGAGACGTTGAAACTTTTTCGGATTCTTCAAAAATTCGATTATCTCAGCCACCTCTTCCTTGGCTTCATCAATGCCGGCAACATCGTTGAAAGTAAATTTGACCCGGTCTTTACCCTGCAAACGATGTCTGCTTCGCCCAAAAGACATCAGCATTCCACCGGCGCCACCACGAAGATTCCGAGCAAAAAGGAAGTAAAAAAGACCGACTAATACGAGCAACGGCAAGACCCACTGCATCAACATAATGAGCCAGATATGCTGCTTTGTGAATTTTACCTCAACGCCACTATTGCCGAGGTCTTCGAGAAACTGCTCCCCGATCCAATCGGATTTATAATCTACCGTAAACGAAACAGAGGATTTCTCGCCACGCGCTTCGATGCCTTTCTGATTAAACCTGCCTGTGATTTCAGTCTCTCCAATCTCAACACTTTTGATTTGGTTATTATCAAGGCAATTTTTGAAATCGTCCCAGGTAATAGTGTCTATTCTCTGCCAATGCTGCAGCATCATCATCGCTGAGAATATGACAATTGCAATTATCAACCAGTTATAAGGTCCGCGTTTATATGCCAAAAAGGGCGGTTTTTTTTCGGGCTTACCCTTTTGGCCAGGTTGTGGTCGCACCGGTTTTTTGTTTTGACCATCACTCATAATTTAATACTATCGGCAATTTTCCCACTGCGGTTGTGTATTTACCACAGCTATAAAACCTGCCTTATGCTAAATACTTTCAGCTATTACCACTTTTTTTCCATTAGTTCTACGATTTTATCTGCCAGATTGTTTGCTGCAAGGGCGGAAGCATAGTTAAAATCCTGATTTTGGTAAACGGAATAAGCGGCTTCTGCACTGACTTGCTGATTATCTATCAGCAATTCTCCTGTCTTTAGATTTTTCCAGCTAACAACAGCCGTTAGCTGAACTTCTTTTTCCAAAGCCCTGCCAATCTCGCGCTCAATGGTGAGCGTTGATTCATCAATTGAGACAATTTGTCCGCTTATTACTGTGTCAGCCCGGTCCGGATTTGAGATGACCTTGTAAGGCGTCTGGGCCTCAATGCGTTTGGCCAAGGCATCTGAAAGCTCGTATTCAACCCCTCTTCGAAAGCTTCGGTTATCAAACATTTCCAAGCGAACACTGCTGACGTTTTGTGGGAACAGCTGTTCATTGGAATAGCCGGTGCACCCGCTAAAAGCCAAGATAAAAGACATAAGAGCACAAGCGCATAAAAGCATAAGTGGACGTTGAATTGCGCATATATAACTAATTTTGATGGATTCAATTTTCATTTTTTTGTCTTTTCACTACCTAAACCGCGATTGGGTATTTGCTCTGCCGTTTTTGCGGCCTGGCTGTACGGCCACTGTCTTATTACCATATCGTAATAAAGATTAGCCGCCTGAATGTTTCCGGTTCTTTGATAATATTGGGCGATACTAAGCTGCTTCAAGGCCAATTGCTCATCTATGTCTTTAATTATTTCATCAACACCGATTTCTTCGGCGTCCTGCGGATATAAAGATTTGAGCTTTTCATAGTAGCTCTTTGCAGTAACCAGAGTTGAGGTATCGAATAAGTGCCTTCTATCTTCATTATTGCGTTTATTATATACAGCGTATTTACACCGAGCCATAGCAGCTATAGCATCGGCACCTGTCTGGCCCGTTTGCCATTGTTGTGATATCTCCCACCACTTAAGGTATGCTTCATTGAATTTTTTTCTTTCTTCGTAACTTTTAGTGAGTGCCAAAGCCGCCTTCAGTCCTATTTGTGAATCAAGACCGGCTCGTGTAGTGATTTTTTCCATAATTTTGACGCCTTCGTCGTATCTACTCAATTCAAAGAATCGAAGCACCCTTTTTTTCTGGCCTGTCAAACAGGCGGTGGCAATTTCATACTGCCTGCCCATCGCTGCCTCGACAAGCCAGCTTTGCGGGAATTCGTTCAGGAGCTTATCGTATGTTCTTACGGCGTTGGTGAAACTGCCCTGGCAAAAAAATAACTCGGCCTCGATGAAGGCATCTAAATCAGGGCCGGCAATATCCGGAAATTCCTTTTTAAGCCGATTATATGCTGAGCGTACAACTCGAATTTTGCCGGTATTCATCAGCTTTTTTATTTCAGCCACTTTCAGGAGGAATTTGTCCTGACCCTCAGGCGATACGGGCTCGAGGTCTTTAGCCTGCTCAAGACGCCAGGTATCGGCTGATACTATTTCGGCCGGCCAGAGTAATACCGCTACAATCACCAATATTGTAAATTTTATTCTATATTCAGACATAATTCAGACCTGTCATTTTTACCACGTTTTAACTTTTTTTATCACAATCACTTCAATTATACCCATTTTTGAAACCATTGCAAATCCTTAATAAAAATGTAAAAATTGTTGTTTTTCCGGCCTCTCACAAAGAGCAACTCCATCAAACAGCAGATGTAATAAACAAAAGCCAAAGCCTGAAATAAGGTTATTGAGTATCGATATTTCAGAACCGTTTGTAATTTCTATGACTGCAATTTACTGCATATCTTGACGTCTGAAGAGTAATAGTTTATAGTTATATCGCTTTGCGTTAAGAATAAGCCACAAAAAACAAAAAGTGAACTAAAGTGGCTAAAGTGAATAAAACGGAGCTTGCTTGAATGGCTAATAAGGGTCAATGTGAGAATTGCACAGCGCTTTGCTGCAGATATTTTGCCCTGCCAATCGATACGCCGAAAGACAAAGGAGATTACGATGATATACGATGGTTTTTGTGCCATGAAAATATCACGGTGTTCGTAGAGGACGGCGACTGGTATATTAATATAAATAGCAAGTGCAGATATCTTTCAGAAAAAGACTATAGCTGCAAGATTTATGATAATCGGCCGAGGATTTGCAGAGGTTACCGCCATTCTACCTGTGATTTCGTGGACGGTGAATATGACTATGAGCTGTACTTTGACAGCGCCGAGGAGTTCGAAGAGTATATAAAGACGAAATTAAACAATAAGGGAAAAAAGAAAAAGGCCAGGAAGAAAAAGCCACGAAGACACTAAGACACAAAGAGAAGATAAAATTAGTTGATTAGTTAAGTGGTTAATTAGAAACGCAGGGTGTGCTGTTCACAGCGTTTGCTCTCAGTGAAATCTGTGGCTAAAAAAGGAAAGAGATGAAGATTCAGCCGGTAAAAGGGACACGGGATTTTTATCCTGAGAACATGGCCGTCAGGAACTGGCTCATTGACGGCTGGAAAAGAGTGTCTGTCCGCAACGGCTTTGAAGAATACGATGGGCCGATATTCGAATATCTGAAGATGTTCCAGATAAAAAGCGGTGATGAAATCGTCGAGCAGCTATTTTCCTTCGAAGACAGGGGTGGCAGAAAGCTGGCACTTCGGCCTGAGATTACGCCGACACTTGCGCGAATGGTAAATCAAAAAATCAATTCTCTGTCGAAGCCAATAAAATGGTTTTCGGTGCCGAGATTGTTTCGAGCTGAAAGGCCGCAAAAAGGCAGACTCCGCGAATTTTTTCAGTGGAATATCGACATCATCGGTGTTGATGATGTTCTGGCGGATGCTGAGGTCATATTCTGTGCTATAGATTATCTGAGAGAAGTTGGCCTGACTAGTGATGATATTGTGGTCAAGATATCCAGCAGAAAGATGTTGGCAGAGCTACTTAAGTCGATTGGGATTAAAGAAAATCAGCTCGATGCTCTTTACGCAGCGCTCGATAAGCGAAACAAGCTACCTGATGATGCCTTTGAAGAGATGCTTGAAGAAAGAGTCCCAGACAAAGATAAGCGAAATAAAATAATCGAGCTGATGGCAGTTGAATCCATTAAGCTAATTAGAGACTGTCTGAAACTGAGCGGGCCTGCTGAAGAATCGGTGGATGAATTAGAGCGTTTGTTCGACCTTTTAAATATTATGGGCGTAAGTGACTATTGCACATTTGATATTGGTATTGTGAGAGGGTTGGCTTATTATACGGGCATTGTTTATGAGATTTACGATAAGGCAAGTGAGCTTCGAGCTATTGGCGGGGGAGGTCGATATGATAATCTGTTGAAACTATTCGGCGGGCCTGATATACCTGCGACCGGATTTGGGATAGGCGATTGTGTGCTGGCAATTCTACTGGAAGAAAAAGGGCTTCTGCAAAAGCAATTACCACAGCGCAAGCTCGACTACTTTGTTGCCTGCACGGATGATGCTTATTGGGAAGCTGCCGTTAAATTGACTATGAAGTTGCGAACAGCGGGATGGAAGACCAATTTTAGTTATAAGGCAGCAAAACTAACTAAACAACTCAAAGAAGCTTCAGACCAAAATGCCAGAAGGTGCGTAATCATCGGCTCTGAGATAGAAAGCGACCAACTTATAGTTAAGAACATGGCTACAGGTGAGCAAGAAGTGGTTAAATTTGGCAAATTTCTCCAACAGTGCCAGATTGATTTGAGATGAAGGATTTTTCCTCCAATCACTACGAGCGGGCATTCGAGAATTGGCTGATTGATAATCATATCAAGTATATCAAGATAGATGAGCATAAAAAAGCGGTCTTTGGACGGTCGAAAATAAAGAGCTTTGATTTTCTATTATACCCGCGTGAGAGATCAATAATAATCGCTGAGGTCAAGGGCAGAAGATTCAAGGGAACGACCCTTGCCAAATTGACGGGGCTGGAATGCTGGGCGACAACAGATGACATCAATGGATTAGCCAAGTGGCAGGAAATCTTTGGGCAGGGGCATCAGGCAATATTTGTTTTTGTCTATAAGACAGAAAACATCGATGTTGATTATGACGGCAAGGAATCTTATAATTACGATGACGGAAGGTATATATTCTTTTGCATAAAACTGGATGACTACCGCAAATTTATGAAAGTTCGCAGCCCGAAATGGCAGACAGTAACGCTGCCTGCCGAAAGGTTCCGTCAATGCGTCGTGCAAATGTATGAACTATTACTCTGAGATACAGGAATATTCTTAAAGATTTGAAAAGGATAAAAAAATGAAAGTTTACAAATTAAGTTTTGTTCTGGCACTGTTTACTGCAGTGAGCGCTTATCCGCTCTCCGACAGGATGGCTGCTCCGGAACAGAATTTGATTATCAACGTTGACCATCGCTCAACCGTCAGTTTGAACGGGAAATGGCAGATAATTATCGACCCCTATGAGAACGGCTATTACGATTATCGTTATCAGCCGAAACAAAACGGCTATTTTAAGAACGCCAAACCTCGGAATAAAACCGACCTGATAGAATATGATTTCGACAAGTCCGAAGCTCTAAATGTGCCCGGCGACTGGAACTCGCAGCAGGAAAAGCTCTTTTTTTACGAGGGCACAATATGGTACAAGAAATCCTTTGATTATCAAAAGAAGCCGGATACCCGTGTTTTTGTTTATTTCGGTGCCGCTAACTATCACTCAATAGTGTACTTAAACGGCCGAAAGCTTGGCGAGCATGAGGGAGGATTTACACCATTCAATTTTGAAATAACCCGGCTTATCCGAGAAAAGAACAACTTTCTTGTTGTCAAGGTCGACAATAAGCGCCGCCGTGATGCCGTTCCGACCGTGAACACTGACTGGTGGAATTATGGCGGCCTGACCCGCCGGGTGATGCTTGTAGAAGTCCCGGAGACCTTTATAAGAGACTACTTTGTTCAACTCAAAAAAGGTTCCATGAAGACAGTTGCAGGGTGGATTCAACTCGATGGAAATCAAGCGGAACAGTCAATAACGGTCGAGATTCCCAAAGTTAATGTAAAGCAAAAGTTTAACAGCACTGCTGATGGATACGTGGAATTTGAATTCGATGCTGAGCTGCAATTATGGTCACCTGATAATCCCGCGCTTTATGACGTGACCATAAAGTCACAGACTGATAGTTTGAAGGACCTTATTGGTTTTAGAAGTATAGAAACCAAAGGTTCAAAAATATTGCTAAATGGTAAGCCCGTTTTCCTGCGGGGTATAAGCATACATGAGCAGGCCCCGAAAAGTAATGCAAGGGCCAACTCAAAAGAGCACGCTGAAACACTGCTCGGCTGGGCGAAGGAGATGAACTGTAATTTTGTTCGCCTTGCCCATTATCCTCATAACGAATATATGCCAAGAACCGCCGACCAGCTTGGAGTGCTCCTCTGGTCTGAGATACCTGTGTACTGGACAATCCTCTGGGAAAATGAGAACACATTGAAAAATGCTCTTAACCAGCTGACAGAAATGATAACCCGCGACAAAAACAGGGCATCTGTGATTCTCTGGTCAATGGCCAATGAAACGCCGGTAGGTGATGCACGGAATGAATTTCTCAAGACACTTATCGAACGAGCAAGAAGTCTGGACTCAACACGTCTAATTACGGCTGCGATGGAAAAGATTTACGAAGGAGAAAATAAACCGGTGATAAATGACCCGTTCGGGCGATATGTGTATGTACTCGGCTGCAATGAATACATCGGCTGGTATGAAGGCCTGCCGGACAGATGTGATTCGTACACCTGGAAGACAATCTACGACAAGCCGGTTATTATCAGCGAATTCGGCGGAGGTGCACTTTACGGATTCCACGCCGATAAGGATACTCGATGGTCCGAGGAGTATCAGGAATACCTTTACGAAAAGCAGATAAAAATGCTTAAAAAAATTCCTTTCTTAGCCGGGACATCACCGTGGATTCTGGCTGATTTTATGTCTCCAAGAAGGCCGTTACCGCGGATTCAGGACTACTGGAATCGTAAAGGCCTTATCTCCAATAAGGGTGAAAAGAAAAAGGCCTTTTACGTGATGCAGCGATTTTACGAAAAGCTCAAACTCACCGAGCAATAAAAAGCGTTTGCCCACTTGTTAGAGAAGATTAAGGTATAAAGTACTTGATAACAGGAAAAGCCTTAAAGAATTCGATGGCTCGTGGGTCGAAACGTCTTGTGCTATAGACATGCTCTCCGATACCAAGCTGTGCCAGGACGTATTTGCCCAGGGCAAACTGGCCAATTGCGACATATCCTGTTACAAATTGTCCAACACCCAGATACGCCCCGATAGCAACCTGTCCTAACGCTGCTATACCTGATGATAACTGCCCCATGCCAAAGAGAACAGCAACCGCCACCTGACCGATTGCCACAAGACCTAAGGCTACATGACCAATAGCAATAAAGCCGCAGGCAATTCTTCCTACAGCTATGATGCCTTTCGCACAGACGCGCCTTCCGGTCTCAGGACTCCTTCCATAAGTGTAATGAACTAATGGCAAACCAAGCATTGTTCTGTGTGTTTTGAACTCATGAAAGCTGGTGCCGTTGACGTATACATAGCGGCGCCAGATGCCAAAATTAGTTTCTTCAACCTTATATTCGACCTGTTCTAATAAAAGATTTCCCATAGTTTATCCCCTGCACATAAGACACAATTCGACTGTAAATTTTAACTTTTCCAGGAAAGGGTGCAATAATAAATTTTGAATTTGAAATATAAACCTGAACAAAATATCTCGCCCAAAACAGGGCGTTTGATTATATTATAGTAAATGCGAATCATAGCCGGTACAAAACGTGGTATGAAGCTGCTTAGTCCGCCCCCGCTGCTTCACTTTGCGAAGCAAAGCGGCGGGGGATCCTGGCCAATAACCGACAGGGTCAAGGAGTCACTTTTCAGTGTACTCTATAAGTATGATTTGCCGAACGAAGAAATAGTAGCTGATTTATTCTGCGGAGTCGGCTCTTTAGGACTCGAAGCATTGAGCAGGGGGGCGGAATATGTAACTTTCGTGGAACAGGACACAAAGATAGCTGAAGTTTTAGAGAAAAATATTACAAAAGCAGGATTTGTTAAAGAATCAAAGGTAATAAAGGCCAATGCTTTCAAGTTTGGTTTATTGCCTGATGGGCGAAAATATGGCCTTATTTTTGTCGACCCGCCGTACGCCGATACGAAAGAAGCCGGGCAAGATTCGCCTCTGGGAAAATTGCTGAGCAATGCTTCTGAGCAGTTGACTGCAAACGGAATTGTCGTAGTAAGGACCGAGCGACGAACAGAACTGTTGAACCAATATGGGCTATTGCAGATAATAGAGCGACGACAGTGGGGGACTATGGCAGTAACAATATTAAGAAAGAGAACAGATGCGTAATAAACAGGCAGCAATAAAAGTAATTAAGCGATTGACCAGCGAAGGTTACGAGGCGCTATTAGCCGGCGGTTGTGTGCGGGATATGCTGTTAGGTCGTGCGGCCAACGACTACGATGTGGCTACAAACGCTCGGCCCGAAGACGTAATGAGGATATTCAGGCGTACGTTAAAGGTCGGGGCAAAATTCGGCGTAGTAATTGTTCTAATAGAAGGGCATCAAATAGAAGTGGCAACATTCAGAACCGAAACGGGATATACCGACGGCAGGCACCCAACTGCTGTTAAATTTGTAAGCGCCGCTGAAGATGCCGGCAGAAGAGATTTTACCATCAACGGTATGTTTTATGACCCTATAAAAGAAAAGGTTATCGATTATGTCGGCGGACAAAAAGACCTCAATAAAAAAATTATTCGAACTATCGGCAGGCCCGAAGAAAGATTCGGAGAAGACTACCTGCGGATGCTGCGGGCTATACGGTTTTCCACACAGCTTGGCTTCAGGATAGAGCCGAGAACATGGTCAGCAATTCGGAAAAATGCAAAAAAAATAAACAAAATAAGCGGAGAACGAATAGCAATCGAATTGGAAAGTACCCTCGTTAATCCAAACCGCTCCTCCGGCGCAGCGATGCTTGTAAAAAGCGAATTGGCAGAAGCGATTTTCCCCGGTTTTGTCGGCAAGCAGGCGAAATTGGCGATTAAAGTACTGAGCCAGTTGCGGAAGAACGTTGATTTTGCTCTTGCCCTGGCAGGGCTTTTTGCAGGCAGTGAGACAGAATTTGCAATTGAGCGGTGCAGGATTCTAAAACTAAGCAGAAGCCGGAACAAACATATAAAATTTTTATTGAGTAACAGGGGCAAACTGCTCGATGACCAAATGCCGTTAGCGCAATTGAAGCTGATAGCAAGTGAGCCGTATTTTCGTGACCTTTACGAGCTGCAAAGGGCTATTCAAAAGTCCAGCGATGGTAAGAAAAGCATCAGTGCACTTCTAAGCTTACGCAGGAGGATAAAAGCACTTGGTGATGTTGAGCTTCGGCCGAAACCATTGCTTAATGGTCACGATTTGATACGATTGGGCGCTGTGGCCGGGCCGGGCCTCGGGCAATTAGCGCAGGAGTTGTATATCACCCAACTGGAAGGGAAACTGCAAACCGCAAAACAAGCCAAACA